>WNFR01000420.1_pt1 | contig 43041 bp, 35 predicted proteins | sample 5400221 | NCBI WGS metagenome assembly WNFR01 (sample SAMN13153357, study PRJNA577476) | soil metagenome | isolation source: 40 cm soil under Madrone tree | place: USA:California | collected 2016-06-14 | reverse complement strand
TGTTCCAGCGCGGGCGTTCATGAAAGATCAGGAAGGCGAAGAAAGTGAATACCGTGAGCGTGATGCACTCCTGCATAATTTTCAACTGCGTCACGCTGAATACTTCCGCGCCGATGCGGTTGGCGGGGACTTGAAAGACGTACTCAAAGAACGCGATAGCCCAACTGACAACGATCACCAGCGCGAGCGGCTTGCGCTTGTACTTCAAGTGGCCGTACCACGCGATAGTCATGGAAATGTTCGAGATGGTCAGTAAAATGACGGTCTTCATTCTGTGTTCTGTGATTCAACCTCTGCTTGTTTTCCGAAGCACTCATTGTCCTCAGTTTGCGCCGCGTGGCTCTGCGACTTTCAAAATCGCATCTCTGTTATGCCGTCAACGATCATTTGCTGACCCATCAACCTGAAATTACAAAAGGCTGCCGTCCCGCGGCTTTCCATTCTTTGCCGAAAGGAGCTATTTCTTGCTGTAATGAGCGGGTTCTTGAGCACCGACGTGAGGATCGAGGCGGTCGCGCCAATCAGGGCCGGTTATTATACTCGATTAAAGAAATCTCTTGTTTACACAGTGCCGGCTTGGCACCGAATCTCGAATCGAATACGCTAATATGGAATGAGATTTCTTTTTTTCAAGTGAAATCCAGCATTCCGGCTTCGAAAACTGAATTCTAAGAATTAGGCGTGGTTTGCGATCGCAGGCACTGAGGCAACGTGATCTTATCTTCTGTGCTTGTGTCATTGCCCTAAACAGATGAAACAATGCCCTCGATGCAACCGCACTTACACCGACGACACGCTGAATTTCTGCCTTGAGGACGGAGCGGCTCTCGTCTCAGCGTTCGACACTGAAGCCACGCACCGACGGGCCATGGCCGAGACGATCGGGTCAAAAACACTGGTAGCGCCGGCACAGGGCTTCGTGTCACCCCAGCCCAATGCGAAACCCAAATGGCCATGGGTGGTCGCTCTGATTGGTGTTCTTTTTGTTTTATTGCTCTTCGTCGGAGTCGCAGGCGTGCTTTTGTACCCAAAACTAATGACTAGCTCGAACAATGGTCCATCACAGACTCCGACGGCAACGCCAACAGTTTCGCCTTCCCCAGCTGTGTCTCCAACCCCGAGCCCGAGGCCAACTGCTGTGGTCGTTCCAACTCCACCGCGCATGGCGTCGCCTTCTCCGACACCCGCCGCCATCGTGGATACTTTCAAGAGGCCCGATGAAAATTTCAGCGCTGTCCCCGGACGTTTCCCTGAGGCAAGCGTCGGTCCGTTAAGCAAGCGCGACCTGAACGGTAAGAATTGCTTCGATCTGAAGATAATGAGGAACGAGGTTTTCGCGCGACATGGTTATATATTCAAGACGCCCGATATGATTACCTACTTTTCGAATCAGCCGTGGTATCGCCCGCAATTCACCGACATAACATCGCAGCTTTCGAGCGACGAGGCCGCAAACGTTCAGCAAATCAAAAACCACGAGTCAGAGTTGTATTGTAAATAGATGTCGGCCCTGAAATAAGTCGTGAGCCGGCGGTGCAAGTTAATCGGAGATTCTATTAATTGAAAACCGTTTCTATAATCATCCTGCTGATAATGTCGCTGACTCTCGTCTTCTGCAAAAGTTCATCCAACCAGGTGAAATCGGCCGTTTCGCAGCCGGACTCAAATTCGCAGAATTTAAACAAAACCATCAAGGTTTCGTCGAGCAATCCCAACACTCGTTGTCTTGTCTCGGCATACCCTGATTTTCTCGATTCAATTGACGACCACTCAATCAAATGGAAAGACGGGTCGGTGATGCCATTTGACGACGGCAAAGTGGAGAATGACTTTGAAACAATGCTGAACCACGCCACACTCAAAGACCAAATGTCGATCTGTTACCCCAAAGGAGATCAGTTTCAACCTCCGCCGTCGATTAATAATGATCCGGGCCGGCCACGGTTCGAACCGTTTTTTCTGAAGATGTATGGAAACAGCCAGGAAGAAGTTCGCAAATCTCTTGTGCCCGTAATCTGGCTGCCGAAACACCTCCACAAACAACTGATGGTCACCACCATCAATGGTGTGGACCAGAAAATCAGGGCCATATCGGACGAACTGGACGCGTTACCGGACGACTACGTCAAATACCTGGCAAACCCTGGTGGAACGTTCAATTGGAGAGCCATAGCTGGAACTCAACGCCAAAGCACACATAGCTTTGGAATGACAATCGACATTAACGTCGGGCAATCGGACTACTGGCGTAACTTCAAACCGGATAGTAAGGGTGAGTACTCTTATAGGAATCGCATTCCCTCAAAAATAGTCGAGATTTTTGAAAAATACGGCTTTATTTGGGGCGGCAAGTGGTACCACTTCGATACTATGCACTTCGAATATCGCCCTGAGCTACTCAGGGATGAATGTATCTGTAAGTGAGTCCGATGACATCAATTACGCGACTTCAACCTTTCAGGGCAAGTATAGCTATCTCTTTAACAAGCTTTGAAAGCCTTAACCATTGACCCGCTCGGAACATATATTTTTGAATTTCTGCTTTCATCGGAGGCTTATCTTGTTTGCCCGTTTAAAATCTTCTCGACAACTTTTTGCCGGTTGTTCAATCCCCGTGCGCATATTTTGCCGCGGCCTGTGCCTTTTCCTATGCATGACCACTAGTTTCAGCGTCATTGGTGGCACTCGCATTTCCTCCAACGGAAATCAGCCACAACAGAGAAATCTTGCAGCATCAGTAAAGCAAGAGTTCCTCCACGCCTGGAGGAATTATGAACGCTACGCCTGGGGTCATGATGCACTCAAGCCGCTTTCGCGAACGCCTTTCGATTGGTATGGCGTATCACTTTACATGACTCCGGTCGATGCGCTGGACACGCTGGTGCTGATGGGTCTCCCTGAGGAAGCTGATAAGGCCCGCACCCTCATTGTCAACAATCTTTCATTCGACAAAGACATTTATGTTAAGAACTTCGAAATCACAATTCGGCTTCTTGGGGGGCTCATTTCCGGTTATCAACTGACCGGAGACAAACGCCTTTTGACGCTTGCGAATGACCTCGGATCTCGGTTGCTTCCTGTCTTTGATTCTCCAACGGGCCTACCCTACGTTTACATAAATCTCAAGACCGGAAAGGTACGAGACCCAAATACCAATCCTGCTGAAACAGGGACCCTTCTTCTGGAATTTGGAACACTAAGCAAACTCACCGGCAATCCGATTTATTACCAAAAGGCGAAACGCGCCCTCGTCGAAACATTCAGGCGCAGGTCTGCACTCGGTCTGGTGGGTCAATCGATTAACGTTGAGACCGGCAAATGGACGGATCCCGAGTCGAGCATCACCGGTGGTATCGACTCGTACATGGAATACTTACTGAAGAGCTGGCTTTTGTTTCGTGATCCTGAGCTTCGAAGTATGTGGACAATCAGTATCAAGGCGGTTAATAAGTATCTTCCCGATGAGGTGAATGGAGGTCTCTGGTACGGACGTGTGAATATGGACACGGGCCACCGGACGGCAACAAAATATGGAGCGCTGGATGCGTTCTTCCCTGCGGTGCTTGCACTGTCCGGTGATCTCTCGAACGCAAAACGCTTGCAGGAATCATCGTTCAAGATGTGGAATCTGACTGAGATCGAGCCGGAAGAGCTTGATTATACAACGATGAGCATCACTTCTCCGTCATACCATCTTCGCCCTGAAATCGTCGAGTCGACCTATTACCTGTACCACTACACGCACGACCCTCAATATGTAAGAACGGGTGAAAAGCTATTCAAGGATTTTGTCCGTTCTTGTCGCGTGGAAAACGGCTATGCTGCGCTGAAAGATGTACGTACAAAGGAAAAGCGCGACGAAATGGAGAGCTTTCTCTTTGCCGAAACCTTCAAATATTTCTACCTGCTTTTCGCGCCTCCACGAACTCTGGATTTCGATAAAATCATTTTCAATACTGAGGCACACCCGATTAGACGAACGTGGTAGACACCCCGACACTGGGGCACGAGCACCTTACGGAGGTTGGGCGAAGAGTGTGTGTGTGGTTAGATCATTCAACTATGTTGGGAACGTTCACGGGCGGGACGCACGTGCCACGTGAAAGCGCCCAGTTCCTGAGAGGAAAAGGGCGCTAAATCCAACCGTCTTAAACCAATTCTTATTCTTCCGACGTTTGTTCCGCCCCGGCCACTCCAGGCGCCACGTACTTCAAATCATCCTTGCGCCGCCGAGGCGTCGGATCAATTGCTCTGCGCCGCGCCTGTGAATTCGGACTTCGCCGGTCCACCATTCCCGGAGGCAATCCCTGGCCAAAGGCGGCTTCTTCCAAAATGCGGGTAATTTCCTGAGACAGGGTCCGATGCTCGGCTGCCGCACGCCTTCGCAGAGACTCCTTTAGTTCATGCGGAACATACGCTCCGATGAAAACCCCTTTGCGATTTGCCATGTCTGCTGTGTCTCCTGTCAGGTTCAGAATGGTCAGGACCTCTAGCCTTGCAAAAACGAGGGCAGGTCTATAAGCCGAATTCTGTACTTCATTTCTGAAGTGGCGATCATTCATCTAGCCCATTTGTTGCCAAATGGATCGAGCGACCTACCCGGAGGTCGTAGCACGTTTTTCAACGTACATCGGGCGGGCAGCCCTGTTTGACGCCTCCCTATTTGGTCTTGCACTGCGAGGAGTTTGCCTGGCCGCGCTTGTGTCACCACGCGCGCCGGTGCGCTCTTACTTTAAGCCCCGAAGGGCCGCACCCTTTCACCCATCACCCGCTACGCCAGAGCTCTCGCTATGTTGTCCGCTGGCTGGTCTACTCTCTGTTGCACTTGTCGTCACCCAGAGCCGGTTTCCCTGCCTAAACAGCTACTTCTCGGAAACATCCGGGCGCCCCGCCGTTAGCGGGCTCGCTGCCCTATAGTGTTCGGACTTTCCTCTCCCGCGCTTTTAAAACGCGGCAGCGACCGCCCGACCTGCCCTCATGCAAGTTGGCTATAGTATAGCAAATCAGTGTTCAACACGGCTAGTACAAAGATACCAAACACTCGTTAAACTTAAATCAAGCCAAGTATTTAAAACCAGCTCTCATATTGTTTAACAACCAATTCGGAAGAGACATCGCAATCAGAATGGAGAGAAAAGCATGTGAGAATGCGACTGCGAAAAGATTAGGATACCGCTGATAAGCTGTCGCCCAAATAATAGCCCCAATAAACGAGGCCAGGCTCAGTATCGGATTTGGAAGGTGAAGACCTGCAAAAATCACGGCAACTACCAGGACGCTAATCCGACCTTTGCCCCAGATGATTTGGGATCGCCGGTTGATAAAACCCTGCAGAAAGAACTGCTGTGCAAACGCCCAAACCACGAGACCCAGCCCCCATGTTACAAGGTTGTTGCGCCAAAAATGGAAACTGGACATCTGCCACCCGGCAAATAATATGATCGCCGCGCCGATCAACGTTGGCAGAACAATTATCCGAACGGCCGAGCCAAAATTGTCCAGCCGCCACCCGATATCGCGCCACGATTCCCCCCGTTCTTTTTTCGAGAACAGCACCAGACTAAGGGCCGCAAGAGCGGGAACCGCCAGCATTAACTTATTCTTGGGAACAAACGCCACAACCACCCACTCACCAATACCAAACGAGAGTACAACTGAGACGATTTCCCATAGGGCAACGGCTGAACTTAACGACCCACTTGAGTTCGTCTTTGCACTGATCTCTGGAAGATCGTTTAACGATGCATTCTCTTCAATCAAAAGGTCACCCGATCCTTCTCGAACAATTCTTAATATACGTCCAGTTTCCGGTACGATTACGAGCAAGCGCAGTTCGAAAAGCGAACCGGTTGAACTAGCATTCAGGGCGCCGGCAGCATGACGTGTATCAACTCTTACTTCACGTCAAAACTCGCCGGATTTCCGATCTGCTGCAACGTACCGAGATTCCAAGTTTTACTGATATGTGTGGCGTAGACCCGCACTTCATAATGTCCCGGTGGCAGTTCAGGTGTCCGAAAAACAAATCCATGGATCGGATTTGAAGCCAATCCGGCCGCAACAATGTCAGGGCGAAGTGCATTTGCTTCGGCCTGGGCTACGAAACGGTCGTTGATAAAAAGCTGAATGCTCAACATGGTTTCCGGTGCTGACATATCGAACGCCCACCCCTCAATGTCTGTTGAATTCGCGACATCGAGGGAACCTCGGAACGACGTGGGAAATGCTGTCAGGTAAAACGTAAAAGCGAGACCTGCGACAAACCCAAGTTCCAGCACTGATTTCACAGCCAGAAACTTTACCAATCGTCCCATCCGTCCCATTCTCCGAACTGTTTATACAAAACACAAAGGGCGGGCTCAACAGCACCGCCCCAATACTCTCTCTAAAACAAACCGACTCGCTGCCTCAATCGATGACTGAAATACCTGGTTTGTTCGACAGCTCAATTCTATTCACTAAGGCTTATAGACCCTGCCTTTATTATCCTCGTAAGAAAGCGTATGTGTCTCTGTCAAATTCATATCCGGCCTGAGATTTGGCCTTAATTTCACTCCGATGCGTACAACCGCGGTATCGCCCGGACCCAGTTCCGAAACGCGCCAGGTTAAACGAGAACCACCTGATACATCGGTCTGATCAAGCACCGGGTCCGTTCCTACCAGTTGCAAAGCTTCCGGCAGATTCTCGGTCACAGTAACATTCTTTGCAACGGAACTGCCATCGTTAACAACCACAAGTCGGTAAAAAATAGTAGCTCCGGGTGCAGGCGCGCTTGTGATCTGTTCAGTTCGAACGCTTACCCTGGGCATTGTTACTGTCAACACGGAACTTGCTTCGCTGGCCACCTTGCCATTCGAAATCGATCGTGCCACCAGATTATATGAGTATTGCTGCCTGTCTGACGTATTGACGGGAATCTCAACTCCGACCAGCACCGGATACTCACCGCCCCCCTGAGCCAACCGGCTGGTCTGATTTATGGACGGTTCGTTCGCCTGATGCACACCATCACCGTTCAAATCTGCGTAAACGATTGCCCCCGGGGCGCCATCCGAAACCAAACCCAATTCATAAACATCTTTGACGTTCCCTGAGTTCCGAATTACGAACGGGAAATAAACAGTCTCGCCAGGCCGAGCAGTGAGACCGACAGATACAGCGTCCACTCTAACTTTCGGCACCGCCAAAACTTCTATTTTCGGGCCATCAAAACTGGCTTGAATCGGCAATGACTGTGATCGCACCTTCCCTCGTCCGATTTCTGTGCTTTGCGCTAATGCATCGGAAGAGGCTCTTAAATTTACGGTGATTTGTCTTTGCTCTCCAGGATTCAAATCGCCCAAAGACCAGATTGCCGTCCTCGATACCTTGTCATACGTTGATGCCGGGGACGTGCTGAGGACTTCAACATTTGGACTGAAAACAAAGTCGGCTCGGGAGCTTCCGACAACCGAACCACCTGAGTTCTGAATTAAAATCGTCTGTGTAAGCGTGTCGCCCGGCTGTATCGAACTCTTCGAAATACTTGCAACCGCAGTCAACGTCGAAGCCACAATGTTGATGGTACCTGCCGATACCTTTTGGACTTCAGAGTCGGCCTCGGAATAGGCACGCACATTAAATGGTACTCGAAGACCGTTTTGAGCCGCAGCAGGTATCCTGAGACTCAGCACGATTTCAAGCGACGAACCCTTCGGCACGGGCGGCGTCACCAGAATGGGAAGTTCGGAAGCATCTGCGGCCCGGGCAATGTTAAACGCGGGCTGATACTCGGCGGGAAGATCCGTTTCCAGCCGGAATCTGTCATCGGAACTTCCAACGTTTGAAACAGTCACAGGCAGTTGCACCAGCTGTCCTGGCGAAGCAACTTCCGATGCTCGCTTCAACGAAAGGGTCAGATCTGCAACCTGTCGCACCGTGATGTTCAGGCCACTGTTTGACTGCCTACCGCTTACGATAGCTGAACTTTGAACGGATTCACTCGTCGGATTACCCTTCGCTATAGAACTCGGCTTTGGCGCCGTGCCACCAGCGACAGAGGTCGTTCCCGGCAAATTACTGCCCTGCTTCATAGGATGCGAATTTGCGTTCGGCCTCAAAGATCGGTTTACGGCTGCAACAGGGGGAGGTGAACTCCTTGCTACTACGTGGGTTTCCTGCCTGGCGCCGGGTTTAGTAACCTGGGCAACAGTCGTCGAGTTCGCGGCCTGATTTTTCGCTTGATTTGCCGATTTCGGTAGTTCAAGACTCGACCTGGGCCTTGAAAGGACCAGACCCGCCTTCTCAACCGGAGGTTTGTTTTGATTTGCGTTTACATCCGAACTGACAATCCTGGACCTGGAATTTGAGATGGAATTCGAGGGTGCTACCGCCGCGGATCCGGTGGCCGACTTATTCTGGTTGTTCACTTCCGTTTGCGTTCCCAGGGCGACAGTTGCAGGCTTGTTCGCAATGTTCTTTCGTGCAGTCTTCAACTCGCTTTCGTAGATATCAACAAACGGGGTGTCCTTGATCGTTCTAAGATTTTGTCCAACCTGTTCCGCCTCTGCAATTTCACCTAGTTGGATATAGCTGCGACCCAGCCAAAGAAGGGTTATATCGCGAATTATGCTTTTGGGATACGCCTTAAGCATGTAACGAAGAATCCCGGCAGCCTGATCGTAATGCCCCTTGTTGTACAAACCCTGACCTTTTGTAAACAAAGACTGTTCGGCCTCCGTCGGCACGTCGGAGTCTTGCGCGGCAACGTCTGCTCGACCTCCCGCATTAACTCCGGGCACTATTACGCAAGTGAACAGCAACCCAAGCATGAGTGTGGCTGCAATGGAAATACTTCGACTCATGTCGGATGGCGACCTCCGGATGGATGGGGGAAATGCATGCAGCGTGGCTAAGTATCGCGGTTGGTAATTGTCAGGCTTAGGCGTGCTGGATTCAACAATACCTCAGACACTGAATAATACGCGGAAATCAGTCGGCCGTTTATCTTAGCCTTTTGAACGGCCAATCGGCAAGGATTTTGAAGGAAAAAGCGCCCCCCAGCGCTTGCTGAGTTCGGCCCGTACTAAATCTTCAACGTCATCGGTTTCGACACAGCTGAGGCATTCGTTGGCAATCTGCTCGGCTTCCTTCAGTGAGATTTTCCCGAGCACAGATCTCATCCTCGGGATCAGAGAAGGCGTCATGCTCAACCTTCGAACACCAAGGCCGAGCAACACTACAGCGTACGCCGGTGTCCCTGCCATCTCTCCACAAACGCTGACAGGTATATCTGCAAGTTTTGACGCCGCCAGTACCTGGCTAATGCTTTGGAGCACCGCCGGGTGCAGGGTTCGGAACCATTCCGCCACCGCCTCGTTACCACGATCTACGGCGAGCAGATATTGAACCAGATCGTTCGTGCCCAGGCTCAAAAAATCGACCTCTGCCGCAATCGAGCCAACTGTCATCACCGCCGACGGAATTTCAATCATCGCACCGATTTTAATTTCGCCACACTGCTGCCGTCCGTCGGCGGCTAGCCTGGTCCGCTCTTCGTCGATAATTCTTCTGGCGCGCCGGACATCGGAAACGTCTGATACCATCGGAAGCACCAGACTAAGTTTCACATCGGCAGCAGCTCGAAGAATTGCCCGCACCTGAGTTCTAAGTACGTCGATGTGCCTCAGGCCGAATCTCAATGCTCGAAGTCCCAACGCCGGATTCCGTTCTGTTTCCGTCTCGGCGAGGCCAATCTTATCTCCTCCAAGGTCAAACAGCCGAATAGTCGCGCCTTTTTCGCCCCCAAACTTTCCGACTTCAACGTAGGCAGCTCGTTGCACCTCCTCGGATGGCAAATCCACACGTTGAGCGAACAAAAACTCAGAGCGATACAGACCGATCCCCATGGCGCCGTATTTCAACACACCATCGTATTCCGCGGGGAGTTCAACATTCGCCTGAAGAATTATTTTAATACCATCTGTGGTCGAGACCGCCCCACTTGCATCGTCAACAAATGAAACATTCGTTGACGCGACAGCTGCCGCAGTTTTGTAACGAGTTAGGGTCGCAGCGTTCGGGTGAAGATAAACATCTCCTGTGCTGCCGTCGACGATGATTTCATCGCCTGTTTTGACGTGCCGATGGAGGTCCCGCAACCCGACTACGGCAGGTATCCCAAGTCCTCTGGCAAGTATCGAGGTATGCGACGTCCACCCGCCTGCATCCGTGACGATAGCCAGAGTCCGTCGAAAGTCCAGTTCAGCGACACCCGAAGGAAGGAAATCCTCGGCCACGATCACAGCATCTTCTTCAAGCTTTGAATAGGCGGGGTCTTCACCACTTAATGCGGCGAGAATTCTTCGCGTCACATCTTCTATGTCGGAGCCGCGCTGTCGAAGGTAATCGTCCTTTATCTCGGCATAAATCCCAAGAATCTTATCCGCAGCCACCTTCACTGCCCATTCCGCATTGGAACGTTCGCGCCTGATATACGCTTCGACATCGTCGAGTAGCTTTTTGTCCTCGAGCATTAGGATGTGCGCGTCAAAAATGTACGCGTGCTCCATCCCCAACTCGCGCTCAGCACGATTCCGAATTGCGAGCAGCTGCATCCTCGCGAGACGAACTGCTGCTCTCAATCGCCTGGTCTCTCGCTCTACGTCGGCGTCCAACAGGGTTGTACGAAGAATATTTCTCGTTCCACTCGGAATTCTCAGAACTTTTCCGAATATGAGACCATCCGAAACGCTGACACCTTGCCAGTGTTTTTCCCGAAGTTCTAACCTGGGAATTTCACTCACTGTTCGTGCTCTCCGAACCCGCTTGCAAACAGCGCCAACACGGCTCTGTTAGCTTCGACTTCATCGCAGCCGTCAGCGGATAACGTCAATTCCGTGCCGCGCGACGCGGCCAGCATGAGAACGCTGAGGATCGACTTTGCGTCCGCCGATGCAGTGCCGTCACATCGCTCAAGACGAATTACACTCCTAAAACGCCCGGCGGTTCTGACAAGTGACGCGGCCGCTCGAGCGTGCAGCCCAAGTCGATTCGTGATACCAACGCGGGATTCAATCATAGAAAAGCTGATGTCAGATGTTAGAGGTTAGATGTCAGTAAGAACCACGGCGAACTATGAATTCAGCAATGAGCGATTCAAGATTTTAGAAGCTAGCAAATATCCGACACCTGACATCTGACTTCTAACATCTGAAATTTAACCTGCGAGTAAATCGCCCGCTAAGTAAATGCCTTCTTGTCCCTGACTTCTTACCACTTTGGCTACTTCGGACAGACTCATACCGGCTAAGTGACTGGCCAGTTTAATCACCATCGGTAAATTAACGCCCGTTATCACCTCTACCTCACCCTCCGCAAGGAACATTGAAGCGATGTTCGTCGGGGTTCCACCAAACATATCCGTCAGGATCAGAACCCCTGCGCCCTTTGAAACCTGGTTGATGGCCCGTTCAATCTCTTCACGTGCAGCTTCGACATCATCATGCCAACCGATCGAAACCGCGGTGATGTGTGACACAGGACCAACAATCATCTCAGCTGCCGCAAGAAACTCGCTCGCCAACTGCCCGTGCGAAACTATGACTCCAGCGACACGTGGGCCTGTGCTGCCGTGTGAATCGTCTGTTGACATAATCTTCTCGTTTTCTCCCATTTAGCTCTCTTGCTCGACTGTCACAGCGAGCAGGTATCAGGATGAAATGATAATTGCGCGCGGATTATTCCAAAGGACATAACCCCGGGCGATGGCATACGTTTTCCTGCCTACCCGTTTTGCCCTTCTTTGCTAACGACTTTGTTCCGCCCGCCTCCTGAACTTCCTCCGAGAACCATTTTTCGCCCCGAACTTCTACCCTTTCCATCTTCTCCTTTCCCCGAATGTTTCGAGGCAGCCTTCGCCTTTTGAATATCACGATGAACTGCCGCGGCGTCAAATCCTGCGTCAGCCAAGCGCTTCGCCAACGCATTTGCAATCATTACCGACCGATGGCGCCCGCCTGTGCATCCAATTCCAACCGTAACGTACGACTTCCCTTCACGTTTGTATAGCGGAAGGAGATAATTGAGCAAATCGTAGAAGCGATCAAGAGTCTCCGTCACTTCAGGCTTGCTTTTCAGATATTTTACGATGCGTGGATCTTTCCCGGACAGATCGCGCAGCTCGGGAATAAAATAAGGATTTGGCAGATGTCGCACATCAAAGAGCAGTTCAATCTGCAGAGGATTGCCGTACTTGTGCCCGAAGCTCAGTACCTGAACCTGCATACGGGTTCCTTCGGTATGTACACGGAACCTTTCTATAAGCAGTTGCCGAAGGGAATGAACATTATGTTCCGATGTATCGATGATTAAATCAGCATGGGCTCTGATTCCTGCCATCGCGATCCTCTCGTGCTGGATTGCGCTCAACAGTCCCGCCCCATGATCTGCAGGGTGCGGCCTGCGTGTTTCGCTGAAACGCCGTGTCAGTGCGCCATCCGACGCCTCAAGGAAGAGCACAAAAACATTGATCCCCGTCTGCCGCAGCGAGGCCAACTGCGAGTCGAAAGATGACAAAAACTCGCCTTCCCTGATATTTATTACCAGTGCTGCCCTCTCGATTCGCGATTTACCGGATTCGTCCTCCTGAACCAGCCGTGCAAATGTTGACAACATTGTCAGAGGAAGATTGTCGACACAAAAATACCCCAGATCTTCGAACGAGTTCGTCGCGGAAGACATGCCGGAGCCACTCAGTCCCGTTATTATTACTATTTCCGGGGTGGTGTTTTCATCAGAAACAGGCATTCTTTCAAGCATAGATGCAAACAATGACTGATCGTCCTATCCGCTGTGCGAATTGCCGTCGTCCTTCGTTTCAGCGGCAAGGCCCGCGCCCTTGTTCGCCAGCATCTCCAAATGCCTGGCCACAAAGGCTTGTGCCCCATCGTAACCCCGGCTACGCAACAGTTGCACACGACAAGCTGTTTCAATCAGGGTTGCCAGATTTCGCCCCGGACTGACAGGGAGAACCACTTGTGGAATCCTGACTCCAAGAATCTGAACGCTTTGCGGATCTATCCCCAGCCGGTCAACTTCAAGCGTTTCTTCCCATTTAACCAGTTTAATCGACAGCTCAATTGTCTTTGAGTTTGTAATCGCTGAAACGCCGAAGAGATCGCGGATATTAATAATCCCGAGACCTCGGATCTCCAGATGCTCGCGGAGCAATTCCGGGGCGCTGCCAATCAATCGTTCAGTTGAAACACAGCGAACTTCTATTACATCGTCTGAAACCAACCTGTGACCGCGAGTAATCAGATCCAGCGCCGATTCTGACTTGCCAATTCCCGAAGCGCCTTCGAGCAGCACTCCCATACCGTAAACATCAAGCAGAACGCCGTTTCGTGTCGCAACGGGCGCAAGGCTTTGCTGTAGAAACGAGGTAACGACTTCGATTGCTTCTGAGCTAAGTAACGGAGTTCTGAGAAGCGGAAGCGACGATGCATTGCATGCGTCTACCAATTCAGGAGGAGGATCGAGGCTCTTCGTTACGAGGATGCAGCTTATATTTGCAGGTTCGAGATTTTCGATTGCGGCCGAGCGCTTTTTAGTTTCAAGTTGGCCTAAGTACCTTATTTCGCTTTGACCAACGATCTGGAGGCGCCCGGGATGAATGTAACGGGTAAATCCCGCGAGTGCCAACCCAAGCTTTTGTATCCTGGGTATCGTTATCAGGCGCGTCGACGCTCCTGATAAACCCGCCAGTATTTCAACCTCCAGCCTGGCCGGCGCTCGCGATACGAAATCGCTGACGGTAATAGTTGGATGCTCGCTCAAGGCCCCTGTCAAAAACTGTCTCAACGGGCTGTACAACTACCTCTGGTCAAAAAGCGGAAAAAGCACTTTTTGGACCGCAAATGAGGGGAGGGGGCTGCGGTAAAAGCCAGTCACCAGCCACCGAAAACCATACAGAACGCCGGAAACAAGCTCGTTTCCATTAATCCAAACTCTGGATTGGTGTGCGTCCGGGTTTTCCTTCTTTGCCCCTGTCACCAACAACAGCCTATCCCCTACGGCTCGATCAAGCCGTAATTCCCGTCCTTCCTCTTGTATAGGACTCCCAGGCGGTCTGTGTCGGCATCCCTGAAAACTATAAACTGATCCGGTTCCCCATTTAGACGCATCGCCGCTTCTTCAGTTGTCATTGGTTTAACGGAATCGCGGCGGGCAATGATAACTCGTGGAGCGCCAGGCGCCGCTGCAACTTCCTCACCATCAGGCTGTGGCGCAACTGCGCTTATTCGTTGTGCACCCTGCTTTCGATCGATGATCTTGTTCTTTAACTTCAGTGCCTGTTTTTCTATCTTGCCGATCGCTCGTGAGAGGGCCAGGTACATATCAGCATTCGTATCAGTTGCCGTCAATGTGTGCTGCCCCCAGTGCACCAGAACCTCACCGATTTGTCTGTTCTTTTCAACCTCTATAATTACGTGTGCCGTTGCCGTTGAATCTGTGAAAATCTGATCCAGCTTTTGAAAATGATCCTCAACGTGACTACGCAAAGCCGGTGTGACCTCTACGTGACGACCGGTGTATTCGAATTTCATCAGACCTTCCTCCTTGCCCATTTCGGCCTCAGGCTCAAAACAACACCTGAATAAATTCTGTAAGCAGATCAAAAAAAAGAATTAAGCTGTAAAGTCGAGCCCGGCCTCGTGCCTATACCACCGCCCGTCGTTCTCTGGAGCCAGGAATGTGCATCTGGTCTCTATACTTTGCAACCGTTCGCCTCGATAACTTTATTCCCTCTTTTACGAGGATCTTCACAACATGATCGTCAGTTATCGGGTTCCTCGAATCCTCTTCTTCTATCAATTTCTTGATCCTAAGCTTTATGATTCTTGTCGAGACCTCTTCACCTTCTTCATTCATCATACCCTCAGTGAAGAACCTTCTGAGCTCGATTACCCCCTGCGGAGTATGTGCATACTTTCTGTTAACCACTCTCGACACTGTGGACAGGTGCATGCCAATATCTTCCGCTATGTCCTTCAACATCATCGGGCGAATATACTCTACTCCTTTGTCCAGAAACTCACGTTGCCGTTTAACTATCGATTCAACCACCTTGTAAATGGTCTGCCGCCTGTGTTCGATGTTCCTTAACAGGTCAACTGCAGAACGCATTTTGTCGCGAATAAAATCCTTGGTTTCCTTTGACGTCGCCTGCTGCCCCAGCATCTGTTGATAGTTCTGACTAATCCTTAACCGCGGGCTTCCATCGTCGGCAAAATAAATGACGTATCCACCCAGTTCATCAAAATCTTCATCAAGATCAAGTTTCTCGATGTAAATTTCCGGTGTGATCAGAACCGGTTCATCGGCAGCATACTTCCTTCCCGGGTAGGGATCCAGCGTCTTGATTAACGCAACTTCTTCCAGCAGCGTTTCAACGGGAATTCCAATCTGTTTCGACAGTGCCGGCAGTTTATGTTGTTGTAGATCCAGCAGATGATCTCTGATCAAAGTTGCAGCTAACCTGTCACCTTCGCCCTGAACCTCAAGTTGAACGAGAAGACATTCACGCGCATCTCTGGCCCCACACCCAAGCGGATCCAATTGCATCACTGCCCGTCGTGCTTCTTCGATCACCTCGTTCGACCAGCCACCCAATGAGGCAATCTCTTCATCGGTCGCGTTCAAACGCCCGTCACTGTCCAGGTTTCCAATCACACACAATGCCGCGTCACATACAACCTCGCTCAGCGGACTCATGTGCAACTGCCATTCGAGATGTTCTGAAAGTGAGGGCGGTTTTGTCAGAAATTGCTCAAAGGTGGGTGCATCTTCCTTATATTCGAACTCCTGAGTCTTGTACCCGGGATCAAGGTAATCCTGAAACTCTCGACCAAAGTCGATCTCCTCAAACGAGTCGCGGCTTGCTTCATCGGCGCCAAATTCCTCGGCCCCTTCTACCGAAGAAGTATCTCCCCCGGTGACGTCAGTTGGATACTCCGAAATTGAGTCAGGACCCTCAGCATCCCCGCCCGTCACCGCAGACGTACCGTTTGTGTCCTGCAGCGAATCGCGAGGATTTGCGTCAAACGAACTCCCGGCATCCCCACCCGCCAACTGGTCCAGTATTTTCTCAGCCAGTTCATGGGTTTCTTCCTGCGAAGGCACCTCTTCCAATACAGGATTCTCCAGCATCTGCTGCTGAATAAGCTCGCTTAATTCAAGAGTTGTCATCTGCAGCATTTCGATGCGTTGACGCAATTGAGGTGTCAGTACGAGTCGCTGCGATAAGTTTGTGGTGAGCTTAACGGACATACCTTTGCTAGTTCAAACGGTAATACGTCTACACTTTCAGGGATTTAATACTTCACGCAATTTTCTGCGCCTGGGGAATTATAACCGATTCTGGGAGAAAAAGGGGGCTCGAATCACATACTAAACTTGTCGCCAAGGTAATGGCGCCGGACATCGACATCTTCGATAAGTTCGCGGGGCTGGCCTGAACGAAATATTTTTCCATCCGCCATAATATAGGCGCGATTGGTAACCCCCAGGGTTTCTCGCACGTTATGATCTGTGATCAGGATGCCAATCCCGCGGTCCCTGAGGTAAAGAATCAGACTCTGAATATCGTCGATCGCCTTCGGATCAATACCCGCAAATGGTTCATCCAGCAAAATATAGCGAGGATCCGTGGCAATTGTCCGGGCGATTTCAGTTCGCCTCCGCTCGCCGCCGGATAGCGAATCTCCTCTGGTATGCCTTACGTGTGCAATCCCAAATTCCGCAAGAAGCTCTTCGAGTCGGGTCATTCTTTCGCGTCGCGGAAGACCCATTGTTTCCAGTACGGCAAGAATGTTCTGCTCCGCGGTCATTTTCCTGAAAATCGAGGGCTCTTGCGGCAAATACCCGAGGCCTAATCGCGCTCGGAGGTACATGGGTAGCTTTGTAATTTCCCTGTCGCCCAGCCTTATGGTGCCGCCGTCGGGCCGTTCAAGACCGACGATCATATAGAAACTCGTCGTCTTTCCAGCTCCATTTGCTCCCAAAAGGCCGACAACTTCACCCTGCTCCACGTGAAGGCTGACACCATCGACCACTCGCCTTCGGCCAAACGACTTTAAAAGGCCAGTTGCTACCAGGGCGGAAGAGGAAGGCGTCTTGAGCTCATTCGAAGCCCTGGCCGCCGGTCGTGCTACGACAGTGCTTCCATCGGAAGTTTCGCTCGTTTCAGTTTGAATGAGATCTTGAATTTCCAAGCCGCGCTCACGACCAATTGTTTTCTACCTACGAACAATCAACAACCCGACAGTGCCGTCTAATACCGACTTCACTGCTTTCGGACACGATGGGTCGAATGCACTCTGCCAGGTGATTGTGCGCCCCGTTCGTCATCTGCCACTACCCTACCTTGGCCCAGATAGACAGTCAAACGCCCGCTTTGTGTCCTACCCTGTTCTGCATCCTCGACCACCGCCGGATTTCCCTTAATCACCATTGTGTCGTCTGCCGAAGTATATTCTGCCCATTTGCCCGTTCCTCTTCGATTCGGTTGAACCAAAACTACATCGTTTTGGGCAATCATCCTCTCAACTTCGCCCTTATCCTTCAGCAGATACACGTCCGCGACTCCACTTGTAACCCTGTCGGTCCCCTGTCGTATATCGACGTTATTCTGATAATGTACCTGGCGGTCGGTATCCGAATACCACATACTATCCGATGACCCAAACACCGGCACAACGCTCTCGCCGCCACCTTTATTCCTTTGCCGCGCCTGATAGAGCGCGCTTTGAATGTGACCGATTGCTTCCATTCTTTTTGAATCACGAATTATCGTAATTTTCTCGCCACGAACGAAGTTGTCGTCCTGCCAAAGTCGAGCATTTCCGGTATAGATCGCGACGCCATCGTCGTGCTTAAACTCTGAACGGTCAGCCGTACAATTGACCGGACTTTTCACATTCGAAAAAGGTGTAGCACCACCGGTCTGTTCCTGACTGTAATATGTCGTCGAGGTCTTACCTCTTCCATATGAAACATCCTTGCCCAGGTCCGAATCGATCTCCATCGCCTTTGTGCGCGCTTTCGCATCCCATACGGTCGGCTCGCCGCCCCTCAGACGAGCCATATTCGCTGCCGCTTCGTACGAAATCGTATTTGCAACTCCGTTCTTGTCAAGCTGATTGAACTTTGCCTCCCCTTCCGCGTCAAACCGTTCCACATCCTGTGATGTTCGATCGAACACAGCAGTCATCTTTCGCGCAGTAAGCGTCTTTCGGCCCTTAGTGGACGCCGCTTGTAGCGGTTCAATTACAGCCCTGGCATTTTCGTCTGCAATAAACTTCTCGGCCAGGTTTCCTGTGTCGAAAAAGAAGCAGTTAAACCGTGCCGCCGTCAACGTTTTCTTTTCGGAGCGATCGTTTTTTTGAACCGGATCGACGATTAATTCTGCGTTGCCGATTGCATCCGCCTTTTCCAGGTCTTTACCAGTAGAGCGCCAGAAAAGATTTACTGAGTCCGCGGTAAGTTGCTTGTTGGCGGCCCTGGGATCAGATGCGTGTGACCGCGGCGCCGCCAGCTTTACGACCGTGCGCCCATCAGCGTGCATCTCTTTCAATAAACTCCGACCGTCCTGGATGATGAAATTTACGTTCAATACGTTTGAGCCCGACAATTCAAATTGCGAGTCCGCATTCAGGCTACGCGATTGAACGTCGCCGGTCGCCACTGCCCGCTCCAGCTTCTGCTCTGGGGTGAAGTAGAAATCCATGTCTTTGGAATGAATTTCCGCGGCATGGCCCTCATCTGTCGTTCGCAAGTACGAGTTGTTTCGAACCTCTAACTTCTGCAATTTCTTCTGTTCGTTCAGCGAGCCATTAAGATTGTCGCCACTCATTATATCCGAGCCCTGCTCGGCTGTAGCGCCTCCGGAAAATGATAAATGAAGCGTGCCGTGATCAAATTCCGCCTGGGCCGAATGTATGATTATAGGCTCAGCCCGTTCGCTGTTCTTCCCACTCTTTGCATCCGCCTTATTATCAGGCTTAACAACGATTTCGACATTGCCGTTCAGACTCAAGTTCTTCCTGGTCGTGTCGACATTCCCACTGTTTGAGCTACCCGAAACATTTTCATGGGCAAATGTCATCGGCCCTTCTGATTTCGCAGTCCCTGCCTTCTGATCGTAAACGATTTTTTCTGACTGGGTTTTCAGTTGGTTTGCTGTTTCTACATTCACATCGCCCGTGAATGTGATTACGGCATTGTCCGCATCGGAAATCGATCGACGGGCTCTGATCTTGTCCGGTGTCCCTCCCTTTTCGGAGTACGACTCGATCGATACTTCCTCCAATTCATGGTGGCCATCAGCATAAGCGATGTCTTTTGCAGCCTTCACCAGCATTCGCAGCCTGTCGCCGTCGGTCACGCGCCTCTCATATCCGTTTACTTCACTGACAACCTCACTCGAGAGTTGAGTATTCTGCGGCTTATTCATGAACGGAATCTCGTTACGATGCTTATAGTAAGAGATTCCGATAAAGACGATCCCTGCAACGATCAGGGCGAGCGCAACCCAGCGCATCACCAGCGGCAGCCTCGAGCGCAACCCAACCGCTACCGCCTTCCTTCTTTTTAGTGCTTCTCCCTGCGAGACCATTCTTTCCATGCTTACTTTCTAATTACCAAATGCCATTCACCATTTACATCGCGATATCTTTTATCGAAAGCTGTAACCTTTTTACGCCCTGCCAGACGTTCGGTTCCACAGTGTAGGCAATTTCGATGCGCGAGCCGGTGCCAGGAGTTTGCCCGTTCAATTCATCAACCCCATTCCACCATACAGCTTCGAGCGCGCGACCGCTATGTCCCGAGACACTTAATTTGAGATGCTTTTCTTTCATTATTCTTGGCTCAGCAAGCACTCGTACACTTCGAGAGACAAAGATGGGCCGCGAATTTCCTGCGCCGAATGGTTCCAACGCTTCCAGTTCTTCCAGAAGTTTCATCCCGATTTCGTCAGGATCCAACTCCATTTCAGCGGAAATCGTCGGAATAAGCTCTTCCTCTGACAGACAAGCCGCCGCGTGTTGATTCAGTGCCTTACGCAACTCGTCCAGATTCTCTCGGCGAATGGTTAACCCTGCTGCGTGCGAGTGGCCTCCAAATTTTTCGAATAAGTGTGCGCATGACGAAAGCCCGTCCAGTAAATGATACGGCTCTATACTGCGAGCAGACCCGTGTCCTAAATCGTCTTCAAACGAGATTACAAGGCACGGGCGATAGATCTTCTCGGCGATCTTTGATGCTGCTATGCCGATGACTCCCCGGTGCCACCCATCCCCTGCGATTACTGCCACATGTCCGCTCGATCCTTTTTGTGGCTGTGCCAGTTCGGCAAGAGCGAGTTCAACTATTTCCCGCTGCACCACCTGGCGCTGCCGATTCTTCTCGTCCAATGCCCTTGCAATCAGCATTGCATCCTCAGAATTCTCCGCCTCAAACAAATCGACCACCGCGCGGGCCGCATCCATCCGTCCTGCGGCATTAATGCGTGGCCCCAGTCTGAAACCCAGATCGGTCGAGCTGATACCGCGCCCGCTACCACATCCAGCTACCTCCATCAGAGCACGCAATCCGGGGTTCGTGGCATTTTGCAAATCGGCCAGTCCCAGAGCGACGATTGTCCGGTTTTCGCCAACAAGATTTGCTACGTCAGCCACCGTGCCAATCGCAACCATCTTCAAGAACGGTGCTACGAGCTTTTCACGTCCTCGTTCGCGAAACAAAGCATGCGCCAGTTTGAACGCTACGCCGACCCCTGCAAGGTTCTTGTCGGGATACTCACAACCAGTCTGGTTTGGATTCAGGACACAATAGGCAGGTGGCGACCCTTCGCTCGTATCAGGCAGATGATGATCGGTGACTATTACGTCCAGGCCATTATCCCTGGCCCAGTGGAGAGGTTCATGCGCTCTGATTCCACAATCGACACTAATGACAAGTGAATACCCTTCGGAGCGTGCTTTTTCAAGAGCAGGCTGTTGAACGCCATAGCCTTCGGTGAACCTGTGCGGGACATGAAAACCTGTCTGAGCTCCCAGTAGTTTCAGAGCGCGACGCAAAACAACCGTACCGGTCGTCCCATCTACATCGTAATCTCCGTAAACCAGGATCTTTTCACGCGAGTCAATCGCGCGCAACACACGCTCGACGGCCTTCTGCATCCCCAGCATCAAATATGGATCATGCAGGCTTTCAATATTTGGTGAAAGAAACTCTGCCGCGACCTCAGCGCTATTACAGCCCCGTGAGATAAGCAGAGTCGCAAGCGTCGGTGATACCCCGAGCTCTTTGGCGAGAGTTCTGGCAGCCTGATCGTCATGCTGCCGAATTATCCAACGTTTTGAACTCATTCCTTAAGCACACACCTGCCTTGCCGGCCCTCAAAATCTCCGGACTTACGATATCACAACCCGAGAATCCAGGGCATGACAGGAATTTGATTCAGGTGGAGAGCTATTGCACGAGGAACAGGCACAGGAACCCCTGTGTATCCTTCTTTTTCGCGATTTATTGGGTTTTTGAGTTCCTGTGTCAGCGAACTCAATATAGGAGATGAGTACCCGGTATGCCAGCTATCTTTTTATGAAAAGCAAACAATCCTTTTTACTTCAATTCGCAAACCGGCAACTATTTCCTTAGATTCTCATTCAAAAAGGACACAACTTAATCGGCAAACCAACCATTAGCGTCCAGGAGCTTTACTCCAATACGTTGCTTCCCATCCGTATGATCGGTCCACACTCCATTTACTTCGGCATCGATTGTGCGACCAAAAGGAGGTGTGAGACGGATTACTGCTCCAGTGGACACCGGAATGTCGGTAATCACTGTTGCACCACCACGGCTTACTCTTATTGCTTCACCGTTAGCATGTAATACCTGTCCTGAAGAGCTTGTATACTCCAATCCTACCGCGAAATCCACAGGCACCCTGGGACTCCGCGGACGTTGAAGTGTCGGGCCACGTCCGCTCTTTAATTCATCGCTCATGAATAACGCCTTTCAAAGCAAAAGTCGACATGTAAGAACGGGGCACTTCAGTTTAACCAAATTTGACTGTCCTTGTCAGCCAGGGAGCAAAGATAGGACGCCGGATTCCTGATGTAAGCAAGCCATGTCATAGCTTTCTTGTGCTACAAATTCCACCACTCTCTAATTCCCGCACGATTTCACTCAAATCGAGGGGACTTAAAAGGGCATTCATAAGCAGGTGACAATTCAGCGCTATTATCTTTTCGATTTCTCTATTTTGCGATATATCCCAGTGTTAATAACACCAATATAGTGGACCCGACGATTAAGCGATATCCAATAAAAACCGCGGTCGAGTGCGTTTTTAAATACCTAAGAAGAAACCATATCGAGGCATATCCGACTATTCCGGATATTATTGTTGCAACTACCAGCGGCAGATAATTGTCTCCGGGAAGTGTCTTGACAGCCTCCCTTAGTTCGAGCAACCCGCTTGCAGCTATGGCAGGCATCGACAATAGAAACGAAAACCGCGCGGCCGTTTCGCGGGTCTCTCCGACAAAAAGGCCAGCCATAATCGTTGAACCTGACCTGCTTGAACCTGGCATCAGCGACAGTACCTGTGCAAAGCCAACTGCCATCGCATCCTTGATTCCCAGGTCTTTCATCTGCCGCCGCCTCGACCCAACTTTTTCTGCAATCGCCAACAGAACGGCGATGACGATCATCATCGTCGCAATCAGCCAAAGATTTTTTGTATTTGGACCCTCGATCAGCTTTTTCAACTTCAGTCCTATAATCCCGATCGGTAGAGACCCGATTATGACAAGCCACCCAAGTCTCGCATCATTTGAAAGACTGTCCCAGAAACCCTTCGAGCCCGAGTTCCGCTCACTAAAATAAGTAATGTGGTCTCTAATGAACGATATGGTGATATCTATAATGTCTTTGGAAAAATACAACAGAACAGCGACCAGGGTTCCCAACTGGATTACAGCGATCGATGCGGTTGTCATTTCCGCTTTTGTCACCGGGTCCAAATTGCTGAACAGGCTGATCAATCGACTGGCAAATATTAGGTGTGCAGTTGAGCTTACAGGGATGAATTCCGTTAAGCCTTGAACAATACCCAGAATGATAGCTTGTAAAATTGACATAGGTCCGATTCAATCTTCTACTTTCGATAAAGAGATAAAGAGAACATTGAGGAGGATTGCAGAGGTCTCGCGGTGATTCATTCTCGAAACGAGTTACGCGCGGAAATTCGATCATACAGCACCGCAGGCATCACCAGCCCCAATTTCACGATTGCAGCAAGTTGCCACGGGAATGAATAGCTGCGCCTGCGTTTTTCGATCGCCTGCATCATCTTCGATGCGGCATCGGGCAATTCCATAAGAAACGGCATATTCGCATGCCTACCTGCTGTGAGAGGCGTCTTGATGAATCCGGGATGTATAATCGTCACATCAATGCCGGAGTTTCGAAGGTCGATTCGCAGACTCTCAGCAAACGCTGACAGCCCCGCCTTGCTTGCACAATACGCACCGGATTTAGGAAGCCCCCTGTAGGCGGCAAGACTTGAAATCGCGACAATGTGTCCCTGGTTTCGGCTGAACATACCGTCAATAACGGCTGCCACACTATTCGCCGCTCCGATTAAATTGATATTCACTACGCGTGCAAACTCCGGCGCACTGATCGCAGGGCTGGTTGCACCGACACCTGCGTTTGCAATCAGAGTATCGATATGTCCCCATGCTGCGTAGACCTGGGATACAGCGGACTTCAATGAATTACAATCCGTTACGTCAGCGGGAAGACACAATGCCCTGCCTCCTGCCGACTCGACCTCAAGAGCAATATCTTCGAGGAGTTCTTTACGTCTGGCGAGTAAACCCACTGACCATCGTCGGCGTGCAAATTCCAATGCAAGCGCTCTGCCGATACCACTGGACGCTCCGGTCACAAGCACTACTTTTGTCGACGAGTCTGAAACCTGCATTTCAACACAGTTCCTTGACATACTTTCCGAGCGTTACCAGGGCTTTCCCCAGGTGTTCCTGTTTGATCAATAGATGGTCACGAGAGAATGCGGAAAGCGCCCCAACCGGTATCCCGGAATCCGCAAGGACATGAGTTACAAAAGCGAGAAATCCCACGACACTCCAGTCCAGCTCAACGTCGAAGGTAAGGATTCGAAAACCACTTTCCACGCGTGCGTCACGCGCGGCGTGACGCATTGTTTTCCAATCGACTTCATCCAGAAGAAGGGTTATTTCATGCCGATCGCGAAGCACCATAAAGGGCTCAGAACCGCGTGGACTCAATTCCGGATTTTCAAGGAGGCGCGTCCATTCCTCGTGCCGAAGACCGACAAGAAAATAGTTCCCGGGATCGATCCTGACGATCGCTGATTGTAATAATTGTTCAGGTGTGCTGGTTCCGGTCATCGGCTCGTTCAGAATCGGGAAAGACTCTCACACCTCCACGACAACCGTTGAGATCACCGGGCGTGATCCGGTCTTCTTTTGCACGTAGCGTTTCAACCCAAGGCGAACCCTTTCCTTCAATAGGGTTGTGTCAGCCAACTCGGCCCTTGAAGCCGATTCAACTGCTTCGATAACGGCATCTTTCGCGCCCGCCATTAACCCGTTCAACCCGTCAAATCCGACTACCCCTCGCGCCAGAACTTCGGGTGGCAACTCCAGCTCACCAGTTGCTGCGTTAATGGTAATCACCGGCGTCAAGATGCCGTCGTTGGCCAACTGCCTGCGTTCACGGATCACATCCTGTTCGATCTCGTCAAAGTTTGAATCACCGATAAATGTTCGCTTAATTTCTCGTTTATCGATGATCGCCGCTCTTTCACCGTCGAGTTCCAGAACATCTCCGTTTTCAATCAAAATCACGTTCTCTTCGCGGTATCCAAGATGATTCTTTACGAACTCTTTGTGTCGAAACAGCATCCGGTATTCCCCGTGAATCGGCACCACAAACTTCGGTTTCACGGCCTCGGTCATGATCTTGATGTCTTCCTGCGACGCATGGCCGCTGACGTGAATCAGCCTTCTCTTTTCCTCGATGATGTTGGCGCCACGTTTATAGATAAAGCCGATCATCCGTGAAATCGATCGCTCGTTACCCGGTATTATTCTCGCTGAAAGTACTACCGTGTCGCCGGGCTCGATCGACAAGCCCTTATAACTCTGCGTGGACATTTGCATTAGTGCCGCGCGGGATTCTCCCTGCGAGCCCGTTACAAGAAACACTATTTCGGTATCGTTCATGTGTTTGGTTTCACCGAGCGACACGCGCAATCCGTCTGGAATATCCAAATAGCCAAGTTCGTCCGCGATCTCGACATTCTTTTGCATTGAACGGCCCAGGACGCAGACTTTCCTGCCAAACTGGTGCGCAACGTCCAGAACAATCTGTAAACGATGAATGGAAGAAGCGAATGCTGAAACCACAATTCGGCCGGTTGCCTCGGCAAAGATTTGTTCGAACGCGGGAATCACAGCCCGTTCGGATGGGGTTCGTCCGGGCACTGTTGCATTCGTCGAGTCGGAGAGAAGCGCAAGGACTCCTTCCTGTCCGTAGCTTCTGAGCGTTCTCAGATCGATTGGTTCCCCAATTACAGGCGTTTCGTCAACTTTGTAATCCCCAGTGTGGATTATCGTCCCGACCGGAGTCTTGATCGCAAGCGCAAAACAATCCACCAGCGAATGCGAAACGCGGATAAACTCGACCCGAAACGGCCCAAGCTCGACCACTTCTCGTGGCTCAACGCGGTGCAACAACACATCGCCGAGAATTCCGTGCTCCTCGAGCTTTCGCTCTGCGAGTCCCACAGTGAAATGCGAAGCGTAAACCGGAACGTTGAATTTTTTGAGGATGTAAGGCAGCGCTCCCAGGTGATCCTCGTGTCCGTGTGTCAGAATTATAGCGGTGATGTTATCCCTGTACTCTTCCAGAAAATCAAAGTCCGGAATCGACACGTCGACACCGAAAACGCTCTCTTCAGGAAAACCCATACCGGCATCGACAACGATCATGTCGTCGCCAAACCGAATTGCCATGCAATTCATTCCAAACTCGCCAATACCCCCGAGTGGAATAACCTCAACCACATTACCCACGTTTACTTTTATCTCTACTCTCAACCAAACTGTACTTATACAGTGGACAACTGTTGTTCACACTGTTTAACCCCCTAGTATAACACACGAACACAGCTATTCGACGGCGGATAGGTTTTGCCTCAATCCGGTATCGTTTCCGGCAATATGACATTCAACAACCTTTGCCAGTCCATCAAGGTTAACGACTCAGCCCGTGCACGGGGATCGATTAGCGCGCGTTCGAGTACAACAGCGTCGCCTCCCTGCTCTTCGAAAACACGAGTCAGCGGCGGCGGGGCTGCTCGCAGGTTATTTAATATCGTCTTTCTTTTCTGTGCAAAACTTGCGCTCAGTAATGATTTAAAGAACGGCTCCTGCTCTCTTTTGAGTTCCAGATTCCGTTGAAACCGGAACCGCGCTACTGTACTCCAGACCTTTGGCACAGGTTTAAAGGCCGCCGGCGGTACGTCAAAAAGCGGCTCCACGTTACAATAGGCCTGTACCAGCACTGAGAAATAACCGCGTTCGCTATTGCCTGGCTGTGCGATTATTCGATCGATAACTTCGCGCTGCAGCATCAAAACCAGTTCAGTAAGACACCCTCGCTGCTGAATCAAACGCTGAAGTATTGGCGTTGAGATGTAATAAGGAAGATTTGCGACTATCGATACCGGATGGCCTGGATTAATCAACGAGCAGAAGTCCACGTTGAGTGCGTCGACACCAAGCACACTGAATTTATCCGAGCCGCCGAACCGTTTTTGCAATCCCAAGACTAATTCGGTATCGACTTCAATTGCGATCAGTTCCCGTGCACTCTCTAAAAGATGCTCGGTCAACGCGCCAAAACCTGCGCCGATTTCGATTACAGTGGCGTTACTGATCGAATCAACACAATCCACAACTCGGCGTGCGACCTGGCTGTCAACCAGAAAATTTTGCCCTAAACTCTTTTTTGCTTTATGGAACTGGGTCATGTTGGATGAACGAAACCGGCAGTAATGCAAATCGGCTGACTACCCACCCTCCGGATAACCCGTGATTTCGATATCCGAACCAAGACGTTGAGTTGTCACTCGTTTCAATCTCACTGCCTCGATTAACTTTCCCGCCCCCAGTCCGCCAACAGCACTTGGCGCATCCTGGCCGCCAATAATCATCGGCGCAATAAAGAATGACACCTTATCGACAAGCCCGGCTTCCAGAAACGCAGCTGCGACGGACCTTCCGCCCTCCACCAGCACACTCTGAATAGTCAATTCCTTAAGTTTCACAAGTACCATGTTTAGGTCACGAGATCTGAGTTTGTCATCTATAACTTCGACGCCCAGGTTCCTGAGCATGTTCGCTGCTTCGCGATTTTCCTGGGCGTCGCCAAACACGACCAACGGCGATTCCTCAGCCGTCCGGACGAGGTTGGAATGAGTGGAGATAGAGAGTCTGCCGTCCAGCACTACTCGCACAAGCGGTTTCCGCCGGCCGAGATTTGACCTGTCGGTCAAGAGCGGATCGTCCTCTCTGACAGTACCGGCCCCTACCAGTATCGCGTCGACACCGTGCCTCAATTCATGACCGCGCCCCCGAGCCTCTGGCCCTGTAATCCAACGAGAGTCGCCTGTTCGGGTCGCAATCTTGCCATCGAGTGAACACGCCAGTTTCAGATGAACAAATGGGCGCCCTTTGCGAATTGACAGGATGTACGGTTCATTTGCAAGTTCAGCTTCCTCGGCAAGAACTCCGGTTACCACCTCTATACCCGCCGACCGCAAATCTCCAAACCCTTTTCCGGCAATTTTTGGATTCGGATCCTCGATCGGCGCCAACACACGTCTTATTCCAGCGCGTATCAAGGCTTCGGTACAAGGTGGAGTTCTCCCAAAGTACGAGTGAGGCTCCAGCGATACATATGCCGTTCCACCTGCAGCGCGGCTTCCTGCCTGCTCCAATGCGATCATTTCAGCATGCTTGATCTCATCATATCTATAATATCCTTCGCCCGCGACTTCCCCATCGGATGAAACAATCACACAACCCACCAGCGGACTCGGGCTAACATAGCCGACGCCCTTTAAAGCAAGTTCTATTGCTCGCCGTGTGAAACGCTCATCATTGTCTGTGAAATCACGGGGTGCGGGGGTGATCATTCGATACGTCTCTTCACATTCAATCATTGCCGGCGACTTCGATGGCAGATTTGCGGCAGGCTATACTCCAGACGACTGACTTCGTTCCGCGTCTCCTTCAAAAAGACTGTTCACATACTGCTCGGGATCAAACACCACAAGATCGTCCACTTTTTCTCCAATCCCAACGTACCTGATCGGAAGATTCAACTCCTTTGCAATCGCAACAGCGATTCCTCCTTTTGCAGTGCCATCCAGTTTTGTCAGAACAATCCCTGTCACTCCCGCGACTTTTAAAAATTGACGTGCCTGTTCCAGTCCATTCTGACCGGTTACGGCATCGATAACCAACAGCGTCTCATGCGGAGCACGGGGAACCTCGCGTGCGGCAATGCGTTTCATCTTTTCCAGCTCCGCCATCAGGTTCGACTTGTTATGCAACCTGCCTGCGGTATCGACGATCAACACATCTGAATTTCGTGCTTTCGCGGCTTTTAAAGCGTCAAACAATACCGCCGCTGGATCAGTACCGTGTTTCTGTTGAATCAACGGAACGCCTGTTCGTTCTGCCCAAATCGCCAGTTGGTCCGATGCTGCTGCCCGGAACGTATCCGCGGCACATATTAATACGTCGTTGCCTTCGGCCTTTATCCGCTGTGCGAGCTTGCCGATGGTCGTCGTCTTCCCGACACCGTTCACACCGACAACCATCATCACATACGGCAGTACATCATCCGGTATAGCGGTCTCCGCACTGACTCCACTTTTCTCCGAAGCTTTAAGAATCTCGATCAGCTCCGCCTTGATCGCTGACTTCAAGGCGTCAATATCATTTATTTGTTGGCGATCAATCCCGCGCCTTACAGTCTCTAATATGTGCAGCGTGGTCGGCACGCCGATATCGGCGGCGATTAAGGCTTCTTCCAACTCGTCCAAAAGCTCAGCATCAATTTTTTTCCGACCCTGGAATACGGTGTCAATTTTCTGCGAAAGCGACTCCCGCGTCGCAGCAACTGCTCGACGGAATCGAGCGCTAAACTCCTGCTCCAGAGCCGCTTGCTCGGCCTCAAGCTCTTCGATCGAACGATCAAGGCCCAAGATGGACGTTGTAAAAGGGGATCTCGACAGAGGGGGAACTTGCCGGGCCGGCACCTCAGATGATTTGCGGATATCGACGTTGGGCTTATTGCCTGCGACCACAGACGTCTCTGCACGGCGTCGATCAACTCCGGACACACCGGAAGCCGGGTCAGGGGTTGGCGACGCTCCAGCCACTGGAGGCACCAAATCCGGAGTTGCGACGGCGTCAGACTCAGCGACGGACGAATTTGGAGGTGTATTCGTGCCTGCAGGCGGGCTCTTCACGGTCTCCGGATCCCGTGCCACAGGTTCGTTCAACCCGAGCGTTAAGAATTGATCCTTGCTCTTCCTTCTCCAAAATGCCATGAAATCTGATACTTCCTTATTACCGCGAATAGATAAGCTAAGGATTATAAGCGCAAGAACGAGGACAGGACAAAAGCTCCTTTATCAGGGAATCTCAGGACACACAAATGCGCCCTCCGAAGTCAGGCGACAGAATTTCATAACGATGGAATAAGCCGCTTGTGAGATGGCGCGGCGTGGGAACCCGATCAAAAAGAATCCGTATTTAAAATTGGCAGGTTTGGTTATGCCGCTGAAGCTGTTACGCCGTTTTCGCTGGGTTTGGAGATTGGGCGAGCTGAACCGTTAACGTCAGGTTTGCGGCGCAGTTTTACTGATCCGGGCCGTACCTGACCCGACTCGCATGCCGCCAGGAGCGCGTTTACCACCTGGGCATCATATCTTGTCCCAACGAAGCTTTTTATCAGGGCCAGCGCATCTTCAAACTTCATTGCCTTCTGATAAGGACGATCCGTCGTCATTGCGTCAAACGTATCCGCCACCGCGACGATTTTTGCCTGCAATGGAATTTCCGCATCCTTCAGACCTTGTGGGTACCCTTTGCCGTCAACCATTTCGTGGTGCATATACATACCTGGCAGAAATTCGCGCATGGCAGGGATCTGCGACATTATCTTGAAGCCTTTTTGGGGATGCTGTTTCATCACCTCAAACTCTTCTTTTGTCAGTGCTGCAGGTTTCTTCAGAATGTTGTCATCAATTCCAATTTTCCCAACATCGTGCAACAGCGCACTGATTCGAATCTTTTCGACCTCTTCGTCGGCAAGGTCCAGTCCCTGTGAAATTGCCACCGAAAAACGAGCTACCCGTTCCGAATGACCTCGGGTATACGGGTCTTTCCCGTCAATCGCGGCCGCAAGTGCTTTCACCGTCCCAAGAAATAAATGTCTGTTCTCGTCCGCGGCGTGCTTCAAATCCGCAATAAACCGCTCAAGCTGTCCCGTCATCTGGTTGAACGAGTCGCCCAATTCGCCGAGTTCAGTTCTGCTTTGAATATTGATCCTCTGGGTGAAATCTCCCGCGGCAATTCGATGAGCAGCACCCGCCAGGGCTTGAACGGGTTGTGTTAACCTCCTCGCAAAATAACAACCGATCGCCAATGCAAATAGCGCGGAAAACAAACTAATCCATACCGTTTGTCGACGCATGTCTGACACTGACGTCAACGCGGCCTTTTCATCCTGGATCGCAATCACACCCAGTTTTGCATTGGTGCCCAGTTCCGCGGTCGCGTACGACCCCAGCATCTCAATCCGTCGCCCTTCACGCTCAGCGGCAAAAGGCGCAAGGGCGGATTGCACCTGGGTGCCACTTTCTTCCCAATCCTGTACAACCTTTAGATCATTCATTGGCCGTTCGGAATAGGCAATTCTTTCATCAGGATGCGCGACCGCTCTTCCTTCATTATCGACCACGAAAACAACAGGCAGTCCAGCGTCCAGGAGTTCTCTTTCGCTCCGCCCTTTTTGCTGTTGAACGGTCTGGAAAACCTCCTGGAATGACACAATTGCGACCACCGCCGCTGTAACCTGTTCGCCATCAACTCCGCCCATCACCGGGGCGGCGATTGTCAATCCCATCTCCTGGCCCGAACGAATGACCTGTGGGCGAGAAACCACAAGCTCCTTGCCGCTCATGTGCGCAAGAACTTCGCCAACCCGCGCCTCCATCTCTTCTTTCTTGATAATGTCGGGCTGAAAAGCACTGTGCGGCTCGCCATGAACCGGCAGAATCGCCAGCGCAATTAAGTTCGGATCATCAACCAACATCTTCCGCAACCGAAGATCTTCACCCCGTTCGTTGCCTATCCGGACGCCCCCGGTTAGCTCGAACGCCCGCGCCAGGCCTACAACTACATCTCTGTATCGCTGGGCATACAGTTCGATCTGCCTCGCCTTGTCCTGTACAAGCTGTGCCTGATAACGCCCTTCAACCGACCGAAGCGCCTCGGCACTACGGCCAGACAAAAGCCAACCCGACAACGTCAGCGGCAAAAGCCCCACGACGAGCAGTACACCAAGTACAATATATAAAAGACGGATGCGCTTAAGGGGCATGGCCAGGGGTAAGCGAAAACTACGGTTGTGGCCTCGCTTGGGCCGATTTTGCTAACAAAAAGGAAAAGGACTCCGCCTGATTCTGGACGAAACCGCCTACCATACTAACGACGCTGACGTTCGCTGTCAATCTGTTTTAACAGTTTTAATTGTTGACACACTTATGCTAAGCGTGTATTTCGGCAAAGTTCCCAGCCACCGGACCGAATAACCTGTTTGTGAATCACAGCGGCAGGTCACGGTACCAGGCCATGCCGGTGTAACATTTAAAGACTCCCTTCGCGTTTTCGGCGTCTAAAACTTTAAGCGCGGGGAATTCCACTGCACCTCGAGCTGGATTTGAGAATAAACTTTAGCGTAATGGGATCGCGCTTGACGCAGGGTTTGGAGATAATCACGAGCGACGAACAGATCGTGGAGCGGGCCCTTTCAGGAGACGCCGACGCTTTTGGCGAAATTGTAAATCGCTGGGAGCGGCGCATTTTTGCGCTTGCCTACGGGATGTTGGGGCGGGAGGAAGATGCCAGGGATGCAACTCAGGAAACTTTCATCAGTGCTTTCCGCAATCTGCGCAACTTCCGTGGCGATGCAAAAGTTTCATCCTGGCTTCATCGAATCGCAGTCAACCAGTGCATCACCAAACAGCGCCGAGCCAAAGTTCGTGGCGAGATGCCGCTCGACGATGAAAACGATTCGGACGGAACCTCCTTTTTTGCTTCAGCCCGTGAATCGCCAGCGGTTGAGGCTGAACAAAAGGAGCAAACCATAATCGTCAGGCGTGCGATAAATGCTCTGCCGCCCGAGTTGAGACAGGTTGTAGTGATGAAGGAGTTTGAGGAATTAACGTTTCAGGAGATCGCCGAGGTCCTGGATCTCCCGCTTAGTACAGTTAAGAGTCGCCTTTATACTGCACTTAGACAATTGAAGTTACGGCTCGAACGGCAAGGAAATCCCGTGGTCTAAACCCGCGCGATTAGTTTTGGAGAAATCGATGAAATTCACAGGTACGCCATCATGCAGTTTTTCGGACGACCTCCTCTCATATCTATATGAAGAGATTTCGCCGGCTCAGTCCAGATCGTTTGAAACCCATCTCGAATCGTGCGTAACGTGCCGAAGTGAGTTTAGCGAATTCACCTCTGTTCGTGACGCCGTAGGGCTGTGGCGGGACGAGATTCTGGCGGTTGCCCCTTCTTCGCGCCTGACTGCTGCTGTTCCCGCACCGCCGTTTCCGATGGAGCTTGCTTCAAAGCGGTCAGCTGGAGCCGCCTTCAGAGAATTCTTCTCGTTGTCTCCGTTATGGCTACGCTATGCCACGGCATTCGCGGCATTTGCAATCTTCGCACTGTTTCTCTTCTCTATTTGGAGAGTTTCCAATCCAAATCGAGTGATTGTCCGTGAAATCGCCAAGTCAACTCCTTCGCCGGTTGAGGAGATACAATCGACTATTGATACGCAGAATGTGCCTTTGCAGAGTGTCGACCGGATCGCTAAGCCCGACGGCCGGGACGATAAATCTATAGTTTCCGTGTTCCGGCAGACACCGAAAAATCATTCAGCTGTTATTCGGCGACACAGTAGCCCAGGAGTGCAGAGACCCCGGCAACAGTACAATGCCAATGAATATGCCATCCTGAACGCGGCCAGGAAGCGCCAGATACTTTCGGACCTCGGACTTGTTTCTTCCAGCGAAGAAGAAATGGCTCCGCAACTCTCGGATCTAATCGTTGAACCTGAGTCAAATAATTGAGACGGAGATCGTAAATACGACTATGGACCAGATAAACAAATTCCTCCTCAATCCGCCTTCCAGGAAGGTCTGGATCATCTTGAGACCGAGCCTGATGGTCCTGATGGTTTGCGCGCTCGCGTATGGACAGGAGTCTTCGCAGACACAGCCCCAGTTGCCGCCCAATGCCCAGCCAGGAGGTGATTTGATTAGCCATCTGAATCTGTCTCCTGAGCAGCTTGAAAAAATCAAAGCGATCGGCGCAGAACAGAGAGTCGAACGACAGAATGCGGCTCGCCGAATAAAGGACGCCGAACGACTTCTCGACGATGCAATTTATGTCGACAATGCCGATGAATCTGTAATTACTGCGCGCGCCAAAGAAGTTGCGGATGCACGTGCCGAAATGGTGCGCTTGCAGGCCATTCGAGAGGCAAGAATCAGACGGATCCTTACAGCCGAACAGCTGGCGACATTTCTCGAGCTTCGACGTCAGTTTAGGCAAAATCTGCGACAGCGTCGGTGGGAACGTTCGGCGCCAGATGCTAATAAACAGGGGTTTCGACCGGCTGACAGTGTGGGTCCGAAAAAATTCGACCGCGGAGCAAATCGTGTCCTGAACCCAGGAGCGGCATCCAATTCCAACGATGCGGGACAAAACCGGAATATTGGTGTGTCTGAGCCTGTACCTCCTAATCAATAGGACATAAAACGCCTTTGCTCTTGAAAAGCAAGATTGAAGGAAATTTCTCCAGCTCATCTCACTGTCGACGGCTTGCTTTCTCGCTTCCGAAATAAAATCAACTGAGGGATGGAGAAGTGGATTGTTTCTCACCGGGTGGCTGGCGGTTGTCCCGGGCCGAACCTGCGACACTACCGCGCTCCCGTTTTCCGCTTGACGCCCTCGACCTTATTTGCGCATGATAGACTGCTTTTACAAACATATGCGCGATTTTACTGTTTGGAGTGTGGAACGTTCGCGTCCAGCATTTCCACAAAAGTTTCGACAGAATGCCTGTTGACTATTCTAATTGCTTTGTGCGGTGGTTCTTTTGGCCGCGACAAGCAGAACAGTTTCCGACCCTCTAATGAATTTTGCCACGCGCGCTCTGCTGGAGTTGCAAGAGACGACGTTGCTGGCGGCGCGCGCCGCTCGCGGACTTTTCAAGCGTCCACGTTATATCCCCGAAGCCATCGCCCAGATGGACTCTATCGGTGTGGGTTCGCTCACGATTATCATTTTGACCGGTTTTTTTACCGGAGCGGTGCTTACCCTCCAGACTTTTCCAACTTTGAAATACTATGGAGCGCAGGACCAGACTGGTTACCTGGTCGCTCTTTCGTTAATACGCGAATTGGGCCCAGTCCTGACTGCTCTGATGGTGGCCGGTCGCGTTGGATCTGCGATCTCCGCTGAACTGGGGTCAATGACGGTTTCGCAGCAGATCGATGCGATGCGTGCGCTCGGCACGGATCCGATCCGAAAATTAGTTGCTCCTCGGATTTTGGCCCTGATTATTACGCTTCCTTTGCTGACTGTCATTGCGGACACGTGCGGTATGATTGGTGGCGGAACCGTTGCTTCCCTTTTATACGGCATGCCCTTTAGTACCTACTGGTCTTCGGTTCGGGATGGTATTTCCAGCGACGATATAATTGGCGGCGTAATTAAGCCAATAGTTTTTGCGTTTATTATAGGTTCAATTGCTTGCCGGAAGGGCTTAAGTACCGAAGGCGGCACGGTCGGCGTTGGCCGCTCGACGACACAAGCGGTGGTCCTTGGATCTATTTTAGCCATCGTTGCGGACTTTTTCCTGGCAAAAGCCTTGCAGATTATTCTCGACATGCCACAATAAAGCCGCGCGAACTTACGAATATGTCATCTACGGACTTACACATTTCCGGAACTCAGGATCAGCACGTTACCGGCGGCGTCAGTGACGACGCAGCCGAGTCGACCTTTGCCGAGGTTGATGATCGTGATCGCGCCATTCCTGCGATCGAGTTCCGTGACGTTTCACTCGCCTTCGACGGGCATTCCGTTTTGGATGGGCTTAGCTTCCGGGTTATGAAAGGGGAAACTAAAATAATTCTGGGCGGTTCGGGCACCGGCAAGTCAACTACCATAAAACTGGTGCTTGGACTGCTGAAACCGGATTCCGGACAGGTCTTTGTTGACGGCGAGGACATCACCAATTACTCAGAAATTCAAATGATGCGTGTTCGCAGGAAAATCGGAATGATTTTTCAGGAAGGCGCCTTGTTTGATTCGCTCTCTGTTTATGACAACGTTGCTTTCAAGTTGCACGAACAGGGAGTTCCAGAGGACCAGGTGGAACCCGAGGTTCGTCGCATGCTTCGGTTCGTAAACCTCGAGGATGCGATTGATAAGATGCCGATTGAGTTGTCCGGGGGTATGCGACGGCGTGTCGGTATTGCACGAGCACTGGTTGGAGATCCCAAAATTGTTCTGTTTGACGAGCCAACTGCCGGCCTCGATCCGCCAACCGCACGTACCATTTGCGAATTGGCAATGAAACTCCGTGACCTCGAGGATGTGTCGTCGATCTTTGTTACCCATGAAATGAACAACCTGGACTACCTGTGTACCGAATATGCGGTGGTCAATGATGCGGGCGAAGTGGTGTTTGAGACCGAAGGCGAAAGACTCTGCCTCGTAAACACTAAGGTCCTTATGTTGCGCGACGGTCAAATAATTTTCAACGGGACCGACGAAACCCTCAAAAAATCCGACGATGCATATATCCGAAGATTTCTGCGGGGTCACTGAAAGGAGAATCTGAAGGCTACCGCAATTGGATCGAGATCTTCGGGCATTATCCTCAACCATTTACGCCTTCTGACAAAACATTATGCCGCCAGCAAAGAAAACCATCGGAATAAGCGAACTGAGAGTCGGGCTTCTCGTTTTAATATCAATCGCAATTTTTATTTTTCTGATTTTGAACGCGACGGGCGACATAAACCCATTCGCGCACAAATTGCATGTCAGGGCTCAGTTTGCGAATGCCCAGGGTCTTCGCCCCGGGGCCGAGGTGCGCCTGGCCGGCGTTAAGGTTGGCAAGGTTGAAGAATTGCGACTGTTGCCGCCAACCGACGATCCAAACGCACCAAAAGTCGAAGTAACGCTGGCGATTAACGATTCAATCGACGGCAAGCCTGCGAGTGATCGAATCCGAAAGGACTCCACCGTTCAACTTGGGTCTTCCAGCATCCTTGGGAGTGACGTAGTGCTCAACATTATTCCCGGCACTACTGTGAGTCAGCCAGTCCCTGAAAACTTCCTTTTAAATTCCAGCTCAGCCGGTGGCTTCTCAGACCTTGCCGCTTCCGGAACGGACTTGACACAGCGTCTGAGTAAGGTTTCAGACGAGTTAAACGGCATTGTAAAAAAGATCAACACTGGTGAGGGTACGATGGGGCGTCTGGTTAACGACGAGGCCCTTTATGACAACCTCAACGCTGCCATTCGTGAAAGTCAGAATCTGCTTAACGAGATAACTCATGGAAAGGGCTCGGCGGGAAAATTCGTTAATGACCCTGTTCTTTATGACAATCTTACCCGAACGGTCGGACAGCTGGAAGGTATTTCAGCTGATCTTCACGAGGGCCGAGGAACAGCAGGAAAACTATTCACTGACGACGCTTTGTACAACGAAACTCGCGCCACTATTACGAAACTGAACCAATCCGCGGATCAGATAAACGGGATGGTTGCCGACATCAAGGCGGGCAAGGGCTCTTTGGGCAAATTGATAACAGATGAACAGTTTTACAATGATGCTCGTTCCGCTATCGCGAAATTTAACACCACCGCCGAACGTATCGATAACGTCGTCGCCGGCGCCCAACGTGGCGAAGGAACAGTTGGCAAGCTTCTTACCGATGACCAGCTTTACTCGAATGTAAACCAGTTGTCCTCTGAAAGCGTCAAGTTGCTTTACGACTTTCGCCAGAATCCCAAAAAGTACCTGACAATCAAGTTCCAGTTGTTTTAAGTATTGTTTAGGGACAATAAAGTCGTTACGTAAACAATAAAGTTGTTACCTAACGGTCTCGAAGTCAATGTTTGCAACCAATAAAGTCGTTACCCAGTCTTGTGGCGATTCTGTCGGGAAAATTATAGAGACCTTACTCCAAAGAGCCAACTATCACTTTGGGTTTTACCGGTTCATCCTTCTCAGTAAAGATGGATCGCCTCTAATCGAGGCCCAGAGGGCAATGGCATTAAGCTAAGGTTGGAATCTCCATTTGAGGCTTCGATTTTTTCAGGCCCGTTTACGGGTCTTTCCCCAAAGGGGCAATTAGCCGGGTCCTTTTGAGGGCTTATTGTTACCCAAATCTCTTTACCTGAGGTGATGCCTTTGGCTGTATGCCCGCGGCACCGGCTCCGCCGGTTAAGATGCTCCGCAGAGTTCGGGAACAGGTGTCAAACTGAAGAATGCTGAGGTTGAGATTGATACACTGCGAATTGAAAACTTTTGGGTAATGATGAGCCTTCACGGTCGGGCTTACTGCCCCAGTGACAATTGTTTTTGTTGTTTTGGGATGCTCAACGGAAGTAGACTTGGACAGAGCGTTCTGGACCGATATACCTCGATCTTCAAATCTCCACCAATAATGGCCAGAGGTTAAACAGATGAAGCAAACACTTTCCATCCTCATGATGGCCCTCGCTGTTACATCACAGGCTTTCGGTCAGACGAATTCCAGCGCCCTAAGCGCGAAATCTCTGGCCGAGCGTCTCGGTTATCCTCGTGATGCAAAGCTTCTAATCGTCAACACAGACGATCTTGGGATGGCCCACTCCGTCGATGCCGCCGCAATTAAGGGCCTTTCGACCGGTCTCGTCACCTCGGGCAGCATCATGGTTCCCTGCCCCTGGTTTCCGGAAATAGCCGATTACGCACGACAGCATCCTGATGCCGACCTCGGATTGCACCTGACCCTTACCAGCGAATGGGTCCACTATCGCTGGGGGCCTGTGCTGCCAAGGGACAAAGTCCCTTCGCTCTTGGATCCCACCGGCTATCTCTACCTGACAGAAGATGTGGCGGCCGCACATATCGACGCGCGCGAGGCCGAAGCAGAGATCCGCGCTCAGATTGAGCGCGCAAGGAGCTTCGGCATTCAACCGACACACCTCGATGCTCACATGGGCACGCTTTATCAGAACAAGGCTCTGTTCGAGGCGCTGCTGCGCGTGTCACGTGAAAACAGGCTTCCAATAAGAGTGTCGAAAGACTGGACGAGCAGAATTCCGTTTTTACAGTCGATCCTCAAGCCAGACGACGTTCTGCTTGACGGATTCATAACCATTGATTCTGACGTGCCGCCGGAAAAGTGGGTAAACTTCTACACAGAAGCGCTCAAAAAGCTGCAGCCAGGCGTTACGGAGTTAGGCATTCACCTGGCCTACGACGATGAAGAGATGCGCAATGTCTCGTTCAACCATCCGAACTGGGGCGCCGGTTGGCGGCAACGCGACTTTGACTTCTTTACGAGCGACACATTTCGCCGGCTGCTGCAGGAGAACAACATCAAGTTGATCACCTGGCGCGAACTCGCGAAGCTAATGGCCAAACCCGCGAACTGAGCAACCGCGGGGCGCCTGCGGCGAAAGTTAGGCCTCGATCACAAGGTTAAGTCTTAGAGTTCCAGGTTTGATCGCTTTCCTATGAAGAAAGACTAGGTGAAATAGTTTGTTGCCTTAATGGCCGCAGTCTATTTCGGCTGGTGTGCTTTCGACCCTTACCAATGGCATTTTATCGACGGTGTGAATCTCCTAATCCACGAGGCAGGCCACATCATCTTCATGCCATTCGGGGAGTTCATCTCCATCGCCGGCGGATCGCTGTTCCAACTCATCGTCCAGCGGTGTTCGCGGCATACTTCTTTCGGAGGGGACAGTTTTATTCCGCCGCTTTGGTTCTCTTCTGGCTTGGCGAGAGCATGTTGAACGTAGCGGTCTACGCCGGGGATGCGCTGGCGTTGCAAGTTGCAAGTTCCGCGGATAGGTGGAGAGGACTCAATCCATGTTTGGAACTACATGCGTGACCGAACGGGATTCCGATTTTGGTAACAACTTTATTTGGGTATCGGATGCATAAAAATGAAGCAGAAAGCACTTTAGGTAACAACTTTATTTCGACACTGAAGCAATACTGGCTCCAAAATAAAAGATCTTAAGCTCGATTTAGGTAACGACTTTATTGTTGGTAAACATGAAGTGTTTTCAAACGATTGAGTCGTTACCCAATTCCTCTCGACAATTCGGTAGGAGGTCGACGCAGTTAGCAAGCGAGGCAGGCAGTGGGATGCATCGCCATCTCTCTCCGAAGTCTTGCATTCCCGCGAGGCACTGTCGGAAACGGTGGCATCTCTACTTTTGACGTACGCTCATAAATTGATGTTGAACTAAATCTCTCAAACCACTAACATGACAACAAGTTTCAATAGGTGTGCGGAACATTTCAACAATCCGGCGTGATTGAGGGAAAGGCTCAGTGGACGTTTTATTGCCTAACCCTACCTGGAGCGCAAGGACATCAACGGACTTTCGTTACTCAGAATAATGTGCCGAAGACACGGTAGTTGGTCTCACTATTTTATGAAGCTTCTTGTGCACTACCTGGCGCTCGCTCACGATTTGGACCACGCAATTCATTTCATTCTCAAGGGCTGACCTGTTAATACTGGATGAGTTTGGGCGTAAGCCGCTTGTCCAGATCGAACGTCACGATATTCTCGAGGTTATTTAAGATCGTCGCTGCGCCCACAGCTCTTCCTGATTTTCAGGTAATGCAAGCGATTTGTCGTCGGCCAATTCCCTGCTGCCGAGGAATCTTTTGGCTAGTGTCAGAAATTTCCACAACCTGGCGAGGAGAATAGGATGTCAAAGAAAATCATTGTGTATGCGTTGGCTGTACTGTTAGTAAATCTGGTGTGCGTGTCGTCCGGAGCCATGGCCAGTCCAAGCATAAGCAAAGAGCAGGATCAGGTCGAGAAGTTGAAGGCGGGCATTATCAAGCTTGGCACCGGTCCGGATGCGCAGATCAAGATTAGATTGCGAGACAAGACTAAAATATCCGGATACGTTAGCGAGGCCGGAGAGCGCAGTTTTGTGGTAGTTGATGCCAAAACTGGCCAGCCGACCAGCATTCCTTATCCCCAGGTCGGCCAGGCTAAAGGGAATAATCTCTCATCGAAAGCGAAGATCGCCATTACACTCATCGTGCTAACGGGAGTGCTCATTTTAGTAGGTTTGTCGGCTAAGAACTGATAGAGAAGCCAAGGCGGAGATTGTTTGTGCTGTACTGCACTGGGCTTCGAAGTGTAGGAGGACACGAATAATTCGGCACAAGTCAAGTGATCAAACTACCTTTCGGATTCCGAGATCAGAGATTCAGTATTTGGTGTGCGCGAGGCAATCGTGATGTCCAAGATTAAATATATAACAGTCATTGGGCCATGTTTGCTGGTTTCTGTGATTGGGCTGGTGACGATCGGTCAGAAGAAGCCTCAAAGAGCGAGTAAATTACCAGACCAGAACCTTGAGCTAGCCCAGGCGATTACTGAAGATTTAGTTAAGGATGCGAAAGCACTTGGCCTAAGCGACCGCACATTATTGTGGATGCGTTTGGGAGAAACATGGGTAAATGTTGATCGGGAACGAGCCAACACATGGCTTAAGAAGGCGGTTATTGAACTGGAGTTTGCGCCTAATGAAGAAACCGTGGCTGAGCGCCATCAACGACTCGCAATAGCACGGGACTTGCTGAAGGTCCTCGCGCCACTGGATAAGGAACTGAGTGCGCGATTGACGGCCGTCTTTGTCGAAGGCTCAACGTCAGCAGCCGACGTCGACAGCGGCGAAAATGCGATTGCCTTGGCAAATGCGGCGAAGGCTTTAATAGATGTAGACCCGAAGCGCGCGGCCGAACTCGCGTCTGTGGCAGCTTTTTCATTGCGGGTTGGAAACGTATCTCCTGATCTGTCCTCAGTCCTGATGATTGTAGTGGTGAAGCTTCGTAAACATGATCGCAGGCTTGCTGATGGACTATTCAACAATATGTTGGCTATAGCAAGGTCCACTTCTGACAAACAGTTATTCGTTTCTCTTATATGGTCTGCTTTCAAAGCTCCGCAAGAGCTTAACTGCGACGAATGCGCTCTGCCTGACGATTTACGTAAGAGTCTGCTTTTGACGTTGATCCAATCTCTCCAACAATCACAATCCGCCGGTAAGAACGACGCTGACTGTAACTTTCTTTTTGAAGTGGCGCCGCCGCTTCTTTACGAGTATGACCGACTTGTTCCGGAACAAGCGACAATTGTTCGCCAGGAACTGAATAAATGTCAGGCAAGGCGACAGACCGCGGAACAACCCGCCACCCAGGATTTGGGTAAGCCAGGAGACATTGATGAGATGGTGTCGGCGGCGGATAAAATTGTGAATCCGATCCTTCGTGCTGCAACTCTTATACAGGTTGCAAGCAAAGCGGCGGGACAAGGAAAGTTTGATCGTGCAATTGAAATCCTCTACATCATTGGAAGCGACATGCCTCTCTTTGTTCAGGCGGCTTGGCGTGAGCGCCGGATCGAATGGGCGGTACTGTCAGCGTTAGACCACTTAAAGAAAGGGGATCGGAACGGTGAAGAGATTGTCTTTAACGCGATTCCAATTACTCTTCGACTGGATGCAGACTTCCTTTTGGCTGAAAGACTGGATGAAAACAAGGACCGGATGCTCGCGAAGGAACTTCTATTGGATGGCTTAAAGTATCTTGCACGCGATGACATTGATACTGAACGTAAGGCTACCTGGTATCCGTCAGCAGTTCGACTGATGGCAAAATACATACCAACGCAGGCCTCCGGTGTCCTTAATGATGCAGTAAGAGTTTTGAACCGACTCGAAACCTCTCCGTCGACTAAGGCAACCCCAACGGATTTACCTGTCTGGTCCTTGTGGTACCCACTCGATCTCGCTGGCCCACTTCTTGAAATAGACGAACTTGGAGTCCTTTACTCTGTAGCAGGAATCAAGTCCCCGCTATTTAGAGTACGGGTTCGGCTCGGGCTACTGGCCTCGTCACTTGAACGCGTTCGGATTGCTCATTGAAGTTGTTGTGAGGTAATCAAAGCCTCCACCGATATACTACTTCAATTGACCTACCATGAACTTGGTATTTTGAAGCCTACTAACTACGACCAGTCCCCGACCCGACCGGACGCCGTCGTGTCGCTTCGATGAACCCCGATGAATTCCTTTGGGGACAGCCCCGTTTCGCGGCTGAAGGCCGTGCTGAACCCGCTGGCTGACTGATAGCCGACCGCGAGCGCTGTCTCGGCGACCGACATCTGCTCACGGGACAGCATATTCCTGGCAACCGCAATCCGCCACTGCAGCAGATAGTTCAGCGGCGTCATTCCGATCACGCGATTGAAGCGTTCCGCGAAGGAAGACCGCGACATGCCGGCTTGGCGGGCGAGCGTGACGA
>WNFR01002943.1_pt1 | contig 43050 bp, 49 predicted proteins | sample 5400221 | NCBI WGS metagenome assembly WNFR01 (sample SAMN13153357, study PRJNA577476) | soil metagenome | isolation source: 40 cm soil under Madrone tree | place: USA:California | collected 2016-06-14 | reverse complement strand
CTAAGGAGAATCGAGTGATGATGTTCACTAAAGGATATCGTGTAATCTTTTTTGCGGTCTTCTGCATGCTGCTGACGATGACCGCGCCGGTCGCATTCGGTCAGGACTCAACACAATCTGTCCGCGCTACCGCCGCGCGCGAGGACGAGACCAATCTCGACACCCAGCTCTATCTAATTCTGGCCACGAATCGTGAGACCGAGGACGGCAGAATGCCGGCGTCTCTTGATTCCGTCATGAAGCGGCTTCACGAAACGCTGACCTTCAAGCATTACAGCCTGGCAGGAACGTTTGTGAACCGTGTGCGGAACGGTGGCGTACTTGATGTGAGCTGGGTGGGCGGCCCTTTTCTCGTTCCGACGTCTCCGATGACGAGCAATCCAAGTTTTTGCCAGTTCACGGCGGTGGTGAAGCTGTCAGCGGACCAGGGCGGACTGGAGGTCGTGCGCATGAACGGCTTCAGATTTGGTTCGCGCGTGCCGATCGTGACCGCTCCTGCGAATGCGACCACGGCCTCAACCAGCGGGATGGTCTTGCCGGCTGTTAACTACGAGTCGATTGGATTGCGCACAGACATCAGCATGCGTGAAGGTGCGCCGGTCATTGCGGGGACACTGAACATGGGACCATCTGGAGACGCGATTGTAGTAGTGGTCGCGGCCCGGCGCTCAGGTAACTGAAGCAGTGGCCTTGAGGTAGCGCGAGCGCGGACTGGCATGCCGCGCTACCCAGGCCGTCGCTCTGGCACACTACGCGCAAGCAAATCTTCCGGAAAAGTACTAAAATCCCGGGAGTTAGCATGGAAAAGAACAGCTTGCGATTGTTGGTGATCGATGATGAGGAAGCGGCGCGTTATGGCATCAGGCGCGCGCTGGAAGCCTTTGGGCATGAGATTGCCGAAGCCGAAAGCGCCGAAGCAGCGCGCGCATTGATGCATGATCGAAAGTTCGATCTGCTGCTGCTCGATGTCAATCTTCCCGGCATCAGCGGCCTCGAATTTCTCAACGAACTGCAAACCGAAAGCGCAGCGAATAAGACTGAAGCGCCGCTGGTCATAATCATCACGGCCCACGGTTCCGAACGTCTGGCAGTGCAGGCAGTGAAGAGCGGCGCCTACGATTACATCTCGAAGCCGTTCGAGCTTGACGATCTTCGTCTGGTCGTCAAGAACGCTTTCGAAACGATTCAACTACGGCGTGAGAATCGTTCCCTGCGGCGCCGAATAGAAATTGAAAGCTCGCAACGCGGAGCTCTGCTCGGAAATTCGGCAGCGATGCACAGCGTCCGCGCGATGATCGAAAAGGTCGCCGATACTGATGCTACGGTTCTCGTGCGCGGTGAATCTGGCACTGGAAAAGAACTGGTGGCGCGCGAGCTGCACTACCGGAGCAGTTCGCGGAGCAGCGGCGCCTTTGTCGCCGTGAACTGCGCGGCCCTGCCGACTGAACTGATCGAGTCCGAGCTGTTCGGTCACGAAAAGGGCGCATTTACGGGGGCCGCAGCGCGTCGGCGCGGAAAATTCGAGCAGGCCAACGGCGGCACGCTCTTCCTGGATGAGATCGGCGACATGAGCGCCAACGTCCAGGCAAAGCTTTTGCGCGCGCTCGAAGAACGAAGGATCGAAAGGCTTGGTGGCGACGAATCAATTCCAGTGGACGTGCGCATAGTCAGCGCCACACATCGCGCACTCGAAGAAGAAATTGCCGACGGAAATTTTCGCGCCGATCTGTTTTATCGCCTGCAAGTTGTCACTATCGACATTCCGCCCTTGCGCGAACGACGCGAGGACATACCTTTACTCGCGGAAGTGTTTGCCCGCCAGGCTTTTGAACGTCATCGCTTGCCTGAACGCCCCATCGGTCGCGAGGCATTAAAGCAGCTATTGGGATACGATTGGCCCGGCAACGTGCGCGAGTTGCGCAACGCGATCGAGCGCGCGTCGATCATGTCTGAAGGCGCCGAGCTGGACGCTTTGGATCTAAGCGAAGAGCCGGCGTCGAGGCCACAGATCGCCGCGGTTGAAGTCGCGTCGAACGGCAGTCTACAAGTTCCTTACACTTCCGATTTTCGCGATGACCGCCGGGAGTTCGAGAGGCGCTATATCGCGCGATGCCTGGAAGAAGCCGGCGGCAACGTAACGCGCGCGGCCGCGGTTTTGGGGATGCATCGGCAATCGCTGCAACATAAGTTGAGAGAACTGGGGCTGGGCCGGCGGTATGTGGCGGTTGGCAGCGGAACGCAGGAAAAAGAAGACAGGTGAAAGATTGACGGGAGATTATCTACTTCATGCGGGACAGGAACCTCTAAGAGTGATAGAGTTTGGGCACTACTCTCAGACGAGTGTCGGAGGAAAGCTGTCCCATGTCTCGGCCTCTCAAATCAGCCGGAAAATGGATCGGTAACAATATCGCTGGGGGCGTTATCCAGACGATTGGGAGCGCACTCGTGATTGGCGTGGGCGCGATACTGTACTCGTGGATACGGGGCTTGTCATTTAATCGGGCGCTGTTATTAGGAGCAGTGCTCTTTGCCTCGCTTGCAGTCGCGGCAGACGCTATCAACCGCATCCTCGCTCAACGTCGCGGTCGAAAGAAGGAAGACACTTGGCATTTCGATGAGCACGCTCCGCTCACTTACGTTCAAGGGAAGAAGCTTATCAATCAAGAAGTTCTGCTAGACAAGCATAGTTATAGAGATTGTGTTTTTCAAAATGTAACATTTGTTTATAACGGGACGGTTTTTGCCCTTTTGTGGTTTCGGTGATCTTCCATTGGCTTGATGTGCCTTGGGGGTTCTCCTGTGCCTAACATATATAAGGCGAAATCTTCTCTCAAAACATTGAATCCTGTGAGTACGGCCATATATGTATCTATCCCTTGATTGTCAGTCTTCACCCAACTTGTTATGAGTAGTTGCGTCGATTCGACAGGTCGCGCAGCTTGCGTCTTTATCCCGCTCGCTACCGCTCGCGGTTCTGTATCTGTTGGGCCGCTTCTATTATTTTCATCGCGTAACCAATGTTGGTGTGCTACGCAGTCTTCAACCGATCGCTTTGCGGGCGGATGCCATTGGTACAGAACCGCGAGCGGTAGCGAGCGGGATAAAGGCTCAACTTTTGAATGCTTATGTCGATTCCGCAGATGGCGGGGCAGCGTCCTTACCGCACTCACTGAATGCTCGCGGTACCGACGCACTAGTCGCATTGAGCCGTTATCCCGCTCGCCAGCGCTCGCGGTTCTGTAGCATCTCATGAAGCGAGAATTCAATGACGATCACACCCCTCTTGGCTACTTAATTACCTTTCGCACTTATGGAACGTGGCTGCACGGGGACGAGCGAGGCTCCGTTGATCGGCATCACGACATATACGGTCTTCCGACATTGGGGCCTAGTTCCCGACGGAAACAAATCGAGCGAGCGTTACTCAAGCAGCCGCCCGTGAAGTTGAGTCGGCGCCAAAGGGTAGTTATCGATCGCGGCATGCGAGAGACTTGCGCAATTCGTGGCTGGAAATTGTGGGCATTAAACGTGCGGACTAATCACCTTCATTGTGTAGTCACAGCGAACGGCAATCCAAAGAACGTGCTGGTCGCATTGAAGGCAAACGCAACTCTCTCAATGAAGACGGCTGGATTTTGGAGCAGTACCCTTAGCCCCTGGGCTCGAGGCGGTAGTAAGAAATATCTCTGGACGGAAGAAGAACTGGCAAATGCTATTGCGTATGTGGTTGAGGATCAAGGCGAGCCATTGTAGTTACGGAACCGCGAGCATTAGCGAGCGGAATAAGGACTCAAGCTTGGGCCTCTGCTGAAATCGCCGCGATTGAAAACTGGTCTTTATCCCGCACGCCACCGTTCGGTTCTGTAACGCGGCACTCGTGAGTTGAGTCTTTATCCCGCACGCCACCGTTCGGTTCTGTAACGCGGCACTCGTGAGTTGAGTCTTTGTCCCGCTCGCTACCGCTCGCGGTTCTGTAACGGTCGACCTATAATAAGCACTCTATGAAAGCAAGACTAGACGCCATCATCAAACGCGAACAGGCCGAGTACCTGGACAATCTCCTGCCACCCAGCGACGGTTTGCTCGCCGAGATGGAGGCTTACGCGGCAGAACATCGCGTGCCCATAGCCGATCGCGAGGTCGCGCTGTTTCTGGAAATTACTGCGCGCGCGATAAACGGGCGTCGAGCGCTCGAGTGTGGGATGGCGATAGGTTATTCCGTCATCCATCTGGCACGGGGCTTGGCCGACGATGGGTTAGTCATCACAATCGATCCCAGCGACGAAATGATCAAGGCCGCCGAAGGTTATCTAACCCGCGCGGGTTTGCGCGACCGCGCACAAATAGAAAAGGGATACGCCCTCGAAGTAATTCCAGGTCTTAGCGAAACATTTGACCTTATCTTCCTGGACGCGGTGAAAGAAGAGTATCGCGGTTATCTGGATCTGGCTTTACCAAAGCTGCGTACGGGTGGCGTGGTGCTCTGCGACAATCTTTTGTGGGGCGGCCAGGTTGCCGGCGAGATTCGTGCGCCGGATCAGAAGCCATCGACGGAAGCGCTGCGTGAGTTTAACCAATACTTCGTCAATCATCCGCAACTGCGCGCAGAGGTTTTGCCGGTTGGTGATGGACTTGGCTACGGCGTGAAGCTGTGAGCAAGCAAGCCCGCAACCTCTCAGATTGGGGAAGGGGCGATTGCCCGCGCTTTGTTCGAGAATTTCAAGCAGGAGCGGGCGCAAGCACCCCTCCTGACTAGGCGTGTTCACTGGTGAAGCTTTCGCTCCGACAGGAGCGAGATGTTTATAGCACCCATCATCCCAAACGAATCGTTGGCGCATGGATAACTATAAACATTCCGCGCCTAACGGCGCTGAAATCTGGTGATCATTTCTCAAACAACTGAATCCTTTCCGCGGATCTCGCAGATCATCGCTCGCGGTGGCGTCATAGCATTTCACACGGACACCTTCTATGGCCTGGGCGCCGATCCTTTCAATCCCAAAGCCGTGAAGCGAATCAAACAGCTAAAGGGCAGAGAAGACAACAAGCCTATTCTGATCGTTATCAGCGAGCGCGAAGCAGTCCGACGCTTTATCGCTGAGCCTACGACGACATTCGATCTATTGGCGGAGGCATTTTGGCCGGGGCCGTTGACCCTGATTGGCCGCGCCCTGTCTGGTGTTTTGGAAGAAATCACCGCGGGCACAAAAACTGTTGGCGTGCGCCTGCCCGGCAATGATAGAGTGCGCGCGCTGGTTCAGGCCTGCGGTGGTGCTTTAACAGCGACGAGCTCGAATCCTTCGCACGAGGAGCCCGCCACGACCGCCCGGAAAGTATTCGATTACTTTGCTGACGCGATCGATTTGATTGTTGATGATGGCGACTCCACGATTGACCAGCCATCGACAGTGATTGATGTCTGCGATGTCGAGCCGCGGTTAATTCGCGAAGGCGCCATCGCCTGGCCGACCGTTCAGAGAGCGCTGAACCAAAACAAATTCAAACGCGGCTGAAACTCTCCATGGGATCAATCGAACAGCGAAGACATCCACGCATCAACGTAGATTTCTTTGCCGATTGGGGGTGGGGACCTGAGTGTGAGCACTACGATAAGATCACCAGTCTTAGCACCAGAGGGTGTTTCCTGGCGACGAGGCGCGAACTGAGCCCCGGCGATGAAATCTATCTCAGGTGGACAGGCGATAGGGTGGGCATGATCAGCCTGAAGGGTGCGGTCCGCAATCAGCTTCGAGTCATGGAAGGCGCGCCTCCCACCGGCGTCGGTATTGAGTTTGTCGAGACGTCGGCCCAAAACCAAGAGAAACTCCAATTAGTTCTGAGCCAGTATGGACAATCAGTCTAAGCAGAGCCCGAATGGGTGAGAGGCAAGGTTGGTCTCGAGTTCTTTTGGTTTGGGAGCGAACAATCCATGAAATCTCACGAACAAACCAACCCCGCTTCGTGTGTTTTCGTGGATCGCTTCAACTGGCAGAGGAATATCTTTTGGAAAGCATTCGCTTTTGGATCAAAGCGCCGGGCAGGGATGCCGGCGAACCGCAGGCAAGGACGCCTGCGCTCCGCAGTGCGCCGATCACTTCGTCACCGTCAAATCCTTTACGAAGCCCCAATCGCCGCTCGCATTGACGTGAATATTCCCGACGGTCTTTTTGGCAATCACCATGTTGGCCTGGTACCACAAAGGAAACACCGGCACATCTCGACTAACTATCTCCTGAGCCTTCGCGTATAGGGGCGCCGCCTTTGCATGGTCATAGGTGTTGGCGGCTTCATCGAGAATCTTGTCCAGTTCGGGATTGCTGTAGCGGCTGCGATTGAGCCCTCTTGTCGGGGTCGCAATTTCGGAGGTCGCAAACAAGTCGTGATAGAAGAGAGGATCCTGATTGCCACCGACCCACTGACTGTAGTTTAGCTGGAACTGACCATTTTGCACTTGTTGTCGCATGGTGTTGAATTCCGAGGTTTCAATGGCGACCGGAATACCGACGTTCTTTAAATAGTTCTGAATAACTCCCGAGTACTGTCGCGCGGACGCGCTGCTGCCCGAAATACGAAACAGAAGAGGTTTTGCCCAACGCATCTGCGGCCCGTCCCCGTCAGGATCGCGAAAGCCCGCTTCGTCGAGTAACTGTTTTGCTTTGTTTGGATCAAATTGATAGGTCGGGGGCTTGGCGTATGCCCATGATGCCTCCGGGAGAATGGCATGAGCAATTGCTCCCTGATTCAGGACCAGATCGCGAATTATACTCTCGCGATCAATCGCATAAGCGATAGCCTGCCGTACTTTGGCGCTGTTGAGCGGCGGCTCGGTGGTATTAAAGGTCAACAGATTCAGATTCGAACCCTCGAACTGTTGTACTTTTAAGTTCGGATTCTGGCCCAGCGCTCTGATTGCGTCAGGAGAGAGACTGGTGGCCAAAGGCGCGATATCCACTCGACCGCTTTGCAGTTCGGCCTGCATCGCGTTCGATTCACTGATAACGCGAACACGAAGCGCCGGTATTTTCGACGGGCCATCCCAATAAGCCTGATTGGCTTCAAGGTCGACGACCTGCTGTACCTGATCATAGCTCTTGAACTTAAACGGTCCAGTGCCGAGAGGGTGTGCCTTCTCCGATTCGTAACTGTCTTTCGGAATCATCGCAATCGGCACCAGGTTGGGAAGCAAGCCGGTCCATTGCTTGTTCAGGCGAATGATCAGGGTGTGCGCATCCGGGGCTTCCACGCTTTTGACATAGGCAGTCCTGGTCGCGCCTGAGCCTTCAAAAAAACTCGCAGCCTTGGCAAATGTCGAAGCCAGCACAGTGTCGAACGTGTATTTAGCGTCGGCCGAAGTGAAGGCACGGCCGTCGTGAAACGTCACGCCGTCGCGCAAAGTGAACGTAAAGACAAGACCATCGTCCGAGCGCTGAATGTTCGCAGCCAGCTCTGGAACATAGTCAAACTTTTCGTCTTTCTTCACCAGCGAATTGAACATCAAGGTCCGCACGCGTTCGCTGGCCGCGTCAACTGACGGCGAGCCGATGGGATCGATGGTTTTGATGTTATCTGACAGCGCGACCACAAAGACATTGCTTTGGGTGCGTCTGCAGGCCGAGGGCAAAACGATGGCTAGCAGAAGCAACATGCTTAGGGCCAGGAAGGGCATTCGCGACCGGCAATGTGCTTTGGCACGGATACTATTGCACATTGGATTCTCCTGGATAGCGGTATTCGAGTGTCTCATTCAGTTGCCGGATTTCATCAGCCAGCCGGTTGTATTTATCCATGTCCAAGGGCGGCGGCGGTTTCACCAGGGCCTTAGTAGCCGCGACGCGCTTGAGAGATGCCTGAATTCGTTTCTCGCTAACGGAACCCTTTCGCGCAGCCTCTAATAAGGCGCGATAGCCCCGTCGAATCGTGTCCGGCGTAGCACAAATCAGCAGCATGTCCTCACCCGCGATAAACGCACGCACGGAGGCATCTTCAATTTCAGTATGTTTCGCAATTGCTCCCATCTCGAGATCGTCGGTAACTACCAGGTGTTGATATCCGAGCTCCTGACGCAAGAGCTTCGAGACGATGCTGGGACTAATCGACGCCGGCTCGATCAAGCCGCCGGTGGTCCCTTTCTTGATATCGATATTGGGAAAGCCCCCATGGCTCACCATAACCATCCTGACTCGATCGTCGGCCCGCCGAAACAATTCGATATAAGGCGCCAGATCCTGCGCGAGTAAGTCATCGTGAGTCAGCGCCACCAGAGGCATTTCGATGTGCGAGTCGACCTCGCCCGCGCCAATTCCGGGAAAGTGCTTCAAGCAACCGAGGCAACCGGTGTCCTGCAGACCGCGCATGTACACGGTCGTATAACCCAGGACCTCACCGGGCGAACGGCCAAACGAACGCGAATAAAGTCCGTTGGTAAGTTGGCTGCGCTCTTGCGTGATGATCGACATCACCGGGGCGAAGTTAATACCCAGCCCCATCATCCGCAGCACTTCTCCGGTGACTCGCCCCAGCGTCCGCGCACCCGCTAGATCGCCGTGTTGACGAATCGCGCGCGCCGACGGCATGGCCGGAAAAATGTTTCGCAGACGATCAACAAGACCGCCTTCCTGATCGATGCCGCACAACGGCGGCACCGGCAGAATGGCGCGTGCGTCATCCAGCAGCTTGCGCACTTGATCGGCAGCTTCCACATTCCTGCCAAACAAAATGATGCCGCCGGGCTTGACTTCTTCAATCAGCTCCCGCGCTTCTTCATCCAGTTCAGTCCCGGAGAGGCCGATAAAAAAGAATTGGCCTATCTGCTGTTCGAGTGGCAGCGAGTAGAGTTGATCAGATGGCATTAATTATGATGGCCAAGCTTCTGAATGAAATGACCCCGCTAGCTTACGACACCGAACGATGCCGATTCAACTTAGGAGGTCTATTGATACTGTTGAGTTTGAGAAAGTGGCACGGGCATCCCCCCGTGCCACTGAGCCTGATTCGGCTTTTCTTCTCCGCACCGATGGAGCAGAGCGGTACCCATTGCGTCTGTTAGAATAGCCGATCATGAAGGCGATGATTCTGGCAGCGGGATACGGCGAGCGCCTCTGGCCGTTGACCTGCGATCGCACCAAGCCCGCGCTGCCGGTGCTGGGAAAGCCGCTGGTAGGCTATGTGGCGGAGTATCTCGCGAAATATGGAATCGAAGATGTAATAGTGAATCTGCATCACCAACCTGAATCGGTTCGGCGGGCGCTCGGTGATGGCAGCGATTTCGGGGTCCGGCTGCGGTATGTGCATGAACCTGTGATTCTGGGAACCAGTGGAGCTTTGGATAATGCCCGCGCGTTTTTGGAAGACGATACCTTCGTGGTGGTAAACGGCAAGCTGATAACTGATCTCGACTTGAATGCGGCCTTGGAAACTCACCGGCAAAGAAGCGCGCTGGCCACGCTGGTTCTACTCCGCAACGAGAAGTATGAGCGCTTCAGTGTCGTGGAAACGCGCGACGGTTTGGTGACTAAGTTTGCCGGCATGCCCTCGCCGCGGTTGGCGCATGCTGAGCCCCCTTTGATGTTTACGGGCATACACATACTCGAGCCGCGCATTTTCGAATACATTCCCCGCGGCGTCTTTTCCGATACAGTCACGGACGTATATTTGCCGGCCATCGCGCGAAGCGAGCGAGTCGCAGCCCACGTGGCCGAAGGGATGTGGTATGAACTTTCCACACTGAGGCGATATCTCGACATTAGCCTCGCGCTGCTGCGCCGGCGGGGTGCCGACGTGTATGTGGGGGTCAATCCCTCGATCGACAGAGCTGCGGAAGTGCATGAAGCGGTCTTGTGGGATAACGTGACGATTGAAAGAGGAGCGCAGGTGCGCCGGGCGGTGCTGGGCGATGGCGTGCGGCTTCGCGCCGGTGAGCAAGTCGAGGATGCCGTGGTCGTGCGGTCTGAGCTTGTCGCTGGAATCACGCCGCCCGCAAAGGCTCTCAAGGGCCATGTCGAGGGGGATAACTTTGTTGTCTCGTTATCGCAGTGCTAAGATTCGCTGATTCAGCCGCTACCGGTGCTATCAGAAAGATGAAACGATAAGTAGCTTTTCCAGAGAAGTCCCGCTGCATGACTCCAGCAATCCAATCCAGCCCGAATGCATTCACCACCAGCGCTCGCGACCGCGTAACGAGCTATCTGGCGAAACGGCAGAGCGCGCGCAAATCAGAAATTGTCGCGCTAACTCCGGATGCTTCGACCCGTGAATACTTTCGTATTCCCTGGGAGCAGGGCACCGCGGTAGCCGCGGTTTATCCGGAGCCGTTCGATGCAGAGGTTCATCCCTACCTTGACGTTACGCGCTTGTTTTTGGAATGCGCGCTTCCGGTCCCGGTGGTTCATGATGTTGACGGTTCGATGGGCGTGATTGTGCAGGAAGACCTCGGCGACCGTCAGTTGTGCCAGGTTTTCGACACCGCTTCCGATGAAGAATGCGAAGCTTTAATGGAACAGGCAATCGAGGTCATCGCGCGCATTCAGGCGGCCACGCCGATGGCCTTCGAGCGAAACTCGATCGCCAGCAGGCTCGCTTTTGACGAAGCCAAGCTGGCGTGGGAATTGAATTTCTTTTTTGAGCATTACTTTGGCAGCCTCCGTGGTGAAACGTTGCGGCATGGTGAAGCGGCCGAGTTGAAGGCTGAGTTGAATGATGTGGCGGCTGAACTGGCCGCGCGGCCGCGCGTGCTTTGTCATCGCGACTATCATGCGTTCAACCTGATTGTGGATCGAAAAGATCGCCTGCGGATCATAGATCATCAGGATGCCCGCATGGGCCCAGCGAGTTACGATCTGGTTTCGCTCTTGCTTGATCGGGTTAAAGAGATGCCGCCGCTGGCTGAGGTTCGCGAGCACCGGCTTTTCCTTTTGGCCGAGCGTGAACGTTTGGGACTCGGACCGTATGATCCTGACGAATTTGCGCGTGAGTTCCGGCTGATGACGGTACAGCGCTGTCTGAAGGCCTGTGGGACATTCTCGTTTCAGACAGGCGTACGTGGGCGCGTCGACCCCTATGCTCAATTCATCGAACCGATGCTGGTCATTACACTCCAAGCGGCACAGTGGCTGGATCGCTTTCCCACGTTGCAGCGCATGATCAAGGAACGAATTGGAACCCGCGACGCGGGGCAGTAGCCCGACCGCCAGGAAGGGCTCCTTTGGATCAACGGGAGCCGTCACTAGCGGCCGGGCTACTGCCCTGCACGCGTAATCTACTTAAATGCAAACTTACATAAAGGACTTATCGAAGCACGTCGGCGAAGAAGTCACGCTAAAAGGCTGGCTTTATAACCTTCGTTCAAGCGGCAAACTGATGTTTCCGCAGATGCGGGACGGCACGGGCATCGTGCAGGGCGTGGTGGTAAAGAGCTCGGTACCGCCTGAGCTTTGGGACGCCCTCAAACCTTTGGGTCAGGAGTCCGCGTTAATTCTCACCGGCGGCGTGCGCGAAGACAGTCGCGCGCCGGGCGGATTTGAAATCGACGTCACCGGGGCCGAAGTCATCCAGAATGCGCACGACTTTCCCATTACGCCGAAAGAACACGGTCCGGAATTCTTACTGGACAATCGTCATCTATGGCTGCGTTCGAAAAAGCAGCATGCCATTTTGAAGGTGCGGCATACGGTGGTGAAAGCTGTGCGCGACTTTCTCGACAGCGATGGGTTCACCTTGTGCGATACGCCCATTTTTACTCCTGCGGCTTGTGAAGGAACGACTACTCTGTTCGAAGTCGATTACTTCGGCGACGAGAAAGCCTACCTGACGCAATCTGGTCAGCTTTATAACGAAGCCACGGCGGCGGCTTTTGGAAAGGTCTATTGCTTTGGCCCCACGTTTCGGGCTGAGAAATCAAAAACCCGTCGGCACTTGACCGAGTTCTGGATGGTTGAGCCTGAAATGGCTTATGCGACGCTCGATGATGCGATGGAGTTGGCAGAAAGATTTCTCGCTTACATTGCGGCGAGGGTCCTGGAGCAACGGGGAGAGGAATTGAAGACGCTCGAACGCGACACTTCGAAGTTGGAGGCAATCGTGCCGCCGTTTCCGCGCCTGCACTATGACGATGCGGTAAAGATTCTTCACGAAGGTTTTGCCAAGGGCGAGTTGGAAAACAAATTTGAGTGGGGCGGCGATCTCGGCGCGCCCGACGAGAGTTATATCTCCAGCAAGTTCGATCGGCCGGTGATGGTTCATCATTACCCGGCGGCAGTCAAAGCTTTCTATATGAAGCGCGATCCGGAGCGAGAAGAGATTGCCCTTGGCGTCGACGTGCTGGCGCCGGAAGGTTACGGCGAAGTCATCGGCGGCGGCGAGCGCTCAACCTCTCTGGAGTTTCTGCAGGAACAAATCGCCGCGCATGGCCTGCCGCAGGAGGCTTTTGAATGGTATCTGGATCTGCGCCGCTATGGCAGCGTCCCCCACGCAGGCTTTGGCATGGGCATCGAACGCTGCACCGCCTTGATGTGTGGGATTGAACACGTGCGCGAAACGATTCCATTTCCCAGGATGTTGTACCGGCTGAGACCTTAGTTTTGTCTCTGTGTTTCCTCCGTCTTACATAGTGAACAACATTCAACACGTATGGACGAGCAACTACGAACGGAATTCAACGAATGGGCCCGCGCCGGCAAAGGCGAGGGCATGGAAAAGGGCCATGGTCCGGTCGGCAAGCAGGCGATTCAACTTATGCGCGTGCCCCCTGACGCGCGGGTGCTCGATGTTGGCTGCGGATCGGGATGGGCGACCCGTCTGCTTTCGGGATACGCAATCAATGGCCAGGTGATGGGCATCGATATCTCTGACGAAATGATCCGCGTCGCGCGGGAGTCATCGACTGCGTTTCTTAATACTGACTTTGAAGTGGCCAGCGCTGAGAATCTGCCGTTCGCTGATAATGAATTCACGCATGCCTTTTCGATGGAGTCGCTCTACTACTACACGGATATCTCGGAGGCTATTGGCGAAGTTCATCGAGTCCTACGGCCAGGCGGATTGTTTGTCGCAGTGATGGATTTGTATTGGGAGAGCGAGGCCACGCATCAGTGGATCGATACTCTGAAGGTTCCGGTGGAGTTGTTGAGCGTTGAAGACTACCGCTCACTATTTATCGATGCCGGTTTCGTCAGCATACGCGACCAGCGGCTGTTCGATCCTACCCCAATCCCGGAAGAATATGCCGGCGGCTCTTTCAAAAGCCGGGCAGACTTTGAAGAATACCGGCGAGCGGGATCGTTGATGGTCAGCGGCGAGGTTGGATAGCGCGAGATCGTAGTGCTGGGAACGCGGACCTCTCGTCCGCACTGAGCGCGTAGCGCGAACCACTTGAGGTCTTCAAAAATTGACTGAAACCCAGGAACGCATCGTCACCATCTTTGGCGGATCAAAGTGTCGCGAAGGCGATCCTGAATACGGGCAGGCGTTGCGAGTCGGCGCTTTGCTCGCCGATTCGGGATTCACCGTCTGCACCGGCGGATACGCGGGCGTGATGGAAGCGGCCAGTCGGGGCGCTCATGAGCGGGGCGGCCGCGTCATGTGGCATGGGCACGGTGACTGAAATCTCCCTGGTTTGGAACAAGCTGCAAACGCGTGTGCTCGAACCGCGGCCACTCGTTCTGCTGGGTGATTGCTGGCCGCCGATTGTCAAAGAGTGGCAGCGTCATCTCGCGGTCAACGATACCGACGTCGGGATTCTGGATTTCACAAGTACGCCCGAAGCAGCCGTGACAATTATTAAAGAGAAATCGAAGGGCGTCGTTGTATAATCCGCAGATTACGCAGATTCACAGATTCAAGATTAGGAGAAAAAAGATTGACCTGGTGGAAGAACGTTTTGTTGTGTCTTTGATGATTCTGTGTAATCTGTGAAATCTGCGGATGGTCCTATGAAACGCTGTCCAAAGTGTAACCGGAAGTATAAGGACGACACGCTGAAGTTCTGTCTGGAGGACGGGATTCCATCTTATCCGAATGCCGGAGACTTTCGTCCCTCCCAGAGCGACGCGCGAGCGACGAATCCAATCCTAACTGCCGGCGTCGTGGCGATCGTTTTGCTGCTGGTGGCTCTGGTAGGAATCGCTGCCTATTTCGTTATCAAGCAGACCAGTGGAGACAATTCCGCCAAGACCAATCCGTCCAGCAGCCCGGGCAATAGACCGACCGTCAGGGAGGGCTCCAGCCCCACCGTCAGCTCGCCAGGTAACAATACCGAGATCGCTTCTTCTGATTCGCAAACCGGCACGCCCCTGAAAATCACTCCGAGTTCTTCGTCAGTTCGCCTGGCCGTTCAGTCCAACACCTACTATCCCGCCAACGCGATCGACGGCAAGCGCAGCACAGCCTGGATTGAAGGGGTGGACGGTCCGGGCTTGGGCGAGTGGATTCGCTTCGACTTTGACCGCGAAATCAATCTGCACCGCATCCTGATCCAACCCGGCTATTTCAAGAGTCCGGCCATCTGGGCAGAGAACAGTCGCATACAGACCTTAACCGCTTACTTCTCCAACGGCGCCTCGCGCGAACTGACTTTCACCGATCGCATGGATAGTCAGAAAGTTGACATTGGATCCGTTAGAACAAAGTGGGTGAAGTTCGTTATCAAGTCTGTCTACTACGGCACCGACCCCGACACCGCGATCTCTGAGATAGCCTTTGAATGGGACTAGTTTGGAGATATGAGCAGCGCGGCTGCCGCGCCGGGAACGCCGCTTGTCGTTGCTTTGGCCCGCGCCACCCTGGCGCGCAGATTCCACCTGATTCAATTGCCGAGGTCGCGACAAGTCGCGACCTAAGAAAGCCGTAATAAGTTACCGCACTCTAAAACCCTGCCAATGCCGAAGCGGGCGTTTATTCAACATTTCGTTCCTGCCGATTGCTTCGCCCTGCACGACCGCTTTAAGATGAAGAAGGTGAGTTGATGAGCGGTTTAGCAACCTATGATTGATCGATCGAACGTTGGGCAAAACAGGCGCGATCTCCCGGGCGTGGGGAAGAGCGTCAGCATTCTGGGCGTGCCGTTGAGCTTTGGGCAGAGCATGGCCGGAGTCGATCTCGGTCCCGGTGCGATTCGCGTCGCGGGACTTGCTCCGCGAATCCAGAAGCTGGGCTATTCGGTTGACGAGATGGGTGACCTACCGCTGGAAAGGCCGCGTTCACTCCCGGCAGTTGGCGAAAAGTTAAAATACCTCCGAGAGATTCACGAAGCGTGTGAGCGGCTGGCATCCGCGGTTGAAAAAATCGCCGATGCCGATAAGTTGCCGATTACGATTGGCGGTGATCATTCGATCGCGATTGGCACCCTCGCCGGGATCGTTAAGTCGGTTCGCAAACGTGATGAGCGTTTGGGTCTGGTTTACTTTGACGCGCATGCCGACATGAATACGCCTGAGACTTCTCCGTCTGGTAACATTCACGGCATGCCTTTGGCAGCCTTGCTGGGTTATGGCGCGCCAGAGCTAGTGAATGTCGCGGGCTTTGCGCCCAAGTTTGATCCGCGGCTCTGCGCGCACGTCGGCGCACGGGACATCGATCCGGGTGAACGTGAAATGGTCCGCCGTTTGGGCATGCGGTTCTTCACCATGCGCGAGATCGATGAGCGTGGCCTGGCCGTTTGCATGGACGAGGCGATTCAAATCGCCGGACAGGGAAGCGCCGGCTACGCAGTCACTTTTGATGTTGATGTGCTCGATCCCAGGGACGCGCCTGGTTCAGGCACACTCGTCCGCGGCGGCCTGAGCTATCGTGAAGCGCATCTGGCGATGGAAAAGATCGCCGAGGACGGTCGCATGCGTTCGCTGGAGGTCGTCGAGATCAATACCGCGCTCGACGTGAATAATCGCACGGCTGAATTGGGGGTTGAGCTGATTTTGTCTGCGTTGGGAAAGACGATTCTGTAGTGTTCGAAAACTTCAGTCCTGCGGACGTCGCGGGCACTGACTTCATTACTAGTGAGACCGATGACAAAAAAGCTTCGCATTGGAGTTATCTTTGGTGGTCGTTCAGGCGAGCACGAGGTGTCGGTGCGTTCAGCCGGAGCCGTGATCCAAGCTATTGATGCCGGGAAATACGACGTGGTCCCGATTGCGATTACCAAAGCAGGGAATTGGCTGGCGCCGGCCGCGGCCGCGGAGTTATTGACGGCGGCCACACAACGTTTTCTGTCGTCGAGCACCCTCAGTGGGAAGAAAGAAGATGTGACCATAGTCGGCGATCCTTCGCGCGCCGGGTTGATGCGCCTCAATCGGAATGGAACACCAACGGAAGCTATCGACGTGGTCTTTCCGGTCTTGCACGGAACCTACGGTGAAGACGGGACGGTGCAGGGTTTGCTCGAGATGGCGGCCATTCCCTTCGTCGGTTGCGGTACGCTCGCATCCGCGTGCGGGATGGACAAGGTTGTGATGAAGGCGCTGTTCCGGAACGCAGGCCTGCCTATTTGCGACTATGAGTGGTTTTTGCGAACGGAGTGGGAGAGCGGGCCGCAGAAGGTTTCTCGCCGGATCATCCGTAGTATCGGCTTTCCCGCTTTTGTGAAACCGGCCAACCTGGGCTCTTCAGTCGGAATTTCGAAAGCGACCGACGACGCTTCTCTGGCGCGTTCGATAGATCTAGCCGGGCGTTACGATCGCAAAGTGATTGTGGAGACGGTGGTCGACGGGCGAGAGATCGAGTGCGCAGTGATGGGAAATGACAAACCACAGGCGAGCCTGCCAGGCGAATATGTTATTCACGACGAGGCCGCGCGCTTTCTGGATTACAACGAGAAGTATGCGGGCACGGGCAACGTCGAATTTGTCGTGCCCGCACGAATTCCCAAAACCACGGCGAAGAAAATTCAGCAGATGGCCATTCAGGCTTTTCAGTCAATCGATGGCTCCGGACTTGCGCGCGTGGATTTCTTTCTGCGGCCGGACGGCAGTTTGCTGCTTAACGAAATAAACACTCTCCCCGGACTGACCGACGTGTCCGGTTTTCCCAAAATGTGGGCAGCCTCGGGAATTCCTTTTCCCAGCGTGATCGATCAGTTAATCGAATTAGCAATCGAACGCCATCGCGAACGCGCGCGCAACGAAACGAGTATTTGAACGGATTCGGAGTTTAGGTTTGCCACTCGCCCCCTTGGTGCGAAGGCCTATGGAAGCTGGCGTGGAAGAAGCTGAAATTCGAACAGAAATAAAGCAGAGTTCGTGATCGGTCTGAATAGCAGCTAACGAGTTGCGATTGTCCCAGGCGCCGGCGAACCGAAGTTGGCGGGGGACTGGGGCCGGCGCGCTGGCTGAATAATTTCCCAGGGTCCTATGGAGTTGATGGACTGGGATTGGAACCGCGAAACGCGAACGGAAGTGTTCCGGCTGCTGCGCCGGCTGCGATGATACCAGCCAAACTTCCGCCGGTGGCCGCGGCCGCGCCTGCCGCTTCAGCTACCGTGACGATAGGTGCGGCGGCGCCGAGTGGAAAGCAAACGCTCAAGAAGCCTTTGCGCTTCGGATCAGTCTTGCCTGCTACTCCCTGAACCGTATCAACCTGCCCGAGGACATTCTGCTTTGTCCTAACAGTCGCGCAACCGCGCACCAGATTGACCCGCATATTACCGTTCTCGTCATAATCGATACTCAACTTCGTATTAGGCCCGATCTCGAGATTGCTAAGCGAGCCCAGACTGATGGTGCTGCCAACCAAATCGGGTGTTTCGATTATCGAGCCCGCTACGATCGTGGCTCCGCTCATGACCTGGGCGCCATTCACCGTGATCGGTCTATTTCCCTTTGTCGTTAGGATCGCTGTAATCGGCGGGGGCTCGGGTGTTTCCATCGCAGCTTCCGACTTGGCAAAGCTTATCCCTAAGTTGATATGGGTAACTGCTAATGCCATCAGTAAGGCAAAGACTATCGCGGTTCTTTTTTGTCGAGGGTTCATACCTTGATCCTTTACGGAGATTCCTTGTCAGTAATGCCCCTTCGAACAGTCCTTGGGGGCGAGACGCGAGTTGACCAGAACAAGATTGTTTGTGTCAAGCAATAATCGAAAATCGAGGGGCACATTATATGATCCAGACATCCAAAAGAGGAAGCTGGCGCTTGGCTCGGCCAACAGAGCCCGGGCGCTAACTTTTTGGTGCTCGATAGCCCTTGCGCGTCCGGACCGTGGCATCCGGCCGGTCGAGCTTCACCTGTATGGCGCGCCAGCGACCGTCCCGGTCGCGATTCAGCGGCCGGTAAGCGATCGTATACTGATGGCCCAGCTCTTCCGCAATCGAGGCGAAAGCTTCACGGAGTTCCGTTCCGCCGGGCGACGCGACATAGCGGCCACCGCTTTTATCGGCCAGATTCTTGAGAATTGAGGCCCCGACGATATCCCGCGCCGGCCCTGTGTCCGACATGTTCACAGCATAGATGGTGGCCCCTGCCTGCAACGCATGATTGAGAGCTTTGTCCGAGCTGGCCCGACTGGAATTCTCGCCCCCATCTGACAAAACGACGATTGCGCGGCGTTTTTCAGCGCGCTTCGCCAGATCATCGGAGGCCCGCAGGACGGCATCATTCAGTACGGTCATCGGCTTGGTGCGCAAACCGAAAGCTCGCGCCGGCAGATCGCGGCCCGGCGAAAAGTCCTGCATCTGCTCGACCTTAACGTCAAAATTGTAAACGGCGGCGACGTCTTCATCGCGCAACCCATCGAGAAATCGAATCGCTGCCGAACGGCCCAGCGTGAGGCGGGTGTCCATGCTGCCGGATGTGTCCAGCAAGATCGCCGCGGCGAATGGCGTTTCTTCAGCGGTAAAGCTCGCGACTTTCTGTTCCGTTCCATCCTCAAAAATCTGGAAGTCAGTTCGTTTCAGTCCCGAGATAAATTTGCCATTCTTGTCGAGCACCGTGGCGTTGACGACGACCAGATCCGCGTTCACGCGCACAACGTCGTCGTCCTGATCGTGCGCCAGTACAGACTCTGAAACAAGTTGTCCCGCCAGCACCACGCTCAAAACCATCAGAGCCGCGCCGGCCCTAAGACTTGTCGACTCTTTCCAGGAGCGCATCATCGTTTATTAGTCTCGGGATCCTGCGGTACGCGGTTCGAAAAGGATTGCCAGGCGAAACGGCACGGTCAAATGAAGCGCTTTACCGGCGGTCTCTCACATGCTGAATTAGTCCGAGTAACTTGTTGGCCTGGTCTATCACCGAGGCCGAGATTACGTGACGCGGAGTTTTTTCTACCAGCTTTCGCAGGCCATCAGCCAGCTCGCCTACCTGTTTCACAATAGCCCCGAAGGCTTGGGGAAGGTCCTTAGTATCCGGTTGGCTTTCAGATCCCCCGGCTTCGTTGCGAATTCTCTTAGTGAGTTTTTCCAGCCGTTCCAACTTCTTACCGTCGTCGGAATTGAAAACCTTCCTGGCCTCGTAGGCACTGACCAGTTGCGTAGCGAGCTCGGACGCCTCGCGCGCGCGGGCCAGGTTTTCGTCGTATTGCTTCTTTTCGGCCCTCAGGATATTGCGAGCGTGCATTTCGCTTTCCGGTGAGCCAAAGTCCGGCTGCGGAGAATCCGGCTTTTTCGAATCAATCGATGGCGGCTCACCCGGAGAGGGTAATGTGCCTCCCGCCTGACCGTGGGCCTCCACAAATGCCAGCAGCAAAAGACTCAACGCGAGGAGTATCGCGCGAGGATACCTGAACGGACATGCTTGATTACCGCGGCGATCCATTTTGAATTCTCGAAGCAATCCTGGCTGAAAAGCGAACTAAGTGCTCAAGCAAAAGCGTGATGCTGTGACGACGAAACCCACGGTGATCGTTGGCTGCCGAAAAGAAAGATCTTTTATGAGTCGACTAACGCCTATGGAACGCGACCGGGATTGCTGGGAGTGTTGATAAACTCGTCGCCACGCGGCGCTGGGCGACTGACCATAATTGACTTTGCCGCGGGCGGATCCATCGGTGGCCGAGGTGCGCCCGGAAGAGTCTTAAAGGTGACCTCGGCATGATCGTCACCAGCAATAACCCTTAAGAACGTCGCGCTTATGTAGTTCTGAACCGGCAGCTCGAGAGTGTAGCGAGCCTTTCCGTCCGGAGGTAACTCTGTAGGAACCGGGTTGACCGCCCGAGTTTCAACCCCTCCGGCGACGCGCTTGCGCAGTTGTAATTCGACCGCCACGTTGTGTAACGACTCATTTGAGATGTTATGGATCGTCCCGCCCAGCACGGTCGTTTTTCCGTTGACCGTGGCTTCATCAACGAAGACTTCGACCTTCGCAGCCGCTTTCTTCTTGTTCTCGGCCTCGGTTGCCGCCGCAACCTGGCGTTCATGTCGTTTTATCAGAAAGACAAAGCCGCCCAGGACGGTGCCGGTCAGGAATAGCGCACAGGTCAATCCGACTAACAGCCGCCGCGAGTGCCGCTTTTCTTCTTCCTCGATCGGAATTGGTTGGGTTTCTAATTGATTCAGGATTTGCATAACGTCTTAGAAAATTAATCGAAGCGGAGGCAACTACGGCTTGGCTGCGGGAGCCGATCCGGTTACGTTCTCAATCAGCGCGCTGAGAAATTCCTGCTCGGCATATCCGGTACTCTGCAAAGTGATCCACTCCGCGCCGGTTGCGCCATCCGTGCGCCCTTCGATCTTGGCGTTGACGGACACGTTGGCACTGGTGCCGTCTATGGGCTGTACCTCGACCGTAATTGTATAGCGGCCGCGCGTCCAACTGCGTGATTGGGAGGCCTGGATATTGGCATAACGATACAGCTCTGACTGGCTGACCACGGCGCCCTTGATGAAGGTATAGGGTTGACTCACCATGATGCCTTCGTCAGGTTTCGAAGTAGCGTCATCGATAATCAGCTTGCGGTCGCGCATAACCTCTGCGACTGCTTTGATCAGCACATCACGGCGGGCCGTCAAACGGTACGGATTGGGAAGAACGGCGGCGGCAGTCGTCTTCTCTTTTCCAAAATTGATTCCCGATCCGGTGGTTCCGACGTCCTGCTTGGCGCCGTTGTTGGCCGGCGCGCGGTTGCTGCCGGTATCGGTGATGCGTTGGTTTTGCGCGTCGACGCCTTTTCCCTGTCCGAACGCCGATGCCGCTGTGACAGTTATGACGAGCAGTGCAAGTAAGCAGATTGGATATTTCATGACTTCACCCTATATGAAAACTCAAACGGAGGAGAAACAATTTGAGGATAGAGCACCTGATATGCAAATACAAGCTAACGAACCACGGCGGCAGCAAACTAATTTCCGTTTAGAGGCGGGCGTTGCCCGCCGGTGCTTGTCAGAAGAAATTGAATTCACTTTGATTTGCGTTCTGCCGGCTGGGCAACGTCCGCCTCTAAACGAAGAATGGAGATTTTAAATTCAGGCACTACCAAACGTAATAAAGATAGTCTGTCTGGGCCGGGTTCAGCGCGGCATCGATCGAGCTTTCTCCCGGCGAGCCGATCGGTCCCGGCGGCAAACCTGAAAACAAACGCGTATTGTAAGGTGAACGGCGATCGACGTCGCTCTTGTAAACCTTGCCATTGTCTTTCCATTTACCCGCCAGCTTCGATGCGTAGACTATCGTCGAATCGATGCCCAGCGCGACGTGTTTGTTTAGTCGATTGTAGATGACGGAAGCGATCATGGGACGCTCCTCTTTAAGCTTGGCTTCGGTCTCAATCAGCGAAGCGATAATCACGATCTGCCGGGGCGTCATGCCCAGGGCCCGCGCTCGCTCGGCTCTCTCAGGCGTCCATTCCTGGCGAAACCGCTTGACCATGCCGGCGATCATGACGGGAGCTTTCGTATCGTCGGGAAAGCTGTAGGTCGCTGGAAAAAGATAGCCTTCCAAATTTGTGGCCAGCGGATCTAGATCGCGAATAGCGCCGGCATCCTTCATTAGGGCAAGCGCCTCGTCCTTGTCACGCAATTGCAGTTCAGGGACATGAGCCAGTGATTCAGCGATGTCCCAACGAGTCCAACCCTCTATCACAGTAAAGCGACTGACCCGTTGTTCACCTTCTTCAAGTTTTTTCAAAACGCCGAGCGGAGAGATCGGAGAAGGGAAGCGATAATCTCCGGCCTTGAGCAGTTTCGCGCTGCGAGTGAGTTTTATATAGAAGGTGAGCGGCCAGGTGCGGCGAATTACACCCTCGGCCAACAGCTTGTTAGCGATCCCCTCCGGCGTTGACCGGCGCGGAATTTCGATGTAGTCGTTTGCTTTTCCATGGGCCACTGCCGTATGCAGTTCGCGGTACACCCACAGAGAAAACACCGCGGTCGCGGTGAATAAAATGGCCAGGATGACCGCGCTGGCGATCAGGACCCTTCTGGTTTTTCTTTTGATAGCCACCCCGACTTGATCTTCTATCTCGGATTCATTCTCTGAGCGTGTGCAGCGTGGGCCATGAAGTCGCTTAGGATCACCGCGGCCGATTCACTGTCGACCTGACGTTTGATCTCTCTCGGACTACGTCCGGCCGCTTTCAACTGTGCCGTCGCCGTTAAAGTGGTCAGCCTTTCGTCGTGTAAGTAGACGGGAAGGTCCAGCGAGCGCTGAAACTTTGCGGCGGTTTCGCGCGCGCCCTGGGCCGCCGAGCGTTCGGCTCCCGCTAAACTTAGCGGCAAACCGATTACGAGGCCCTGAGCATCATACGACTTGATCATAGTAGTCACGCGGCGCAGCAGATCTTTCCAACTTCGACGTTCAATTGCCGGCAAGGGATTCGCAGTGATTCTCAGTTCATCGGAAACAGCCACCCCCACGAACCTGGCTCCGAGATCGAGAGCCAGCAGCCGGCCGGCTGAGTCGGGCAAATTTGCATTAGATGCGATTGCTGTTTCTGGTTTGTCCAACTCTGTGAATATTGTTCCGGATCGGCGTAGCGGTTCGGCAAATTGAGTCGCACGGAATTCAGTCTGTGCTGGTTTGCAGCTCGCTTGCGCACCTTTTAGAGCCACGGTATGATACAGGCGTTTGGCTGATCGCTTAAGTCTTCCCTGCGTGGCCAGGCTTTGATAATAACCAGAGGTTCAACGGATGTCATTCAAAAGTAAGTTTACGCTGATCGTCCTTTCGGCAACGCTCGCAGTCTACACTATAGCCGGCGCCTGGCTGGCTACTCGCGCCCAGCAACCGGCGAACGATCCCGGCGCGCAGCAGAAGATTTTTGAGAGCGTGCTTAAGCATATCCAGGATGATTATGTTGATGAGCCGAACATGGAAAAGGTTCGCGCCGGTGCGTTGCGCGGCCTGGCCTATGGGCTTGATCCCTACTCGACTTATCTGACTTCAGAGCAGGTCAAGGACTATCGTGCCGGCAGCAAAAGCAATCAGGTTGGCCTGGGCGCGGAGTTGTCGCAGGTCGCGTCATTTTTATATATAGTCGCTCCGGTGAAGGGCTCTCCAGCTGATCAAGCCGGCGTCCGCGCGGGTGACATTATTGAATATATCGACGGGAAAGCCACCCGTGACATTTCCTTATACGACGCGCGTCAATTGTTAAATGGGGCGCCCGGATCTGAAGTAAAGCTGCGGATCCTGCGTGCGGGTTCTCAGCCTTTGACGCTGACAGTAAAGCGCGGTTCATTCCGGGCTCCGGCCGCTGAAGCGCGGATGGATGCGGGCAAGATCGGCGTGTTGCGGATAAACAGCCTGGACAGTGGGGAAGCGGCCGACGCTCGCGCGCGGCTGCAGGATCTGTTGAAGCAGGGAGCACAAAAGATTGTGATCGACCTTCGCAGTGTCGCCGGTGGTGACATCCAGGAAGGGGTTTCGGTCGCGAATTTCTTCATTCGCGACGGGCAAATAGCAAAGACCATCGGACGCGAGCAGAAAGTTCTGAAGAGCTTTGATGCCGATCCCAAAGTTGCCCTGTTCAATGGGCCTGTGGTGGTGCTGATTGATTCAGGCACGGCCGGAGCGGCGGAAGTGATCGCCTCGGCGTTCGTGGAAGACAAACGCGGCGAGGTAGTGGGCGAGAAGAGTTTCGGCGCCGGCGCCGAACAAGAGTTGTTCACCCTTCGTGATGGCGATGGATTGCTACTGACAACTGTTAAGTGGGCCTCGGGCAGCGGTAAACCATTCCTGGGCGAGGATCGAAATCATTCAGGGATTGTGCCGTCGGTTGAAGTTAAGAAAGCCGAAAGTCCGGATACAGGTAATGTTGATGACTTGACGGGTAATGACGATGAGAAGCCGAATCAACCGAATAATAAACCTGCGCCGTCCGCGCCGCTCGCGCCCAAACCACAGCCTGAAGATACGCAGATGAAGAAGGCAATCGAGCTCTTGCGCGACAAGCCGGCCGCTCCGGCGCAGCGCGCAGCATAAACAGAGCTGCTGGTTAATTCGGAGAAGGGGCCGGAGCGACGTATTTCGTTTGCCCGGTCCTTTTTCTTTTTGACTCTTCGGTTTCTAAGCCATGTTCATTCTGATCGGACTCATTGGTATTCTGCTGATCGTGGTCGTCCTGTGGGACGTCTTCGAGACAATTGTCCTCCCGCGCCGGGTCACCCGGCGTTTTCGTTTGACGCGCGCGTTCTATCGGTTGATCTGGCTGCCATGGTCGGCGATTGCCCGCCGGCTTAAGAAGAGCAAGCAACGCGAGACCTTTCTCAGCGTCTTCGGCCCTCTTTCACTATTGGCGCTGCTGGTAGTTTGGGCCGTGACGTTGGTCTTCGGTTTCGCCTTGCTCCATTGGGCCGCCGGATCGCGTCTGAATCTGGCCACCGGAGACGCTGGTTTCTTTTCCGATCTCTACTATAGCGGCACTACTTTCTTCACCCTGGGTCTCGGCGATATCGCACCGAGCGGATCGTCGGCCAGAGGATTGACGGTGGTTGAGGCCAGTCTGGGCTTTGGGTTGCTCGCCCTGGTGATTGGTTATTTCCCGGTTCTTTATCAGGCGTTCTCTCGGCGCGAAGTGAATATTTCCATGCTCGACGCGCGTGCCGGCACTCCACCGACCGCGGCCGAACTGCTCAGACGGCATCAGGAAGGGCACAGTCTCGATGGTCTCGATCAATTACTCCAGGATTGGGAGATGTGGGCGGCTGATCTGATGGAGAGCCATTTGTCATATCCCGTGCTTTGCTTTTTTCGATCGCAGCACGATAACCAATCATGGCTGGCAGCGCTCAACTCCGTGCTGGACACATGCAGTCTGGTGATGGTCGGCATCGACGGCATCCCAAAATGGCAGGCCCAACTTACGTTTAAGATGGCCCGCCATGCGGTTGTTGACATATCGCAAATCTTTAATGCATCGCCGCAGAAGCACGATGGCGCCCGCTTATCGAAAAAGGATCTCGATATCCTGCGGCTGGTCCTCTCCGAAACCGGCGTTGGTCTTCGCAATGAAGAAGGAGACGAGACTACGTTTGAAGAACTAAGGGCGATGTACGAACCGTACACGCAGGTCCTTTCTCGCTATCTTATGATGCCTCTGCCCGGATGGCTGCCAAAGGCGCGCGCCAGCGACAACTGGCAGACCAGCGCGTTTGAGAATGCCGCCCCCGCACCCGATCAGCCATTTCGCAAGTGCATGATCAGCGCGGCCGGTAAGAAAGTTAAGGTCAGAGGCACCGTAGCCTTAAGTGAACGTCCCGACTAAATTCCGATGTGTGATCATTTGGAGTGTTGGTTGATCCCATATGGGACATCCTCTACCGCCAGGCTCTGCTGATCCCTCGTATATCTCGAAGGCCCCTCGTCTCTGAGTCTTGCAATTCAATTACGATCGCGAAGAGTTGGTCGAAAATTCGTTGAAAGGAGTTTATGATGGCCGCATCCGGACAAAATGGCCGCTTTTGGGGCATGCATCTTGCCGCGTCAACAGCGCGAGATAAAAATCTGGCTTCGCAGCCATCAGGCAAAAAGGAGAATATTGGACATGTTAGTCACTAAAAAAATGCTAATTGTTTTGACCCTGGTCGGTGCGCTCGTTGGTGCGGGCATCGGCTCTCTTATAACTCATTCGGCTTCGAGCACGAGCGCGGCAAATAGCACTGCGCCAAAAACGAGTTATGACAACAACGCTCAGACGACGACCACTACTTCCTCCGATAAGACGCCTGACCAGATAGCGGCTGAGAACAGTTCGCAGTTCAGCACGACTCAAGAACAGACCGCATACCGGCAGGGCTTCGATCAGGGGTACTCAACCTGCAGCACCGCGGTTAATAACCAAAACAGTACGACGACGGGCACGTATCCCGCGAATTATACGTCGACCAGTCGGACGTCGGGTCGACGGTACTACGGCAGCCGCAGGTCCTACTACGACTACAGCTCGGCACCCCGCGGACGAACCTTCTGGCAGAAGCATCGCGATAAGCTGACGGTGGCCATGGGTACAGGCGGCGGCGCTCTACTCGGCGGCTTGATTGGCGGCAAGAGAGGCGCGGGCATTGGCGCATTGGCCGGAGCCGGCGGTTCGGCGCTCTATACTTACAAGCTTCGCAAGCGAAGTCGTCGCTATTAATTGATCGGGCCCTGAAGGATTTGTCGCATGAGCAGTAAGGCGAGACTTCTGTTTGCGGTATTCTTCGGCCTGACAACAGTCGCCAGGGCAGCTTCATTTGAGGCTGCCCTTTCTGTTGTTCGCGGTCTTGGCAAGCCGAGACACGAGCGTAGCGCGGGAGCGGGACTGAGAATTCCGGCGCCGGTCTCGTTTCGCGAAGTCCAGGGGCGAGGTCTGATCGTGAGAACATGGATCAATTCCGCCGGGCCGTTCGACTTTGCGATAGATACTGGCGCGGGGGCGACGCTCTTATCTCAAAGAGTCGCGGATGAAGCGCGGGTCGTGACCAAAGGCGGTCGCACATCAGTTGCTGGGCTCAGCGGGATCGCGACTTCAGCTCGCGGAGCTTCCATTCAAAGACTTGCAATTGGCGACAGCGAGAATTATTTGCCTGCCAAAGGTGAAGCGATGATTGTCAGCGGATTGCCGCGCGATCTTGATGGCGTGCTCGATCCGACCGAGGCATTTTCGCCGCTTGGTTATGTGGTCGATCTGCCGCAGCGTGAACTGTCCGCATTCGATCCCCAAACGGATCCCATACGGATCAACGAACAACCCGATCAAGGCACGGTCGTGCGCTGGCTTCGCGAGGGGTTGAGTCGCAGACCGTTTGTGCAGCTCGACAATGGCGATCGGGCGTTACTCGACACTGGCTCAAGTCTGGGTCTGGCAATCCGGGATTCAGCCGCGCCTGATCGGAGGGGCCCGGATTATTCCGTGCGCGACGTTGGCGGTGGCCACATCTCATCGAGGCGGGTTGCCGCGACGACAATCTCCGTGGGTTCGCTCACGCTGCGACGAATTCCAACGGATATGGTCTCGGGGACCGAAGCGGACGCACCAGTTCTGCTGGGCCTCAGCGCGCTCCGACCATTCAGGCTAAAGTTCGATCCCTTGCACCGATTGATAGAGATTGCACCAGGAAACAGGCGCTGACGGCCCAATATCCCCCATGACCTGGGTATTTTGGCGGGCAGAATTCCCCATCACCTTCGAGACTATTAGACAGCCCAGATGGAATGGGCCTTGCTCTCCGGGCTAGTTGCTCAAAGGAAACTTTGAGCAGGTGGGGGAAGTCCCTGGGGGTTAAGTTTGACTCGCCGACTTCTCCTGCCGTACTTCTTCTTACCGCCGCAGCCGGCGGTTTATTTTTGAAGTTGATCACCCACAGAAGCCTATTGCGACACGTCGTTTCTTACCGCTGCACTGATCCTGCCGTCAGTAAGAGCAGGGAGGAGAGTTCCTCGCATGATGACGTATTCCTAAAAGTTCCTGGTTTCAAGCTGAAGGCGTCAAGTCCATAGCTTCAACTATTCGAGTGAAAGGGATATGCGCGGCCTCATTCACCTCACGCACTAGGTCAGCGTTGTCCGCTTCAAACAGGCACATGCAGTGCGATTCGCCTGGGACAAACGTAGTACGAATGTAGCGTACGTTCTTTCCAGCTTCGGTAAACTTTTGCCCGGTTTCGATCGCCGCTTTTTGAGCAGCTCCGAGTTGATCCATCGTGACTCCAGGCAGCTCGCGGTCGACCATGTAAATAGCCATGTTCGTTCTCCTGTCTTCGTGTCGAAAGTTATTCGAAGGCTTTTATGCCAATTCGTATAACTCAATGATTGTGTAGAGCGGGTAGTGCTCTATTAGCATGTTGCTGGCGAGTGGTGTTTTGCGTATGTCGCGCTGAGTTCCTCCGGGGTTGGGGGAGAATCACTTCCAGAAGCAGCGCGAAGGGTAGCGGCTGAAGAGCCAGCACTCGTGTAAGCCTGAGAGATTGTTAGATTGACGCAGAGGCGGGGTTTTCGGGCTCCGCCTTTTTCTTTCCTACCAGCAAACACTCCATAGCAAGTCAAGTCGATCAGTGATATAAGCTCGGTCGCTAATCGCCGTGCCAGGTCAACTCAGACGTTCGACAATAGGTGAAAACTATGACGATGCCGCCTTGCGGAACCTTTCAATACACCGGGGTCGTCCCAAAGACGTTTAGTCGCTCTGGACTTTGGCAGATCGAAGATCCGTCGGCTAGAGTGCTTGAGAAATCCTGGCTCGGTAATCCAATGGTCGATAACCGTCTGGTTGGGCTTTCGCCCACAGTTGAGATATCGGACGGTTACCTCATCCTCACAGCTTCCGGGTCCTACCGCGCGCAGACATTATCGGCATCACTCCACCTTGATCCCGCCCTGCTGGACGTTTTCCAAGTCGGTGATGTCTTGAACCTCGTACGCACAGCAACAGCCGACATCGGCGTTTCCCTTCAACGCACCGGCCAGTTGATTTTTGCAGTTGGTGCCGTCAGCAAATTGCCCATAGGAGACCGTTTCATGGTGCGAAGTGGATCTGACATAGGTCTTTCAGCCCCCGACCGGGAGCAATGGCTGGGTGCGGATACTTGGGTCGACGTCTCTTTCTCCGGTAAGACTACGCGGCTCCGAGGAGGCGAGGAAACCACCATAGATGACTACAGAGTTTCGGTAATCCGTTGCTTTCAACACGGCATTCCGGGCACGTACGAGTGCGTTGCGATCTCATTCAAGGGTGCTTGTCCGCACGAGGCCGCCGTGCGCGCAACGAAACTACTCGCAAGGCCAGGCGCCGGGCTGGTCTGAATTGATTGGTTCCCGGAACCGGCAACACACTAATAGAGCACTACCGGAGAGCGGCAATAAACCATGTACTGGGGTAGTTGTCTGTTAATTACTGGTCGGGTCGTGATGCCAGAGGTCAGCGTGACCGCCAGGCAGTGGCAAAGCTCTCTGCGGCGGATTCTGCTCGAGTTCAAGCAAAAGAATTAACGAGAGGAAGGATTCGTTTGGGCCTAGTCCAGCAGCCTGCCTAAAAACGATCCGCTAAACGGCAGCGACCGGCTCAGCCACGACAACACCATGGCGGCGCTGGAAGGTGTGCTAATTGCCACCGCCACTGTCGCGTCGCTCGCCGGGTCAGCGCTGCGGCCCAAATTTGATCCGAGCTGAAGCGTTGTATCGATAGCACTGTAGATCTTGAGATAGATTTGAGTTTCAGCAGGGATCAGCGCTCGCCATCCAGCGCCGCCAGTATTCAAATAGCCCGCCAACCGCAGCGGATTTGAGTTATAGCCTGCGGCCAACAGTTCCGGCTTGGCGGCAATGCCGCTGCGCAAAGCGTCCTGAATCTCGGAGCTCTGCTGCAGCTTGTTCCAGGTATCGTTCATGTAGAGAAGCATTGCCTCGAGCGCGTTGGCGTGGTCGCGCATGCCGCTGACAAAATCCGTCTGCAGCGCAACACTCGGATGCTGCTGCCGAATGGCCTTGTATGTTTGCGGAATCATCTGGATCATGCCGCCGGCGCCCGCGGTGCTCACCGAATATCGGAAGGTATTTCCCTCGTTGAGCGCGTAGAGCGAAAGAATTTCCGGGAACAGGACGGTATGGTCTTCGTTCATGAAGCGCTTATGATCCGTGTGCTCCACAATGCAGAGATGCTCGGCGATATCGACGATGTCGGGCGAGATGTTGACTCCGTCCTGGGCCAGCCGGGCGGCAGCCGCATCGAGCATTTTCCGCACGTACGCTTGCCCTGCTGAAGTTAACGAGGGCGAGAGTAGAGCCGGATGCGCCGAAGTGTAATAGGCGATTTCGCTCACCGCGCCACCCTTGACGATCGGAAACTGAACCATCAGGGGAACCAGCGAGCGGCCGGTCGATTCATCGGTGACAGTCATTGCCGTGTTCACACCGTTGGCCCGCACAACATGGATGCGTACGCTGCGGCCCGCTTCGGCGCTTGCTGAAAGGTTAGCGTCTTTTACCAGAAACTCGTTTTTGGCCAGCGAAAACAGGCTTGTCTGAGATGTTTCCGGGTCGAATGCCGCGACGGTCACCAGGTCGCGCCCGGATGTCTGTCGCGAGCTTAAGAGGCGGCGCGCCTCGCTAATCTGACTGACAATATTGGGGGCGGAAAGAGCAGTCAGTTCCGAAGGCTGACCTGTGTTTGAAGATGCTTGTGAAATAACAATAGATGAACTGTTGAGTTCTGTCTGCGCTGAAGTCGTTACTGATCCTACCGCGCACACGAATATCGTTAAGAGGAAAATAAAGCTTTTTCTCATCGGTTTTTCAGCTTTCGTTTATTGTATTTCAGGACTGCCGGGAGAATTGCGGCGCATCAGAACTTTGACGGCCGGTTTGCCGCTGCTGCTCTTTCGCGAAGCAATTTGTCGGGAAATATTAAGATGCGCGAAGACTGCGCTGAGTTGCAATGCGGTTGCGGTCACGAGGCATTTCAATTGACCGAATCGTAAGCGGCCAGTTGAGTTGCCGGCTCGAGTCGCCTGAGCCCACGACATATCAATGGCCCAAGGTGCACGGCTGTGATCGGAATCGTGGCGGATAACAGAGAACGCCGCCGGTGCGACCATGAAACGGCTCAAGGCAATCGCGAGATTGACTTACCCGCGCCTTTAGCATAAACAGTTATCACCTTTTGTCCCCGCCGACCCCCCTGCAAAACCCCCCAATAGCCAAATGCAAATGCGGGAACATTTGCCCGCGAACGAAGGCATAAATGAACACTCGATCAGCTCGACTCGCGGCAGCAATTCTTTTGGCGATCGTCATTCCGATCTTTGCGGCTTGTCATAGAAAGGCCTATGCGGAGCTCGAGCAGGTTGATCCGATTGACCGCCGATCCAATCTGCCCATGGTCGGCCCCATCAACCGCGATCTGGCAGACATCAAGCAACGCGGCACCCTGACCGTCCTCGCCCCTTACAACTCAACCACATATTTCATTTATCGCGGGGAACCGCTCGGCTATGAGTACGAACTGCTTCAGTCGTTCGCCAAAGCGCAGGGGCTGGATTTGAAGATGGTCGTAGTTGCGGACTCCAAGAGCCTCTTCAGCATATTAAATAGTGGCGAGGGAGACATTGCCGCGAATCGCATCGTGCCCACGCCTGACAATGAAACCGATGTCTCTTTTACGCGCGCGCTCTATCGCACTGAGCCGGTGCTGGTGCAACAAGAGGAGCCGCCGGCAAAGGCCGGCAAAGGTACAGAGAAAGCGTTGGCGCCCGGGCCTGCCGACCAGTTGCCGGAAATTGATATCCAGGCGCGGCTCATCACCAAACCGGCCCAGCTATCGGGCAAGACCGTTACTTTGCCGGAGCAATCCCCTTACACTCGAACACTGATTGAACTAAGTGACGAAATCGCAGGCGATATTCACGTCGTCGAGATAGGCGGCCAGATGCCGGACGAAGCGTTGGCCGAGAAGGTGGCCAAAGGCGAGGTGCAGTTCACTGTGATGCAGAAAAACCTTGCGGAACTGAAAGAGGCCGAGTTCAAGAACCTCAAAGTACGCCCCATCATCAGCAAATCGCACAGCGTCGCGTGGGCTGTAAGAAAGAACTCGCCGGAACTAATGAAGGCCTTGAATAGTTGGATTGAAGAAAAACAAAACGGCGCGCTCTTCGACAAGCTTTACCAAAAGTATTTCATTGACCGTCGCAATTATCTTGAGCGAGTCGAGAGCGGCTTCCTCACCTCGACGACCGGCAAGCTCTCTGCTTACGATGATCTACTGAAACAGCATGCGAGTGAGATTAACTGGGATTGGCGGCTGCTTGCTTCGCAAACTTTCCAGGAGTCGCGCTTCAAACCCGACGCGCACTCGTGGGCAGGCGCCTCAGGGCTGCTGCAACTCATGCCTGGTACGGCGCGGGAATATGGGGTAAAGAACTCGCTCGATCCGGCTGACAATGTCCAGGGCGCAGTTAAGTTCCTGAAGTGGCTGGATAATTTCTGGTTAGAGCGCGTCTCGAATGACGCGGAGCGTCTCAAGTTCGTGCTCGCTTCATACAACTGCGGCGCGGGCCACGTTCGGGACGCGCAACGTCTTACCGACAGATATGGCGGCAATTCTCAGGTGTGGGAAGACGTCTCGTATTGGTTGTTGCAGGAATCGACGCAGGAATATTCAACGGACCCAGTAGTGAAATTCGGCTTCTGCCGCGGGCTTGAGCCAGTCAACTACGTCACCCATATCCTCGATCGCTTTAATCGCTACAAGCAGTTTGTCGCGAGACGCCACGTTAGCGAACCAGGAGATGTGGCGACCGGATTCTTTCGTTGGCGGCGAGGGCGGAGCATTTCGCCGACGCGTGCGTTAGCGGGTTCGGGGCAGTAGCGCGACCGTGAAGGAGGGCGTCCTCTATCGATCGACAATGGCGAAGGCCCTTACTGGAAACGTTCCAAAGCCCTTCACCTTCACCGGCACTGCGAAGAACTTGAAACCGCTGACGGGCAGTTGATTGAGTTTGCACATGTGCTCGACAATCGGAATGCCCGCGCCTAGTAGAATGCTGTGCGCTGGTCTGCTCAAGTCAGCCGTATCGTCGATGTTATATGAGTCTATGCCCACGAGAGCCGCGCCTTGATCGGCGAGAATCTGCGCAGATTCTTTTGTAAGAAAAGGATGTCCCTCGAAATACCCGTCCGTCTTCCAGTGCGCATCCCATCCTGTTCGAATGATCACTGCTTTGCCTTTAACATCGATGCCATCAAGGGCGGTATCGCGAATCGCAGGCCCTTTTGTACCGTCGGCGCCTATGACTACGCCATCAAGATCCGCCAGAGAACTTAGTTCAAGTTGAGACAAATCCTTTCCTTCCTCGTACCGGTGGAACGGACTGTCGAGGTACGTGCCCGTGTTGGCAACCATCTCGATCTTACCAATTTGGAATTCGGTTCCGGGAGCGTAATGCTGCCGCGACTGTTCACGGCTGAGAAAGTCACAGATGATCGGCGCCGGCAGACCCTTGTAAGTGATCAGGCCGTGCTCAATAGTGTGGCTCAGATCGATGAATTGTTTTCTCACTGTCATCAACGCCAAGCGAAGGGTTAAGTCAAGAAATTACCGAGTGCAGCTACTTTTGTTTTCACAATACACAAATGGTGCACGAGCTCACCACTAAGTCATGGCTTTGTGACTCAGTCTACAGAACTGCGCTCGATAGCGAGTTGGGCGCACTCAACTTGGGTGAGTACTCCTGAAGAATTAGTTCTTCAGATTTCATTAAAAGCTTGAATCTCTATCCCGCTCGCTACGTGTCGCTTTTGTTCTCGAGCGCCGCAATCAAGGCCTGAGTTCTCTGGACAACCGAAGACAGTTTCTAATTCATTAGGCCGCCGTAAGTCTCACTTTCGTCACGTCACGGAGATTGACGTGCTGCTTCGCCCGCCACAAGTCATGGTTATACTGCATTGCCAGCCAACTCTCCGGAGACCGGCCCAGAGCTTTGGAAAGTCGCAGCGCCATCTCAGGACTTACGCTGCTTGCGCCAGTCAGGATTCGATGTAACGTTGAGCCTGCAACGGCGAGTTTTGCGGCTAACTCGCGAGCGCTAAGATTGTTTGGCTTCAGGTAAACCTCAGTAAGGAACTCGCCGGGATGCGGTGGATTGTGCATAGACATTAGTGATAGTCCTCGTAATCACGCCCTCCCTCACGGTCGGGCTACTGCCCCATCGAGCGCCACGATTCTACAACGGAATGTTCCCATGCTTCTTGGGCGGGTTGGTGTCTCGCTTATTCTCCAGCAAAGCAAGGGCGCGGATGAGTTTGGGTCTGGTCTGGGCGGGTTCGATCACTTCGTCGATGAAGCCTCGTTCGGCGGCGACGTAGGGATTGGCGAATTTGTCTTCCAATTCAGTCACCTTCGCGCGCCGAGCGGAGGCTTTGTCTGAAGCTTCGCTGATTTCGCGGCGATAGAGAATGTCGACCGCGCCTTCGGCTCCCATCACGGCAATCTCCGCAGTGGGCCAGGCGAAGTTGATGTCGGTGCGAATGTGTTTCGATCCCATCACGCAGTACGCGCCGCCGTATGCCTTACGAGTTATCACCGTAACTTTTGGCACCGTCGCCTCGGCATAAGCATAGAGGAGTTTCGCGCCGTGTTTGATGATGCCGCCGTGTTCCTGTGAAATGCCGGGCAGGAATCCGGGCACGTCTTCGAAAGTCACGATCGGTATATTGAAGCAGTCGCAGAAGCGGACAAAGCGCGCGCCTTTCAGGGAACTATCAATGTCCAGCACTCCGGCGAGATATGCGGGTTGATTAGCAACGATGCCCACGGGCTTTCCATCAAGCCGCGCGAAGCCAACGACGATGTTGGGCGCGTACTCGCGATGTACTTCGAAGAAATATGCCTCATCGACAATCAAATCGATCACTTCGCGAATGTCGTAAGGCTGGTTGGAAGCTTCCGGCACTATTGAATTTAGTTCTGTGTCGGCCCGGTCCGGCAAATCTGTTGGCGTGACGCGTGGTGGATCGTCGAGATTGTTCGAAGGAATGAACGACAGAAGTTCGCGCACCATGCGCAAAGCATGCTCGTCAGAATCCGCGGCGAAGTGCGCTACGCCAGACTTACGATTGTGCGTCGATGCCCCGCCGAGTTCTTCTTTAGTCACGTCTTCGTGCGTTACCGTCTTGATTACGTCAGGACCAGTAATGAACATGTAGGACGTGTCCTTGACCATGATGTTGAAATCGGTGATTGCCGGACTGTAAACCGCGCCGCCTGCGCATGGGCCCATGATGCAGCTAATTTGAGGAATAACCCCGGATGCCAAGGTGTTGCGCAGAAAAATATCGGCATAACCACCGAGGCTGACCACGCCTTCCTGGATGCGGGCGCCGCCGGAATCGTTGAGGCCGATCACCGGCGCGCCGACCTTCATCGCCAGGTCCATCACCTTACAAATTTTTTCCGCGTGCGTTTCGGAAAGGGAACCGCCAAAGACTGTGAAGTCCTGGGCAAAGACAAAGACTCTGCGGCCGTCGATCAAGCCATGACCGGTAACGACGCCATCGCCGGGATAGATTTCCTTCTCCATTCCAAAGTCCTGCGAACGATGCTCGACCAACCTGTCGAACTCCTGAAAGCTGTCGTCATCGAGCAGGAAGTCGACCCGCTCGCGCGCAGTCATCTTGCCGGCGGCGTGTTGCTTCTCAACGCGCGCGGGACCGCCGCCGGCTGCGGCGCGTTGCTCACGCTCACGAAGTTGATCGAGTTTGGAAAGTTTCGCGGGTTTTTCTTGTGACATCAGACTTTATTCTCACGCGAGATCGCTTAACCGCAAAGGACGCAGAGGTTCTCGCAGAGCAACGCAAAGGATTTTCTTTTTGCGGAACCTTGCGGATGCCTTCGCGTCCTTTGCGTTAAATCTCTTATCTCGTTCACTGGAGACCTTCTTTACTAGCTGACCATTCGCTTTCGCAAACTCCTCATGGCCCATTCACAAGCCAGCAACGCAAATATTAGCAGATAAGCCGCCTCCGAGACGTGCCGCGAGAGGAAGCGGCCGGTAAGGAACGCCCGCGTCAAATCAATTGATTCAGTTAAGGGAATCGCGTATGCGACGATGCGCAACCATGCCGGCAGCACGTCGACGGGAAACCAGCAGCCGCAGATCAGCATGACGGTAAAGAAGGCAGCCATGTAAATATTGAAAGCGTCGATGTCGTGAACATGCGCCGTCACCGCGAGCGAAAAGCCGGCAATGAAAACACTGCCTACGAGCAGGGGAACCGGCGCCAGGACCGCCCAGGGCGAAGTAGCGGCGCCGAACACCACCAGCACGATCATGATAACCAACGTGTCGAAGGCTGCATGCGTTATGGCCCAAAGGATCTCAGCGAAAGCCAGCGACTCGGCATCAACCGGCGTCGCCAATATCGCATCGTAGGTCGATTGATAGACCATGCGAAAATAAGCAGCATAAGTCGTCTCAAACATGGCGCGCATCAGAACAGTGAGACCCAGGATACCCGCGCCCACGAAAGAGAGATAAGAAATACCCGAGACCTTGCCGGCCACCAGCGCGCCCAGACCCCAACCGAAAGCGAGCACGGAAAAGACGGGCTCGATGGCGGGGGCGATGAGATTCATTTTCCAGAGACGCAGATGAACCTCTACGTCACGCCGCCAGACGGCGTAAACATCACGTAGATTAATCTGGGTTGTGGCGAAGGTCATGATTGAAGTCTGAGGCTAACTCGCCTGTGGTGCATTCGTCAAAACGATTGGCCCAGAGGGCCAGAAGCTTTGCCCCGATGAGGTCAGTACCGAGAGCGGTAGCGACCGGGTTGTGTGGTTGACAGCAGCCCCCTGATGCTCGTATCGCGAGGACCCGGTCGCCACTGGTCCCGGTACTGACAAAAAAGGGCCGCTCGAATTTCTTCGAGCAGCCCTGCGAGCATAATCGCGAACAATTAACTTACTGTTGAGGAATGGGCTTTTCCATTCTGAACCGCATCGGCTCGGATTCTTCCCTGAGCGCGTAATCCGTAGGGACTTCGAAGAGCGAGTGATCCGGTTCCGCGCGATTGATGTTGGTCAGGCGGTACACGACTTCGCCCGAGCGCGGATCAGAGTGGCGAGTCATCACCATCGTTTTCAACTCAGGCGAGAACCAGCGCTCGTCAACGATTTCAATTGCCCGTTCATTACCGATCTGCCCGGCAGGGATCGTGATCGTGGTTCTGGTGCCGAGGGCGTTGACTCCCTCGACGGCTTGCGTGCCCAGGTCTTCGTTGCGAAAACCGGTTCGCTGCTTTTCCTCCATCATCTTTGTTTCCGGGTTTCCTCGCCTGAGTTGTACTTCACCGTTCGGAGTGCGATTGAAAATGACGTTTCCTTCACCGGCGCCGGCCACCTTGAACCCCTCCGAATGGCGTGCTCCTACCACCAACCCCTGAATCTTTCGGGCTGTATGGCTGTGTGGTTCGAGCACGTAGGCGACTCCCGCTACGGGATCGTTAATTGAAATCGTTTTGAATGATTCGCCCGCGGCAGAGAATCCCCCGATCGCCTTCAAGGTTTGTTCACGCCGCGTGCGGCCTTCGCCATCGCGATAGACAGCGGCCGAGGTGGTGTTGACTATGCGATTGCCGTCACTCAGCATCTGGGTCATCTCAGTGATAGCCTGAGCCGAATACGGGGCGCCTTTGACCAGTCTGTCAAAACTGAATTCAGAGTTTACGAAAGTGAACGTGTTGCCGGCGCCGTCAGGACCTTGCATGGTAAGCACCGGGCCTATTTGTTTCTCAAACGTGGCCTGTCTTTCCTGACCAACTACGGAGATTACGTTGGCAAGCACTATCAGCGACAAGCTGAGCACTAATACTGAGGTCTTCTTCATGATTCTTTTCCTTTCAGTTTGCGGGCATGCCCGGCTATTAATTCAATCAACGATTCCAGAGACTCTAGCGAACAAAGCGAATTGCGTGCGCCAAACCGTCTACTCCGAAGAGGACATCGGCCTTCACTCGTTCGTTGGCGCGATCCATGTTTACCGGCAGGCCAAATGTGGCCAACGCAGAGTGCGGCAACTCAACCCGAACCATCCGGCCACCCTCTTCCAGATTAGTGGCAGCTCCATAACTCAGGGGCAGAAAATCTGTGGCGATCTCAGTCGTTGAGGTAACAGCAGCCGGGGCTTTGGCGGCCGGATCATGTTTTTGTCTGGTTGCAGACTTCTTTCCAGAGTTCGCAGGCCTGAGCGGTTTCTGTGTGACGATGGGTGGAGTGGACGTGGTAGTGATCCCAGTTTTGGCAGGCACTACCGTGTTCACCACGAACGGCATAGCTGACGGTCCCGGCGCCGGCCTACGAGTCGCAAGGAGCCCAAACACAATCAGGAGCACGGCCGCTATTGCGCCGATGACATATCGAGCCCGGTAATGCCGCGCCGCCCGCAGCGGAGCAGGGAACTGCACGGTAGCGAACTCGTCGAACTTCGCGAGCAGTCGTGCTTCCACTCTCGCCGGCGCGCCAGCCGATTTTAATTTTTCGGCGAGACTGTGCAGGTGAAGCGTCATCGCGCGCTGGTCTTCAAGTTTCTCGCCACATCGTTCACAGCGCTCGCTATGCTCGATCGCTTCCGAGCGCAAGCCGGCATCGATTATCTGCTCGCGGGCTATGTCGTTCACCACGTCTTCAAATCTTTGGCAATTCATGCGAAACACCTCGCTGACTCAAGTTCCTTTTCGGGTGCGCCATCGCGGGTGCGTAACTTTTCGATTAGCATGGTCCGGGCGCGGTGCAATCTCGACCGAACTGTGCCAATCGCGCAGCCGAGCACCAGCGCCGCCTCGTTGTAAGTCAACTCTTGCAGATCGCACAGCACGACGGCTTCGCGATAGTGCTCTGGCAAGTTCAGAACCGCTTTCTGCATGGCCAGGATCGCTTCGGTCCTGGAGAACGTCTCGTGAACTCCTGCTTCACTGTTGGCGGCGCTGTCAGCGGCATCGTCGCATTTCCTCTTCGCATCAACACCATGAAAACTTCCTGAGTCACATCTTCAGCAACGTCGGGTATACCTGTCATGTGCAAAGCAAATCGGTAAACGTCGCGCTGACGGCGGCGGTAAAGCTCCGCGAATGCTTCTTTGTCGCCGCCGAGCATTGTCTGGACGAGTTCGCTGTCAGTGATCTGCGTCGTCATTGTTCAAATCGCTGCTATCACAGTTAATTCACCTGATGAGAGGGAAAGGTTCCAGAACTTTTCGGGATCGATCGAAAATAAGGGGCCAATCGCTTCAAGAGAAAGGGAATTGACGCTTCTCGATCATGAAGATCAAATCCTCGGTCGCCGCTTGGGCTTGTCGTTTGACCTGTCGCGAATAACCGTAGTGCATGGAATTGGAGGCAAACTCTTCGCGGTCGAGCACCTGATATGAAAAGTCGGGTTGCACCAGAATATCTATATCCAAATCGATGTAACTAAGAATGCCGCCGCTTATCGCCGGAGGCATGTTGACGTTGCAGTAAAACAGCTTGGTGGATCCGTCGCTCTGCAGAAATCGAAAAATGTTGTACCAGCGATCGAGCCAATAGTATTCAATCGTCCGAGTGCCCCGGCTAATTTTGCCAAGCAGATCGTGCTGCACGTCGTCCTCGAATGCCGCACCGAGGACGATCAGCGAGCCTGTCCGACGAGATAAGGTTGCGTTCCAGCGACGGTATTCGGCGCCGTCGTATTTCAGGACGCGAACTGTGATCTGAGCAGAATTGTGCATGCGAAAGTTTCCGAAGTGCCGTAGGCACGAGCTGTTTATAGTTAGGACAGGGCCAAAGAAAGAGTGACCGGCAGTACTATAAATATTTCCCGCCTGATGGCGCTGGGGAGTGATTGATTAACTTGCGCGACCCGCTTCGTTATTGCTGACGAGTTGAAGAAATACATCTTCCAGGTTTGACAGACGAATCATCGGACGCCGGCCCTCATACAATTTCATGAGGGGTGTCAACATTTCCGCCTCAGCGGCGAAATAAAAATGTGCGTTGTTTCGGGTTACCGCAGTGATGCCGTTTAGTGTTGGGCGCAGCGTAAGGTCGCCCACATCTCTGACTTCCAAAGCGTAACGCGATACTCTGGCCAGCACTAAATCCTTCGGCGTACCCGTCGCCCGTATCTTTCCATGATCGATTATGACCAGCCGCTCACAAAGCTTCTCAGCTTCTTCCATGTAATGAGTTGAGAGCAGAATTGTAACTCCGCTGACGCGGCGTAACTCTTCCAGCTTCTGCCAGATTTCCTGACGGACCTGAGGATCCAGTCCGGTGGTGGGCTCGTCAAGAACCAGAAGACGCGGTTCGTGCAAGAGCGCTCTCGCGATCATCAGCCTTCGTTTCATGCCACCGGAAAGATGATCGACACGAGCGTCACTTCGATCGCTCAAGCCAATGAAGTCGAGCAATTCCACAGCTCGTCGTGCGGCCTGGTGCTTTGGCATGCGGTAGTAGCTGGCGTAAACGATGAGGTTCCGCAGGACGTTCAAATCAGGATCGAGGTTGTTCTCCTGGGGGACTACCCCGATGATCGATCGAATCGAGCGCGCCTGCGTGCGCACGTCGCGGCCTTCCACGAAAAGTTCACCTGCGCTCAGAGGCGTGCGACAGGCAATCATGCGCATCGTGGTAGACTTGCCCGCGCCGTTTGGCCCGAGCAGGCCAAACGTCTCTCCACGACTTACTGCAAAGTCGATCTCGTCAACCGCGCGCTGTTTACCGTAGACCCTGGTGAGGGACTTAGCCTGGACTACCAACTCGGATGGAGAGGCGGCAGGGTTCTGTTGAGAAACACGCTCGTTTGTCATCGAACCCTGTCCTGTCTGTGCGCCTTAGGCCTTGGCAGATCGCTTCTTCCAGTCTGCCAGAAACTGGTCCTGACCCTTATCGGTGAGCGGATGTTTCAGTAGTTGCTCAAGCACTTTGTAAGGCATTGTTGCGATGTCCGCACCCATTCGCGCCGCCTCGATTATGTGAATGGGATGTCGCATGCTGGCGGCGAGTACTTCTGTCTTCCATCCGTAGTTGTCATAGATCTCGATTATCTCTTCGAGTAGACGTAGACCGTTATCGCCGATGTCGTCCAGCCGACCAAGAAACGGGCTGATGAAAGACGCGCCGGCTTTCGCCGCACAGATCGCCTGCGCTGCCGAGAAGCAAAGCGTTACATTTACCTTGATTCCTTCTTCGTTGAGAATTTGGGTCGCCTCCAAACCATCGACGGCATGTCGTCTTTGTTCGGACTGGTTACCTCGGCCGAAACCGGGCCAGAAACGATCTTGCAGATTTCGCCGATGTGCTGTTTGAAATCGACGTTGCCTTCCTTCGCAATCAGCGAAGGGTTTGTGGTCACTCCGTCGGCGAGTCCCAGAGCCGCCGCCTTGCGAATCTCGTCTAGGTTCGCCGTATCGAGAAAGAACTTCATTTTATCCTCCTGAATTTCTGCTTAGCACTAAATATAAGCGAAACGGTGCGGGAATAACAGCAGCAAAGTAGCACCGGCTGGCAGGCTATGCCGTCACCGCGGCGTACAGGCTGGCCGTCTGTACAAATCGGGACTCGTTGATGCCCGATATGGTTCATCGCGAAACCATATAGGATTAGCCGAGCCTGCTCGTGGGGTCACGAGTGAAGGGATTTCGGTGACGCGCAATCCTTGGAATGGTAATTGCGAATAGGGTTGGCGAAATCACTTTCCCCTCGGTGTTTCCTTTCAAGGAGGTTAGTTATGAAACGTAATTACTTTAATCGCATCGCGCTGGCGACGGCTATCGGTCTGGCGCTGCTGCCAGCCGCGAGTGGCCTGGCGAACGCGCAAGATCAACAGAACCGCCAGGACCGGCGACAGCAAAGGCAGCAAAGGGGAAACCAACAGCCTGCTCAGCCTCAGAACGATCAGCAGAGCCAACAAGCTGAAGCTCAACGCCGCAACAGCGAGCGACAGGCGCAGGACCAACAGCGCCGGCAGGCTGACGAACAGCAGCGGGCAGCGGCCCGCCAGCGCCAACAGCAGCAGGGTCAGGACCAGCAGCGGCAAGCGCAAGACCAACAGCGCCAAGCCTACGAACAGCAGCGTGCGGCAGCTCGTCAGCGTCAACAACAGCAGGGTCAGGACCAGCAGCGGCAGGCGCAAGACCAACAGCGCCAAGCCTACGAACAGCAGCGGGCAGCCGCACGTCAGCGTCAACAACAGCAGGGTCTTGATCAGCAGCGACAGGCGCAGGACCAACAGCGCCAGAACTACGAATTGCAGCGGCAAAATCAGGCGCAGCAAAATGGCCGCCGCATGGATCAGCAACGCCAGGCAGATGAGCAGAGGCGGATTGCCGATCAGCAACGTCGCGCGCAGGACCAGCGCACTCAGGATCAATGGCGCTCCCAACAGCAGGGTCGACAAGTTGATCAACAACGTCGCATAGCTGAACAGCAGCGACGAACTCAGCAGGCCCAGCAGGACAGTCAGACGCGCCAATGGGGCCGACAGGACAACGGCGTCAACCAGCGTCGCAATAGTGGACAGCCGCGCCAGGGGATCGACAATCAGAATCGCCAATGGAATCAGCAGTCGCGATTGTCGGATCAACAACAGAACCTTTGGCGGCAGCGTGAGGAACAGTCCTGGCGCCAGCGTCAAAACCAGTTTCGTAACCGGGATTCCGAGCAACAACGCTGGTGGATCCAACGCGAACAGCAGCTGCAGCAACAAAGGCGGCTGAATCAGTGAATCAATACGGGGCGGACCTGCTCAGACAAGCAGTTAATGCGGGTTACGAAGAAGGCTTCAACGCCGGTCAAGCCGACCAGCAGGACGGATGGCGCTTTGATCCGCAGAATAGCGATGCGTATCTGGATGCCAGTTATGGTTACGACGGATACTATGTCGACGTCGCTGATTATCAGTACTACTTTCGCGAAGGCTTCCGTCGCGGTTATGAAGACGGCTACTACGGCCGCAGTCAGTACGGGAGTTATTCGGGGGGCAGATATGCCATCCTTGGAGATATTCTGAACTTGATTCTTGACTTGCGCAGGTACTAAACGAAGCACCGTGGAAGGGCGCATCGATTAATAACTAGCTGGGAATTAGCCCGGCCATGACGACGAGAGTCGCAGGCCGGGCTTTTTGCTATTGACAGGCTCGTTAGAACTACAAGTTGGGAATATGCTTCGGGAGCTCGTGGAGAAGCTT
>WNFR01000795.1_pt1 | contig 43101 bp, 39 predicted proteins | sample 5400221 | NCBI WGS metagenome assembly WNFR01 (sample SAMN13153357, study PRJNA577476) | soil metagenome | isolation source: 40 cm soil under Madrone tree | place: USA:California | collected 2016-06-14 | reverse complement strand
GCGCCGATTTCGGCGAAGCGCAAAGGCGTGCCGCAGCCGCGTCGGCCCGCAAGCGCAAGCGCAGCGGCCATGTCGAGGCGCAACGCGAATGGACCGCCGGCTTCCCGGCGCCGCCGGCGCTCGGCCGCGATTAAGTTCTTGGCGCAGCCGGGGTAGAGAGGAACCCCATCGGGATCGCGTGGCCACGGTCCGGCACGATCGCGGTCTGCCACGAGACGCGCGATCTCGGCGCGGCTCTCGAAGCTTGGATAGATGAGCCCCATGGCGTCGAGCTGCCCGAGCGCCGCCTCGTAGGCGTCCAAACGGGCGGACTGCCGCAGCACCGGCTCCTCCCAGCGAAGCCCCAGCCAGGCGAGGTCCTCATAAATGGCAGCCTCGTATTCGGGGCGGCATCGCGCGGCATCGATGTCCTCGATCCGCAAGACAAACCGTCCGCCGCTCCGTTGCGCCATATCGAAGTTCAGCACTGCCGACAGCGCATGGCCGAGATGCAGATAGCCGTTCGGGCTCGGCGCGAAACGAAAGGTCGGCGTCATCATCCGGGCGTTCCCCGTCGGGCGCTAGTCCAGCTGCCTATCCACAGTCCAATCTGATAAATCATCGATCTACCGCAATCTTCGCTATCTCTGATCCTGAGCCCAAGCCGCTACGACATGCACCGCCGGATAGATACCGAGGCCGATATTGCCGCAGGGCTTGATGTCCTGATCGCGGCCGATCCGCGACTTGCCAAGGTGGCGGCGGCCGCCGGACCCCTGCCGTTACGCCGCCGGCCCGGTGGATTTGCCGGAATAGCCGCCATCGTGGTCTCGCAGCAACTTTCCACGGCGAGCGCCAGCGCGATCTGGGGACGGCTCGCCGCGGCCTACGATCCGTTCATCCCGCAAAGCCTGATAAAGGCGCGGGCCGACCGGCTCGCCCGGCTTGGCCTGTCCCGGCCGAAAATCCGCGCCCTCAAGGAGATCGCCCGCGCCATCGCCGGCGGGGTGCTTGATTGCGAGGCCTTGCCGGAGATGGCTGCCGATGATGCGCACCGGGCGCTCTGCGCCGTCCACGGCATCGGCCCGTGGACGGCCGACATTTACCTGCTGTTTTGCCTCGGACATCCGGATGCCTGGCCGGCCGGCGATCTTGCCCTTCAGGAAGGCACCCGGCTGGCTTTTGGGTTGCCGGAGCGGCCGACCGCGAAAGAAATCAGCGTGCTTGCGGAGCCGTGGCGGCCCTGGCGCGGCGTGGCGGCGCGTCTCTTGTGGGCGTACTACCGGGCCAGTAAACAGCGCGATGCAATCCCCGTACAACCTTAGCCGAACCACGGAGGAATGATGGCTGCAGAACTCACCGGGCCGCGGCTTGCCCCGCGCTCCCGCGGACCAGCCCGCCAGCTCGTCATCTTCCTCCACGGCTATGGCGCCGATGGCAACGATCTCATCGAGCTCGGACGCGCCTGGCAAAATCTCCTGCCGGACGCCGCCTTCGTGTCGCCTCACGCGCCCGAGCCGTGCGGTCAGGCGCCGCCCGGCCGGCAATGGTTTCCGCTCACTTTCCGGGACAAGAACGAGCGTTGGACCGGCGTCAACAAGGCCGCCCAGGCCCTCCAGCACTTTATTGGCGAGGAACTCAAGCGCAACAACCTGGCTGGCAGCGCGCTGGCCCTGGTTGGATTCAGCCAGGGCAGCATGATGGCGCTTCATGTGGGGCTGCGGCGTACCGAACGGCCCGCCGCGGTCGTCGGATATTCGGGGCTGTTCGTATTGCCGGACGGCGCCGAACCCGAGGCGGTGGCGAGCGACGTCAAGGTGCGCCCGCCAATCCTGCTGATACATGGCGACCGCGACGACCTCATCCCGGCGCAGGCGCTGTTTTTATCGGCCCAATATCTCTCGGCACTCGACATTCCAACCGAATGGCACCTGTCGACCGGACTGGGCCATGGCATCGACCAGGAAGGCCTGCGCCACGGCGGTGAATTCCTGGCGAGGCGGTTCCGGGCGAAGGGGTCCTGAAAACGGGTCAGTACGTAGGATGGGTTGAGCGGAAGCGAAAACCCATCAACGCCTGCGGTGAGTTTCGCTTTCGCTCAACCCGCCCTACGCTCCCCCGCATGCGGAGGGGGTGAGACGATGGGCGCATGTGGTTTTGGCGCGAGCTTCACAATCCTGTAACCTACCCCTATAAAGTGGAGGGGCAGGTGCTTCGGCCGGTGTACGCACGGCGTTTCCCGACCGCGGCTGTTTGGACGAGGAGTGAGGAGCGTCGGCGTGAACGCTCATGTAGGACATAACGGTTGGCCAGCCCTGGTGCTCAACGCGGATTTCCGTCCGTTGAGCTACTACCCCTTGTCGTTGTGGTGCTGGCAGGACGCGATCAAGGCGGTATTTCTCGACCGCGTGAATATCGTCGCCAATTACGAGAAGGCGGTGCGCAGCCCGAGCTTCGAGATGCTGCTGCCCAGCGTCGTTTCGCTCAAGACATTTGTGAAACCGACGACCTATCCGGCGTTTACCCGGTTCAACGTATTCTTGCGCGACCGTTTCTCCTGCCAATATTGCGGCGCGGACGATGATCTGACGTTCGATCATCTGGTGCCCCGTTCGCGCGGCGGGCAGACCACGTGGAGTAATGTGGTTGCGGCATGCTCGCCCTGCAATCTGCGCAAGGGCAGTCTGACGCCTCAGGAGGCGCGCATGTTCCCGACCCAGATGCCGTTCCAGCCAACTGTGCACCACCTGCATCGCAACGGCCGGCTGTTCCCGCCGAATTACCTGCACGATAGCTGGCTCGACTATCTCTATTGGGACAGCGAGCTGGAGCCGTAAGCTTTCTAATCACGTGCGGGGTCATTCCGGGGCGCCACCGCACATCGGCTGTTGCCGATGTGCGCATCGTATAGTGCCGATCTCGGGTAAACCCGAGATCGGATGCGGCGAGCCCGGAATCCATAACCGCAGACCGAGGGTTATGGATTCCGGGCTCGCCACCTTCGGTGGCGCCCCGGAATGACTGACCTCGATTTGTAGACCGCGGTGGCGTCCGCTGTTACGGCTCTCCCGCCAACGGACCGAAATTCTTCGGCGGCCGGCGATGGCGGGTTGTGGCCTCGTAACCGGCGGCGATACGGATCAGCAGCGGCTCGCTGAACGCGCGTCCGAGGAAGTCCATGGACACCGGCAACTCGACCGCCTTGGGCGGCAGGAAATCGCCAGCGCGCTTGCTGCCATCAGGGCCACGCATGACAGCGCGGTCGTAAACCTGGCTCGCAAAGCCTGCCGGCACCGCAATGGCCGGATAGCCGGAATTCGGGCTGAGCCGCGGTGTCAGCGACGCCCGCAGGTCGATGACCCGCTCAATGGTGCGCTGGTATTCCTCGCCGTCGATGACGACGGTGACCTTGTCCTGCACGGTCTTGAGATTGCTTGGCTCGACCGGCTCGCCGAGCCGCGGCGGTAGCACGGTCTTGGTCGGGTAGATCAGCGCGTCGAGCTTGTTGTCCGCCATCACCTTGTTGATGAGCATCTGGAGCACGGTGCGGTTGGCGTGCCAGCCGCTGATGTCGAGCGTGGTATTGGCGAGCTTGCGCACCAGCGTGCTGCCGTCGCCCTTGCGGGTGAGCCGTTCGGTGCGGGCCACGAGGTCTTCGAGTCGCCCTTTGGGCGCCGCCGTTACGCCGGCGATCGGCGCATGACTGTAGAAGGCCGACTTGGCGATGAGATCGGCGACATTGGTGATGTTTCGGTCGCCGCGGTCGCGCAAGTAGCGCTCCAGCCCGAACAGGACTTCGCCTGGCGCTGGTGCATCGCGCTCCGCGATGACGCGCAGGGTGAGGCTGGCCGGGAGCTTGCCTGCCTCGCCGGCGATCGCGACGCTTTTCTCGAGTAGGTCGGTCCCCGGCGGGAAGGCCTCTGCGAACACCGCGGCGAGCGTCGGCGCGTCGAGCGCGGGCAGGATTTCGGCAAGCGCGTCGCGAAAAAGGGCGCCCTCAGGGCCGGGATCGACGAGGGTCGCGCCGGCTTTGGCGAGGTCGCGCAGGGCGGCCTCGGCGATCGCAACGCTGTCCTCGTCGGCCTTGGTGTGGACCTTCATGAACTCGCGCACGACGCCAAGACGGGTGCCGTGCAGGCTTGCGTTATCGGCATTGTCCGGATACGGCCGGCCCGGCATCTGGCCGTCGCTCGCCGCTGTCGCGGGGTCGCGCGGATCGTAACCGGCCACTGCCGCGAGCGCCGTCGCGGCGTCCTTCACGGTGCGGCATAAGATGCCGGGCCGGTCACGGGTGAGCGAGGCCGGAATGATGCCGGCGCGGCTCACCAGGCTGTGAGTCGCCACAATGCCGATGAGGCTGCCGTTGGCTGCCGGATTGCGCGCCGACGGCCCGGTCTCCTCGCCGATCGCGCAGGTGACGAGATTGGCGGCGACCGCGGCGCCCGAGCCGCCGCTGGAGCGGCCGGCGCTGCGCGACGTGTCGTAGGGATTGCAGGTGGTGCCGCCGTAGGTGCTGCGGTCCCCGGAGGCATATTCGCCCATGTTCGACTTGGCAAGGATGATGGCGCCGGCGGCGCGCAAGCGCGCCACGATCTCGGCGTCGCGCGGCGGCCGATCATTCGCGTAATCGGCGGCGGCGCCGCTGGTGGAGCGCATATCGAAGGTGTCGAACTGGTCCTTGACGGCAAAGACGACGCCGTGCAGCGGCCCCTTCAGGCGGCCCGTGCGTGCGAATTCCTCATCGAGAGCGCGCGCGGTTTCGAGCGCGTCCGGCATGTTGGGGACGCTGTCGGCGGCGTCGGTCTTCGAGCGCTTGCGGCGGATATTGAGTGTCATGAGGGCGCCGAGCTTGCCGGCGTGTTCGATCGGCTCGATATCGCCAAGCACAAGACCGCCGGCATCCACGTCGCCTTTGACGCATTGTCCGTTATAGGCTTCGATCCGCTTGAGATAGAGGCCCACGAGCTCGGTCGCGGTGAGCTCCTTGGCCAGAATGGCGCGGTGGATGTCGGCGACCGTCGCCTCTTGGAGATGAAACGCGTTGGCGGCAAACGGCCACAGCCCGAGCAATAACGAGGCAATGACGATCCGAAGCGCCTTCCCGCCCATGTTGCGTCCTCCGAGTTCACCGGCACGCCTATAATCGCCAAGTCAGGTGCCGCCCACAATGGGTGATGGCGGTGCCACCGCGAGGCGAGGAAGCTGCGCAGTCGTAGGGTGGGCAAAGTCGCCTGCCGCGGCTGATGAAATGGCACGCTGAACCCGCGCGACTTTGCCCACGCGGTCAAGCGGCGAGGTCGGACAGCGTGGGCAAAGGCGCATGACAGTCCAGTGCAAATAAACCTGCTCGGGCGCGATGCGCCTTTGCCCACCCTACAAGTGATCGCATCCGAACGAAATTCGCTTTAGTGTAAATAAATCCCGCTTCCCCACGATCGCTATTCGCCCATCACCACCCACGGACCCTCATGAGCGACATCTCTGCCCTGGTGCGCGACCTCGTGGTCGCCAACCGCATCCTGGCCCGTGAGAACGTGGTGGACGCCTATGGCCACGTGAGCGTGCGCCATCCGGACGATCCGCGGCGGTTCCTGCTCGCAACCTCGGTCGCGCCCGAGATGGTCGAGGAAGATCATATCGTCGCGTTCAATCTCGATTGCACGCCGGTGCGCCACGATGGCCGCCCGCTTTATCACGAGCGGTTCATTCACGGCGGCATCTACGAGGCACGGCCGGACGTGCAGGCGGTGGTGCACGCCCATGCGGAGGATGTGCTGCCGTTCTCAATCTCCACCACGGCGCTGCGCCCGGTCATCCATTCGGGCAGCTTCATGGGCGCCGACGTGCCGGTGTGGGACATGGCGGACCGGTTCGGCCCTGACACCAACATGCTGGTCACCAACATGGAACAGGCCCGCGATCTCGCCCGCTGCCTCGGTTCCAACAATGTCGCCCTGATGCGCGGGCACGGCTTTTCCGCGGCGGCACGATCGCTGATCGAGGTGGTGCGGATGGCGGTCTACATACCGCGCAATGCCCGTGTCCAGATGAATGCGCTGCGTCTCGGGGGCGAGATCAGGCCGCTCCACGACGGCGAGATCGCCGCTCGCGACTTAGGCTACAAGCCCTATTCGCTCGAAACCCGCCGCGCCTGGCGTTATTGGGCCCACAAGGCGGGCTGCGCCCATCTGGTGGAGGAACAGCCGGTTGATCATGTGCATAAGCCATGGGGGTCCGAGTGATCCGCCCAAGGCTTGGGTTATATGAATCAATGATGTGCCGCCGCCAAGGGAGGTGGTAAACGGATGCAGGAAGAGGCGGTAAAGGAATGCAGGAAGGAGCGATCTATGGCCGACTCATTGTACAGTGAACTCGACAAGCAGACCGTCACGAAAGCCTATGCGCGATGGGCGCCGGTTTATGATCTGGTGTTTGGCGCGGTGTTTGAGCGCGGCCGTCAGGCGGCTATTGAGGCCGCTGAGCGCATCGGCGGGCGAATTCTTGAGGTCGGCGTCGGCACTGGCATCTCGCTACCAGACTATTCCCGCGCCAATTGCATTTGCGGCGTCGATATCTCCGAACCGATGCTGCGAAAGGCCCGCGAGCGGGTGGCGGCGCTCGCTATGACCAATGTCGAGGGTCTCTGGGTCATGGATGCCGAACATCTTGCTTTTCCTGACGAATCTTTCGACGTGGTGGTGGCCCAGTACGTTGTCACGACGGTGCCGAACCCGGAGGCCACCCTCGACGAGTTCGCGCGCGTGCTCAAACCCGGCGGCGAGATCGTGCTGGTAAGCCGCGTGGGCGCGGAAGCCGGATTGCGGCGGGCGCTGGAGAAGTGGTTCGCCCCGGCGGCGCGAAAACTCGGCTGGCGCACCGAGTTCTCGTGGCAACGCTACGCGGATTGGGCCGACCGCACCTATGACATGCGGCTGGCAGAACGGCGCGCTATGCCGCCGTTCGGCCACTTCGCCCTTATCCGCTTCGCCAAGCGCGGGGAATCCGCAATACGCCGGCGGGACCGGCCCATGATGCGCGCCGCCGGGTAGATGTTTTCCGAAGCGGCCTGCGACAGTTTGCGCTTCTGTGGCGGAATTTCTCTCCTGTCATGTACCTTCAATAGAATCGCAATACTAATGAAGGATTAGCGTGGAATGGGGAGAATCATGAAGGACTTCATCGACGCTCTAAGAGTGCAACGTTGGGACGATCACCGCTACTACCACCACAGCAGGATCAACCAGTCCCTTCACCTGGTAAGCGCCATCAGCTTCCTGTTTGCCTATGTGATGGTATTCAAAGACCCTGCCATGGCGGCCTTGATCGGCTGGCTCTTGGCAATGACCAGCCGTCAAATCGGGCACTTTTTCTTCGAGCCCAAAGATTACGATGTCGTCAACGACGCCAGTCACGAACATAAGGAAGAAATCAAGGTCGGCTACAATCTGCGGCGCAAGGTCGTGCTGCTGGCGATCTGGGCGGCGTCACCGCTTCCGCTCCGATTCGACCCGACTTATTTCGGCATCTTCTCTCCTCACGCTGACGGCGCCGAGTTGGTGCGGCACGTCGCGCAAATCTGGCTTGTCGTCGGCGCCGGCGGCGTGCTGTTCCGCACAGTCCAGCTTTTCTTCCTCAAGGACATCCAGACAGGGCTGGTTTGGGCGACCAAAATCCTGACCGACCCGTTCCACGACATCGTGCTTTACCACAAGGCGCCGTTCTACCTGCTGCAGGGCCAGTTGCTTGATCCCCATCTTACCGCCGGCTACGAGGACTACGAGGAGGAGGACCCCGAAGAGGTTCCGAGAGCGGGGTAGCGCATTTTGTAGGTAACGTTGACCCTCCGGTGTCATTGCCCGGTCAAGCCGGGCAATCCAGTGTCCACGGCCGGTGGTTACTAGATCGCCCGGTCAAGCCGGGCGATGACAGCACAGAGGAGGGGCAACCTAAGTCGACGAAAAATGCCGTCTGGCGAAACGATGCGCTATCATCTCCTTCAAGATATCCCGCTTGATCGACCGGTTCGTCGCCGACGGATTGCACCACCACCAGCCGTCGCGCTCCATGGCCCGGGAGGCTGCGACGAACCGCTCCGCCACAGCCTCGAAGTCGCTGTCGGAATAGTTGAGGCTGAAGATCAAGCGGCCGGTGCCGATCCAGCTCAGCGCCAGGCCCTCGGCACGCAGGTAGTATTGCAGCATCCAGTTGTAGCGCGAGGGCCTCGTATAGCAGACCGTCCAGATCGACGACATGTTGGCGACCTGCACGGGAAGGGATTCTTCCTGCAGGCGCATGTTCAGCCGCTTCGCGCGATCATTCCACCGCTCGTCGAGATTGCGATAAAGCGCGCGGACCTCCGTCGTATCCAGGAGCTGCAAGAACTCGTTCATCGCGCCCATCACGACCGGATGCGAATTGAATGTCCCGCGGGCAAAGCAGATGTCGGCGGGCCGGTCGTCGCGAAAGCGCTTCATCAGGTCCTTGCGGCCGCAGATGACGCCGATCGGAAATCCTCCGCCCACGGTCTTTCCATATGTCACGAGGTCGGCCCGGACACCGAAATATTCCTGCGCGCCACCGGGGGCGAGGCGAAAGCCGACGAAGATCTCGTCGAAGATCAAGACGATATTGCGCTCCGTGCACACCGCCCGCAGCCGCTTGAGCCAGTCGGCGTAGGCCTCCCGGTCGAAGCCGGTGCGCCTTGCGCCGTCCACCAGGGACGAGTCGGCCGGCGCTGCGTCATTCGGGTGCAGCGCCTGAAGCGGATTGACCAGGACGCACGCGATGTTGCGGCGCGTCCGCAGCACCCGGAGCGTATCCTCCGAAACGTCCTTGAGCGTGTAGGTTTCCCGCGCCGGCACTGGATTTCCGATTCCCGGCTGCACATCGCCCCACCAGCCATGATAGGCGCCGCAGAAGCGCACCAGATGCGAGCGCCCGGTATGATATCGTGCGAGCCGCACTGCCTGCATCACGGCTTCGGTGCCGGACATATGGAACGAAACTTCGTCCAGTCCCGAGAGCTGGGTCAAGCGCTTGACGTTGTCCGCGACGACCGGGTGGTACGGGCCCAGCACGGCGCCAAGCTCGCGAACGCGGGCAAGACCGCGCTCCATCGTCCCTTTGTAGCAATCATAGCCCAAGAGATTGATGCCGTACGATCCGCCGAGATCGTAGAACCGGTTGCCATCAAGATCGACAAGCATCACGCCGTCGGACGATCGCACGAAGGCGCCGCTCTTGAGATGCTGGCGCACCAGGCGGCTGTACTGGAACGGCACCCGGTAGGCCTGGGTGAACGCAAGGTCGGAGATCGTGTCGACGACCTCCGCGGTATGCCGGGCAGTTTCTGCAAAGCGCGAGGCGTAAAGCGCCGAAAGGCGCATGAAGGCATCCCGGCGGAGCGCGGCGATTTTGGCGGGCGCATTGTCGGAGCAGAAGAATCGGCGTTCGTCGTATTCGTAGAACGGCACCAGAGAGGCTATTCGCCGCGCGATTCGTGCGTGACCAGTGAGCGAGGCGTGTTTCGCCTTGGACAACTGCAACCGGCGTTGCAACGCCACCAGCGCAGCCGCGACCACGCCGGCGCCAAGCCCGTAAAATGCCAATGCGGTGCCGCCTATGTCCATTACGCCGGGGCCTAGCTGCGAGAGATTACGGAATCATGACGTTGCGATCGCAAATTCTGCGGCTGTTCGCGCAGGAGGATCTGAACTTTCTGCTGACCAACCGTATTCCTCGCCGATTGGCCACGCAATTCGTCGGCTGGTTCAGCAAGATCGAACAGCCGCTCGTTCGCGATCTGTCCATCGCACTGTGGGGCTTTTTTTCTGATTTGGACCTCAGCGAAGCAAAAAAAACGCACTTCCGAAGCATGCACGATTGCTTCATCCGCGAACTCAAGGACGGCAAAAGGCCGATCGACCCCGGCGCGAAGGTTCTTGTGAGCCCTTGTGACGCCATCATCGGCGCCTGCGGCACGGTCGCGGACACCACCCTGCATCAGATCAAGGGCTTTGCGTACACGCTGGACGACCTGATGTGTGACCGCGATCTGGTCGAACAGCACCGCAATGGCCGGTACGTGACGCTGAGATTGACCTCCAGCATGTACCACCGATTCCATGCGCCGCATGATTGCCGGGTCGAACAAGTCACGTACATTTCCGGCGACACCTGGAACGTCAATCCGATCGCGCTACGACGCGTCGAGAAATTGTTTTGCAAAAACGAACGCGCCATTCTCAAAACGACGCTCAACGCCACCGGTGATGTCGTGACCCTGGTGCCCATTGCGGCGATACTCGTCGCCAGTATTCGCCTGCATTTCCTCGATGTCCTGCTCAGCCTCAAGTACCGCGGTCCCAACGCCGTCGCCTGTGATGCACATTTCAGGAAAGGCGAGGAAATGGGTTGGTTCGAGCATGGATCGACCATCATCATGTTCGCCCCCTGGGACTTCTTCCTATGCGACACCGTGAAGGAGGGCGCCACAATCCGGATGGGCGAGCCTCTTATGCGCTTGCCCTAATCAGGTAACAGGGGTCAGGGGTCAGGGGTCAGGCATCAGAGGTGTCAGAGGTCAGTGATCAGAGATCACCGGTCAGACCAAGATGCGCGGCAGCCAATATCCTGCTACTTAAGATGTTTCGCCCTTGATATCTGACCTCTGATCCCTGACCTCTGATACCCATGAACAAGATCAAGCTCACCATCGCCACCACCGACTACGATCATTTCCGCGATTTCCGCGCCGGCGCCGTGCAGGCCGAGGGGATCGAGCACATCTGGCTCACGCTCGGGCACCACGAGATCTTTTCGCGCTTCACCTTCAATCGCGAATGGGACGTGACGGAACTGTCGTTCGCCAAATTCTCCGCCCAGGTGACGCCAGGGGCAAGTCGATCGGCTCGCCGGAGTGGGCGCACACCGCCGCCGTCTACATGCGCGGCTGGCTGCACCATGAGGCCGGCGTCAAGCTGCAGGACGTGCATTGGTATCAGGCCGGCGCCAACGAGGCTGGCCGCATCGAGAAAGTCGAGCTGAACCTGCCGCCGGGCGTGAAACTCACGCGCGTCGCCGACAAATCGCTCTCCAAGATGATCGCGTCGGGCGAGATCGACTGCGCCCTGATTGCGCGCCCGCCGAACGCGTTCCTCGCCGGCCACCCCGACGTGGTCCGGCTGTTTCCGAATTTCCACGAGCTTGAGGAACAGCATTTTGCCAAATCGAAGGTGTTCCCGATCATGCACGTGATCGCAATAAAACGGGAAATCCTTGACGCCCATCCGTGGACGGCACGCAATCTCTACAACGCCTTCAACGAATCAAAGCGGCGCAGCGTCGAGCGCCTGCTCGACCCGGCGGTGTCGCGCTATCCGCTGCCGTGGCTGCCGACCTACGGGCGCAAGATGCGCGACCTGTTCGGCGGCGACCCCTACCCGTTCGGGATCGAGGAGAATCGGCCGACGCTCGAACTCTTCCTGCAATACACGTTCGAGCAGGGCATCGCCCATCGGCACGCCAGGCCGGAAGAGATTTTTCCGCCGGGCATCATGGCGCCGGTGAAGATTTAGAAAGGGAGCTTAGCCATGGACGCACGCGATTATCTCCTCCGATCAGTTGCGATGCTGTTCGGTCTTCTGGGTAGCGCGATGCCGGTTGCGGCCGAGCCTGATGGGGCGAAAGCGGTGGCTTACGCGGCGGTCGAGCGCAACGCCAATGAGATCGCAACCATCGGCGACAGCGTCTACTATTTCGCCGAGCTCGGCATGCAGGAGTACGAGAGCGCGAAGTTTGTCAGGCAGGTGCTGGAATCGATCGGCTTCACGGTCGAGGTCGGCGGCGCCGGAATGCCGACCAACATCTGGGCACAATGGGGTGCCGGTAAGCCGCAGATCGTGATCGTCTCCGAAATGGATGCGCTTCCGGGCGGCTCGCAGACGCCCGGCAGCATCGAGCGCAAGCCGCTGATTGCGGGAGCGCCGGGCCACATGGAGGGCCACAATACCCACCCCGGCGTAGCGATCGGCGCCGCCTATGCGGTCAAGCAGGCGATGCAGCGCTACAACATTGCGGGCAGCATCGCGATTTCGCTGGGGCCCGCGGAAGAGCAGATCATCAGCCGGCCCTATCTGGTGCGGGCCGGCCAGTTCAAGGATTCAGACATTGCGATTCTGCTGCACCTCGGCGACAATTTTGCTGCCGGCTATGGGCTGATGAACTACGCGGCGATCAGCGCGAAATTCACCTTCCACGGCAAGACCGCCCACGGCGCCGTGAACCCATGGGACGGCAAGGACGCCGTAGATGCCGTCGAGCTGATGGACATCGGCTTCGACAAGCTGCGCGAACACCTGCGCCCAACCTACCGCGCCCACCGCACCATCACGTCCGGCGGCATCCAGCCGAACATCATTCCGGATTATGCGCAGATCTGGTGGTTCGTGCGCGACTCGACCATGGCGTCCGCAAAGGAGACGTTCGACAAGCTCACCCGGATCGCCGAAGGCGCCACCCTGATGACCGGCACAACTTATGAATATCAGATCGATGCCGCCGGCTGGCCGCAGCTCGGACTGAAGTCGATCGCCGAAGTCATACAACCCAACATCGATGCGGTTGGCATGCCGCAGTGGAGCGAGGACGAGCAGGAGTTTGCCCGCAAGTTCCAGGCCGCCATGGGGGCGCGGGTGGTGGGCCTCAACACCAAGCAGACTCCGCTTGGTCAGCGCGGACAATCGGCGTCGTCGAACGACAATGGCGATGTCACGTGGGTGGTGCCGAGCGCAGCCTTGAGCTTTCCGGCGAGCGTACCGGGTATCAACTATCACAACTGGCAAGCCGCGGTGACGCCGACCAGCACGATGGCCCACAAGGGGATGGTGTCGGCCGCAAAGGTTTTGGCTGGAGCAATGCTCGATTTCCTGACCAAGCCTGAACTTGTCCGGCAAGCGCGGGTTGAATTCGAGAAGGCGACGACCGAGATGAAATATTTTCCGGTATTGCCGCCTGACGCCAAGCCGCCGCTCGACCTCAATAAGGAGACCATGGACCGGTATCGGGCCGAGATGACCAGGCACTACCTGAACAGAGTGGTGCGATTCAATTGAGCGAACCTTCGGACCTTCGCCTTTACCCTTCCTCCCGCGCAAAGCAGGGGAGCGTTCGGGTGGGGCGCCCAACCGGAACCGAATCTTATCTATCCTGCACCGGTGGACCGCGGCTGGGTGGCGCAGAGGAGACTTCAATGCAGTTGCAGCGGCAAGCTCCGATCCTGGCCGGCACGCCTGATCATCCAATTACCATTACGGCGGCGCCGCACCGGGTGCGCGTCACCTTTGCGGGCCGCGTGGTGGCGGACACCACGCGGGCGCTATCGCTGGCGGAAGCATCTTATGCGCCGGTCATATACATCCCGCGGGAGGATGTCGATCTTACAACTCTTGAGAGAACAAGCCACAAGACGCACTGCCCTTACAAGGGCGATGCGTCGTACTACTCGATCCGCACGGATGATCGGAGCTCCCAGAACGCCATATGGAGCTATGAACGACCACTTGAGGCCGTGGCCGCCATCGCGGGGTACATGGCCTTCTACCCCAACCGGGTCGATAGCTTGGAGCGATTGCCGATTGAGGCGCCCCCTCCCTAACCTCCCTCGCAAGCTGGGAGCGTAGGGGGGAAATGCAGTCACGGAGCGTACCGTTGCGGACTGATTGCGGCAGGTGCAGACCCGCCGAACGGCACGCGCTCAGCCAAAAGCACGCTTGCGTTAGAAATTGGACCTTCCTGGCAAATATTTAACTGTTTTTTTGCCTTGTTCCTGCGCTAGCTATTAAATAAAGAGGCTTGATGGGGATTCCGAAGATGGATGCACGCTTCGCTGCCCGGATGGCGACCGGATTGAGCTTGGCGATTTTGAGCCTTGCGGGACTGCGGGGAGAAGCCTTCGCGCAATACTACCCCCCAGGCCCCTATACGCCTGTTCCGCCGCCGTATCGCCAGGCGCCGCCGGTCCCGCTGGACGACGATGAGGATCTCCCTCCATACCCGGCGCCGGGTCCTTACGGCCGGCCGTCAAACGCGCCGTATCCTTATGGCGCGCCACAGAGACCGCCTTCCAGCATTCAGAGCGAAGCCTTGCCGCCGCCCGGCCCCTCGCCATACGGTGGTGGCGCCTACCAGGAGGGAGGATTGGCCCCGCCGCCCGGCCGCGGATATAGCTACGGAAATTGGGAGCCAATCCGTCCGCCGGGTGACGTGTACGCGCCCAATGATCGCTCGCTGCCCCCGGGCCCCGGCCGGCCATCCGACTATGCCAACAGGCCGCCGATGGAGATAACGCCGAACGCTGGAAGCCCTCCACCCGGCGCCGGCGGCTATGCGGCCCTCCCCCCGGATTATCGGCCGGAGACAGGACAGCCTCGGGAACTGCCGCCGCAGTTCCGTCGCCAGATGGTCGACTACCCGACCCGCGAACCGGCCGGCACGATCGTGATCGACACGCCCAATACCCATTTGTACCTGGTCCTCGGTGGCGGCAAGGCGTTACGCTATGGCATCGGTGTCGGCCGTGACGGCTTCACGTGGGCGGGCCGCGAAAAGATCAGCCGCATGTCCGAGTGGCCGGATTGGCATCCGCCCAAAGAAATGATCGAACGCCAACCCTATCTGCCGCGATTCATGGCAGGCGGTGAGAGCAACCCCCTTGGGGCTCGCGCGCTTTACTTGGGGAACACGCTGTACCGCATCCACGGCACCAATCAGCCGTCCACCATTGGATCATTCGTGTCGTCAGGATGCATTCGGCTTGCGAATGCGGACATCGAGGACCTTTACGGTCGTGTTACGGTGGGTACCCGCGTCGTCGTGTTGCCTGGAGGAAGGCAGTCGGCTGAGTCAACAAATATCCGGTAGCCGCGCGCGGCCGATCCCGGAACCAGCGTCTGCCTGACTCATCCTTGTGCCATTGCGACGTTCGACAAATTGCGGCGCCGCATTGCTCCATTCTGCCCTCCCTCGCAAGCGAGGGAGGGCAGAATGGAGCGCGATTGGATTTTGCAAATCGGGCTATACAAATGCGGCAGTTCCGGCAGGCCATTGTGTGGGGATGCGTCGGGTGGGTTTCTACCTGCCCGAATTTTGATTTCGGCGTGCGCTCGAATGCACTGCCGCTGGCATTCGGCATGACTCCGGAGGCTGCCGGCGCGGCCCTCCTGAGTCCGCTGGCCCGTGTTTCCGGCCGGCGGGATTCCGAGATGTATTATACGGAGAGGACCGCTCTGGCGACTGGCTTTATCGTCCATGAACGGCAGCGGTTATGGCTGCAGTTCCGCCATCGCCGGCTCACCGGTTGGAAGTACGACTGGGATCGGTCGATCGCATGGTAGCGTGGCTGCTCCCTCTCCCCGCTTGCCATAAGGGCGTTTACGCCCGTCGGAGCCTGTCATCGGGCCGGCCAAAGGCCGGACCCGTTGGACGGGCTATGGAGAGGGCTGGGGTGAGGGGGCGGGCCGCAAGGCTCAGACTCGCGGAAAGCCCCCCTCACCCCGACCCTCTCCCCCTTTGGGGGGAGAGGGAGAAGAAGGGCGGAACCGCCCGTTACCTATTCTCCGCTGGCGACCTCGCGATGCGTCTCGCCTTCCGCCTTCTGCTTGGCCTCGAGGTCTTCACCGGTTTGCTGGTCGACCATCTTCATCGACAGCCGAACCTTACCGCGTTCGTCGAAGCCCAACAGCTTGACTTTCACCTTGTCGCCTTCCTTGACGACATCTGAGGTCTTTTGCACCCGTCGTGGCGCGAGCTGGCTGATGTGCACGAGGCCGTCGCGCGAGCCGAAGAAATTCACGAATGCGCCGAAGTCCATCACCTTCACGACCGTCCCGTCGTAGATCATCCCGACCTCCGGATCGGAGGCAATCGACTTGATCCAGTTGATGGCAGCCTTGATCGACTCGCCGGACGAAGAGGCAACCTTGATGGTGCCGTCGTCGGAGATATCCACCTTGGCGCCGGTCTTTTCGACGATCTCGCGGATCACCTTGCCGCCGGAGCCGATCACCTCGCGAATCTTGTCGGTCGGGATCGTAAACACCTCGATTCGCGGCGCATGTTCTCCGAGCTCGGCACGGGCCGAGGTGATCGCCTTCGCCATTTCGCCGAGAATATGCAGCCGGCCGTCTTTGGCCTGCGTCAACGCGACCCTCATGATCTCTTCGGTAATGCCGGCGATCTTGATGTCCATTTGCAGCGAGGTGATGCCCTTTTCGGTGCCGGCGACCTTGAAGTCCATGTCGCCGAGATGGTCCTCGTCGCCGAGGATGTCGGAGAGCACGGCGTAACGTTGGTCTTCCAGGATGAGGCCCATGGCGATGCCGGCCGTCGGCGCGCGCACCGGCACGCCGGCGTCCATCAGAGCGAGCGACGCGCCGCACACCGTCGCCATCGACGATGAGCCATTCGACTCGGTGATCTCCGACACCACCCGGATCGTGTAGGGGAACTCGTGCTTGAGCGGCAGCATCGGGTGCACGGCGCGCCACGCCAGCTTGCCGTGCCCGATTTCGCGCCGCCCCGGCGAACCGAGGCGGCCGGTTTCGCCTACCGAGAACGGCGGGAAATTGTAATGCAGCATGAAGCTTTCTTTGTAGGTGCCGGTCAGCGAGTCGACGAACTGCTCGTCCTCGCCGGTGCCGAGGGTCGCCACCACGAAGGCCTGGGTCTCGCCGCGCGTGAACAGCGCGGAGCCATGGGCGCGAGGCAGCACGCCGACCTCGGCAAGGATCGGCCGCACCGTCTGGAGATCGCGTCCATCAATGCGGCGACCGGTGTCAAGAATGTTCCACCGCACGATTTTGGCTTCGAGTTCCTTAAATGCGGCGGCGACCCGCTCCGTGTCGTAGCGCGGACTCTCCACGCCGTCCTCGAAGAAGTGCGCCATCACGGCTGCTTTGGCTGCATCCACGGCCGCATGGCGTGCCATCTTGTCCGGGATCGCGTACGCGGATCGCAGTTGCGGCTCGACCAGACCGAGCATTTCCTTTTCGAGCTCGGTATTGTCGACCACCCCCAGGTCGCGCGGCTCCTTGGCGGCCTTTTCGGCAAGACGGATGATCGCCTCGATCACCGGCTGGAAGTGCCGTTGGCCAAACATCACGGCGCCCAGCATGACTTCCTCGGGAAGTTCCTTTGCCTCGGATTCAACCATCAGCACCGCTTCCTCGGTGCCAGCGACCACGAGGTCGAGGTTGCTCTCCGTCATCTCGTCGACTTGCGGATTGAGGACATATTCATTGTTGATGAAGCCGACCCTGGCGGCGCCCACCGGGCCCATGAATGGCACGCCGGAGAGCGTCAGGGCGGCGGACGCCGCCACCATTGCCAGGATATCAGGATCGTTTTCCTGATCGTGCGACATGCACGTTGCAATGACCTGCGTGTCGCAGCGCCAGCCGTCGGCGAACAACGGACGAATCGGGCGATCCATCAACCGCGACGTCAAGGTCTCACGTTCGGTCGGGCGCCCCTCGCGCTTGAAGTAGCCGCCGGGAATGCGGCCGGCCGCAAAGAATTTTTCCTGATAGTTGCAGGTCAGCGGCAAAAAATCGATGCCTTCCTTAGGCTTCTTCGCCGCCACAACGGTAGCCATGACGGTGGTCTCGCCATAGCTGGCGAATACCGCGCCGTCGGCCTGCCGGGCTATCTTGCCCGTCTCGAGAACGAGCTTGCGCCCGCCCCAATCGAGTTCCTCACGATGGATGTTAAACATTGGTTTCGACTTCTTTCATGGTTTGCGCCATGAATGCCATGAGCAAGATAGCGGGACACTGCGCGCAGCCCCCCGCCCCCTCCCTACCGTCCCCCGCAGGCGGGGGACGGTAGGGAGGGGGCGGGGGGGCTTTGTTTCAGTCACAGTGTCCGGCAATCCTGCCATGGCGTTCTGGCCTGGGGCTGCCGGGCATTCTTCGCCCGGCCCAACATCCCCAACCCTACCGTCCCCCGCCTGCGGCAGAGGGTAGGGTGGAGGCGAATACAGCGGACGCATCATGCCTCCGCTGAAAATTGGGCAGCCGCCCCCTCGCCACGTTCCCCCGCATGTGGGGGAGCGTAGGAAGGGGGCCGGCGTCCTCGATGACGGATAGCGGCGGAAAACGGGTCAACAAGCGAGTTCTGCTCACCGACGGATACCAAGTTTCTGGATCAGAGCCTTGTAGCGGCTTTCATCGGCGCGCTTGAGATAGTCAAGAAGCTGGCGACGCTGGGACACAAGCTTCAACAATCCCCGTCGAGAGTGATTGTCCTTAACGTGCGTCTTGAAATGCTCAGTGAGATTGTTGATGCGCTCCGACAGGATCCCGACCTGTACCTCAGGTGACCCAGTATCGCCGGCCTTTTTGGCATGCGCCTTGATGACTTCCGATTTACGCTCGGCAGTGATCGACATCGTTAACGACCTTCCTGTCGGCCGGCTCTGCCTTGCAGTCCGGCGAGGTTGAACACGCGCTTGGGGACGATTTCGCCGCGGTCGACTTCGGCTAGGGCAACCAAGCTGCCTGAGGCCGTAACGTAAACCGTGCCGCGGACGACGGGGGCGTCCCGTCCGCGCATCAAGACGGCTTGGCCCCTTTGGAGCCTCGCCGCGTCGGCCCTGCTGACGGCTAGCGCCGGGATGTCGTCCAGCGCAGTCGCAACCGGGAATAGCGCATCGGCAAGGCTACCCTCACCGGCAGCGGCTCTATGGCACAAAGCCTCAAGTTCTTCCAGAGAAATCATGTCCCGCTCCGCAAACGGGCCGACGGCTATTCGACGCAAGGCGGCGACGTGCCCCCCGCAGCCGAGGGCGCGGCCGAGATCGCGGGCCAGCGCCCGCACATACGTCCCTTTGCCGCACTCCGCCTCGAAGCCGGTATGGTGCGGATCCGGCATGTCGACCAGTGTCAGGCGGTCGATGGTCACGACCCGGGCTTTGAGTTCGGGCTCTTCGCCGTCACGTGCGATGTCATAAGCGCGCTCGCCTTCAATTTTGATCGCGGAAAACCGCGGCGGCACCTGTTCGATAGCGCCGACGAATCCTGGCAAAAGCACTTTGATTGCGTCCGGCGTTGGACGCGCATCGCTCGACTCCACGACCCGTCCCTCGGCGTCGTCAGTATCTCGCTCTTCGCCCCAGCGAACCGTAAAGCGATAGATTTTACGCCCCTCCATCACGAACGGCACCGTTTTGGTGGCGTCCCCGAGAGCAATCGGCAGGCACCCGGACGCAAGCGGGTCGAGGGTGCCGGCGTGACCGGCCCGTTTGGCTGTGAAGAGGCGTTTTATCACCGACACCGCGTAGGTTGACGTCATGCCGATCGGCTTGTCGAACACCACCCAGCCGTGGACATCATATTTTTCGCGCTTGAACTGCTGCGCTTTGCCGGCTCGACGGGGACGGTCGAGCGGCGGGGCCGGTTCGGGTGCGGACGGCGGGACGCCGTCGACCACCATCGGCGCATCGGCAGCGGCGTCAACGGGACGTGGATCGGCTATGATGGAACTCATTCCTGCTCGCTTGAGTCGTTATTGAGATCGCGTCTTACTTGTGGGGAACGCAGCAGCCGCTCGACTCGCTCGGCTTCGTCAAAGCGTTCATCGATGCGAAAACGGATGTCAGGCGCAAATTTGAGATTCACCCGCCGGGCGATTTCCCCGCGAAGGTAGCGTTTGTTGCGGTCGAGCGCCGCAAGCACGACTGCGGCGTCCTGGCCGCCAAGCGGAAGGACATATACGGTCGCGATTCGCAAGTCGGGCGACATGCGAACCTCCGGAACCGTGATGAGATGCGTTTCGATCACCGGATCGTGGACTTCGCCGCGCACCAGAATTTCTGCCACGGCATGGCGAACGAGTTCGCCTGCGCGCAGTGAACGCTGTGTAGGCCCCTTGGCGGGCTCACGGGCATGGCTGCGCGACATGGTCTTCGAGCTCAGAGCGAGCGTTGCACCGTCTCCACCCGGTAACATTCGATCACGTCGCCGACCCTCATATCCTGGTAATTCTCAAAAGACATACCGCATTCCTGGCCGGCGACCACTTCCCTGGCATCATCCTTAAAGCGCTTGAGCTGCGACAACTTGCCTTCGTGAATCACCACGTTGTCGCGGATGAGGCGCACGTTGGCGCCGCGCTCGACCGTTCCCTCGGTGACCCGGCAGCCGGCAATCTTGCCCACTTTGGAGATATTGAAGATCTCCAGGATGAGGGCAGTGCCGAGCATCGTTTCCCGCAATATCGGCGCCAGCAGGCCGGACATTGCCTTTTTCACGTCATCGACGAGATCGTAGATGATATTGTAGTAACGGATTTCCACTCCATCGCGCTCGGCCATTTCGCGCGCTTCCTTGTGGGCGCGCACGTTGAAGCCGATGATCGCGGCGCCCGAGGCCTCGGCGAGCGTGACGTCGGATTCGCTGATACCGCCGGCGCCCGCTAGGATTATCCGGGCGCCCACCTCCTCGGTCCCGAGCTTTTCAAGCGCACCCGCAATGGCTTCGACCGAACCCTGCACATCGCCCTTGATGAGGAGCGGGAACTCCTTGCGTCCAGAGGTCTTGAGCTGACTCATCATCTGTTCGAGCGATCCGCGCTTGCCGCTCGCCCGCGCCGCGACCTTTTCGCGCTTTTGACGGGCACGGTAGTCTGTCACCTCGCGGGCACGGGCTTCGCTTTCCACCACTGCCAGACGGTCGCCGGCTTCCGGCGTTCCGTTGAAGCCAAGAATCTCCACAGGCGTGGACGGGCCGGCGTCGCTCACGGACACGCCGGTATCCGACAACAGGGCCCGCACGCGACCCCATTCGGCGCCGGCGACTACGATATCGCCGCCGCGAAGCGTGCCGCGCTGCACCAGCACGGTCGCCACCGGGCCGCGACCACGGTCAAGCTTGGCCTCGATTACAGTGCCTTCGGCCGGCCGGTCCGGATTGGCCCTGAGATCGAGGATTTCGGATTGCAACCCGATTGTTTCCAACAGTTTGTCCAGATTGATTTTCTTGGTCGCCGAGACTTCTACGTCAAGCATCTCTCCACCGAGGGATTCGACCTGCACCTCGTGTCGCAGCAGCTCGGTTCGCACCCGCTCCGGCTTCGCATCCGGTTTGTCGATCTTGTTGATTGCGACGATCATCGGCACCTTCGCAGCCTTCGCGTGCTGGATCGCCTCGACGGTCTGCGGCATCACGCCGTCATCGGCCGCAACCACCAACACCACGATGTCGGTGACCTTGGCGCCGCGCGCCCGCATCGACGTGAATGCCGCGTGGCCCGGCGTATCGATGAAGGTAATCTTCGAGCCGAGCGGCGAGGTGACCTGATAGGCGCCGATATGCTGCGTAATTCCGCCCGCCTCTCCGCCCGCCACATTGGTGGCCCGGATGGCGTCGAGCAGCGAGGTCTTGCCGTGGTCGACATGGCCCATGATGGTCACGACCGGCGGTCGCGAATGCAGCATGGCCGGATCGTCAACCTGATCGAACAGACCTTCTTCAACGTCCGATTCGGCGACGCGTCGTACCGAGTGGCCGAGTTCCTCGGCGAGGAGCTGGGCTGTGTCGGCATCGATCGTGTCGGTGATCTTCGCCATCTGGCCTTGCTTCATCAGGAGCTTGATCACGTCGACCGCGCGTTCGGACATGCGGTTGGCAAGCTCCTGGATGGTAATTGCCTCCGGGATCGTGACCTCCCGCGCCAGTTTTTCCTTGGCCTCATTGGCGGCATGGCCTTTGAGGCGCTGGGTGCGGCGACGAAACGATGCGACCGAGCGTTCACGCACCTCGTCCGCCGTCAGCGCGGTCACTAGCGTGAGCCGCCCGCGGCGCCTCTCCGATCCGCCTCGAGCTGGTTTTGGAGCAGGCACCGGACGGGCGGCGCCAGGGCCGCGACGTGCCGGTCGCGGCGCCTCTTCCTCCTCGGCTTCCTGAACGATACGGCGCGCGCTGACCGGCGTGACCGCAGTACCGGGAGGCTGTGCCGCGGTTTTTGGCTTGGTTTCGTCATCTCCGAAGCGTTTCTTGGCCTCGGTCTCGGCCTTGCGCTTCGCCTCCTCGTCGTGGCGGCGACGCTCGTCCTCTTCGCGCTTTCGCGCCTCGGCCGCCTCGTGCTCGGCGCGTTCGGCGGTCTCTTTTTCGTCGCGTCGGCGGGCGGCTTCTTCCGCCATCCGCCGCTCCTCGGCCTCGCTGACCTTCGATTCCGCAAGCGCATGAGCGCGAGCCGTGCGCTCTTCCTCGGTCAACTGGCGCAGCACGACACCGGCTGGCTTGCCGCCGGAGGTGCCCGGCGCGTGCTGGGTGGCACCCCCAGCCGCAGCACCTCTGCCGCCGGCTCCCCGCCGCGGCGTGGACACGGGCGGCGTTGCGGCCGGCGCAGTCTCGGCGACTTTGCCATCGCCCGGACCCATGGTCCGCCGCTTCACTTTTTCGACCACAACCGCTTTCGTACGGCCATGGCTGAAGCTTTGGCGCACCACCCCCTGTTCGACGCTGCGCTTGAGCGTCAAGGTCTTGGTTGGGGTGACCGTCAAGGTCTTCTCGCCGGGATTCTTGGTTTCAGTCATTACGATCCTGGTTCCGGAATAGTGCCATTTCGCTGCCGTGAGCCGCAGTCTCGGTTGCCCGGGTTATCAGCTCGGAAGTATTCGAGAAACCGCCAGCGTGCGAGAAATGTCTCGCTCGCCCGACCGGCCAGCAATGCAGCGTGTACCACATTTAGGCGGCCTAATGCCAAATCCAATTGAGCGGACGGGAAGACTTCGACAATTTTTGCCTCAGCCCCGTGGTCCGCATGGCGCCTCAGGGCGGTGGCAAGCCTGCGACCGCTTTCCTCCCCGGCATCTCGTGCCCTGATAAGGGCCACCAGGGGTGCTGTCGCAACGGCGGCCTCTACTTTTGCAAAGCCCAGGATGACGAGCCCAGCTTTGTAGGCAATCGACAGGGCATTCAGCGCCGATCGCTCCAGAAGCCGGTCCAGCTCCTCCGCAAGCTCGGCAGAGACCGTGACGTCGGCCTTGAAGCTACGCCCAAACAGCCGCCGGCGAACCGCCTCTTCGACGAGATGGCGGCGGGCCGTAATCCAAACGCCCCTTCCCGGCAACCGATGCTTGAGATCCGGCACCACGGAACCATCCGGACCGACGACAAAACGCATCAGCTCCCCGACAGGGCGCACCTCGCGGGTTGCGACGCACAATCGTTCCCTCGGCGCCGCTGCGGTGTGCGCCTCACGAACCGTTACGGCATGCTCCGCCAGTCTTTGCATGGTGCTCCGTCACAACGCGCTTAGGCCGGCTGCTCGGCGACCGCTTCGGCCTCCTGGGGAGCCGCGAACTGGGCGGCGAGTTCGGCTTCGGTGATCCATCCGGCCTTCAGGCGGGCCTGCATGATGATCAGTTCGCATTCCTCGCGCGTGAGGTCGAAGCCATCGAGAAATCCGGGGTTGCGAGTGGCCTCGCCGTCCTTGCGCTCGGTCCAGCCGGCGAGGTCGTCGGTGGCACAACCGGCAAGGTCCTCAACGGTTTTTACGCCGTTTTCTCCCAGCGTGACCATCATCTTGGCCGTCACTCCGGGCACCTCCTTGATCTCGTCCGAAACCCCAAGCTCCTTGCTCTTGGCGTCGTATTCGGCCTCGACCTTGGCCAGATAGTCGTGCGCGCGCGCCTGCAGTTCGCTCGCCGTGTCGTCATCGAAGCCTTCGATCGACGCGACATCCTTCTGGTCGACGATGGAAAGCTCCTCGACCGAGTTGAAACCCTCCGAGGCCAGGAGCTGGCCGACCACCTCGTCGACGTTGAGCGTCTCCATGAACATCTTGGTGCGCTTCTCGAATTCGGCTTGCCGGCGTTCCGATTCTTCCTGCTCCGTGAGGATGTCGATGTCCCATCCGGTAAGCTGGGAAGCCAGGCGGACATTCTGGCCGCGCCTTCCGATGGCGAGCGAGAGCTGCTGGTCCGGAACGACAACCGAGATGCGCTCGCGGTCTTCGTCGAGCACCACCTTGGCGACTTCGGCCGGCGCCAGCGCATTAACCACGAAGGTCGCGACATCCGGCGACCACGGGATGATGTCGATCTTTTCGCCTTGCAGCTCGTTAACCACCGCCTGCACGCGCGACCCGCGCATGCCGACGCAGGCGCCAACCGGATCGACCGACGAATCCCGCGAGATGACCGCGATCTTGGCCCGTGAGCCCGGGTCGCGCGCCACCGCCTTGACCTCGACGATACTGTCGTAGATTTCCGGCACCTCCTGGGCGAAAAGCTTGGCCATGAATTGCGGATGCGTGCGTGAGAGGAAAATTTGCGGACCGCGCGGCTCGCGCCGCACATCGTAAATGTAGGCGCGGATGCGGTCTCCGTTGCGGAACAATTCGCGCGGCAACAGCTCGTCGCGCCGCACGATCGCCTCGCCGCGGCCGAGATCGGCGACGACGTTGCCGTACTCCACCCGCTTGACAATGCCGTTGACGATGTCGCCGATGCGGTCCTTGAATTCCTGATATTGGCGATCGCGCTCGGCCTCGCGCACTTTCTGTACGATCACCTGCTTGGCCGACTGCGCCGCGATGCGTCCATATTCAAGCGGCGGCAGAGGTTCGGCAATGTAGTCGCCCACCCGGGCGGCCGGATTGCGCCGCCGCGCATCTTCGACGCTGATCTGGATCGCATCGTTTTCAACCTGATCGGCAACAAGCAGCAGGCGTGACAAGCGCATTTCGCCGGTTTTCGGATTGATTTCCGCGCGCACCTCGGTTTCGCTGCCATAGCGCGAGCGCGCCGCCTTCTGGATGGCATCCTCCATGGCGGCGATGACGATGCCGCGATCGATCGCCTTTTCGCGGGCAACCGCATCGGCGATCTGCAACAATTCGAGCCGGTTGGCGCTGACGGCCATCGGTCATTCTCCTTCAGGCTGAGACGCTGCCGGAGGTGTCCCGGGAGCGCGTTTATTCTTCATGCGTTGACGCGAAGCGTGATCGTAGCGAGGCCGGTGGTCGCCGCCGCCCTTTCCTGGGACCGCGGGCGTCCCGCCCGCTCTTCGTCCAAGGGCGGGCGGGACGCCCGCTGTCCCAGGGAACGACTTGCCGCGGCGCAATGCAGCGGCAATGAGGTCATCGGTGAGAACGAGTCTCGCGTCCGTCATGTCGTCGAACAGCAATTGCACGTCGGCGGCGCCATCGGGACGGTCTTCGATCCTGACGCGCGCAGCAATGTCATCGACCCTGACAAGATTGCCGCGGTATCGGCGCCGTCCCTCCAACGCGACCCCAAGTTCGATCTTCACGATCTCGCCGATGTGACGTTCAAAATCCGAGCGGCGCACCAATGGCCGGTCAAGGCCAGGCGAGGAAATTTCGAGCCGGTAGGCGCGATCGATCGGATCGGCGACGTCGAGCACCGGCGAGATTGCGCGCGACACCGCTTCGCACTCCTCAATCACCATCGTGCCGTCGGGCCGTTCCGCCATGATCTGTACGGTGCAACCATCCAGTCCCGAAACCAGCACGCGCACCAAGCGAAATCCGAGATCGATGAGCACCGGCGCAACGATTGCGGCGACGCGCGCCGCCACGCCGGTTTCCGCGATCAGGCGTGGCTCCGTCAGGACAGCTGAATCGATTTGACCCGTATTGATCACGGGGGTCGCCTCGGTCGTCATGGTACGTGTTGCTTGCCTTTCATCCGCCGCCGGATCGCCTATTCGCGGTCGGGCGACGCAGGTAATAAAAAAGAGCGGGTCCCGGGCGGGGCCCACTCTCACAACCCGATCGCATGCTTCGATCGTTATGAGATGTCGTTATGACGCACTTAGATATAGCTTATTACGGGCCTAATGCAAGGGCTGTTCAACCCTGAATTTTGCGTCCCGATTGTTGCCCCGACCACGGCCAAACCGGAGGGCCCGACCAAACTGCGGCGCATTCGCGCAATTAAGCAGTTACCTGGAATGAGAGCGACTACCTCACCTTGACGTATTTGCGCAGAACGCGCGGCCTGGGTTCACCAGCAAAAACATTGCCGAATTTATCGACGGTGCCGAACTCGGCGCCGCTGCCGGTTGTGGTGCCCGGATTGCCGCCCTGATCCAGAATGAAATATCTCACCCAGCCGTGAAGGGCGTCGCCGATCCGGATTCCCTGCTCGAATCCCGGATTGTCCACATTGTCCGACTCCGAGTCGAAGACATAGATGAGGTCTTCGTCGTTGACGGAAAACGCTATTCCGCTTGGCATTCCGAACTGGTGCCAAGTCGCCAGGTGTTTGCCTTCCTGATCGAAGATTTGTATGCGGGTATTGGATCGATCGCACACGAACAGGCGGCCTCGCTTGTCCACGGCGATGCAATGCGCCGTCCGGAACTCGCCCGGCGCATATCCGGTCTTCCCCCAGGCTTTGATGAATTTCCCGTCCTTCGCGTACTTCACGATGCGGTTATTCGACCCATGCCCGTCCGCGACGAAAATATCCCCATTAGGCGCCGTCACCACGCCGGCAGGCGAGCGGAAATGATACTCATCGTTTCCCGCCACCCCGGGTTCGCCGAGCGTCATCAACACCGTTCCGTCGGGACTGAACTTGCGGACGATGTGCCCCGCCTTCACGCCCGCTTTGGCCGCGGTTGCCACGGCGTCCTCCGCGGCCCCGTCCGTCGCCCACACATTGCCGTCGCGGTCGACATGCACCCCGTGCGGCCAGATGAACATCCCCGCGCCAAAACTTTTGACCACGTTGCCTTTCGCGTCGAACTTGTAGATCGTGTCGTGAGGCTTCAGCTTGCCGTCCGGATACATGCAATCGAGGCCGAACCGGCCGCCCCTTGCGGCGGGCACCGGGCTCGTCTCGTCGCATCGGATCAGGGCCCAGATACTTTCTCCGTCGACGTCAACCTGCACTGACGCCGGCGGGCCCATTTCCCGGCCGCCTGGAAGTTTCGCCCATTCGCCTCCCGGAACGCTGGGGCCGCCTCCGTCGGCCAACCCCCTGACCGGGCGATATGGGTTGTCGGCAGGCGCCTGGGCGAAGCACAATCCGTCCGCCGCAAGCAGTGCAGCGATGCCGTACAACGCGATCCATCCCACTCGATTTGCCTTTGACATGACACACCCTTCTCCAGGTGAAAGCGGAGTCTAGAACATTTTGATGGCTTGCCCCTCCGGGTGTCATTGCCCGGCTTGACCGGGCAATCCAGTATTCATTGGTTGGTGGTTACTGGATCGCCCGGTCAAGCCGGGCGATGACACCAAAAGTGTTGGGCGATTTGGGAAGTGCCCTAAAGCGGATTCGATGACGCGGCCCTCTCCCCGCAAAACGGCGGAGAGTGAGCCATCACTGCCAAGCCGAGTAGATAGGCTTGCCGATCAGAGTTGCTGGGTTGGCGCCCGGGCGCGGACGGAATTTCTGGAAGCGGCCGGCGTCAACCTCGGCGACGTAGAGGTTCCCCTCCTGGTCCGTGGCCATGCCGTGGACGCCCCACAGCGTACCCGGGAAGTCGCCCACGGTTCCCCACGCGTAGAGGAGATGCCCGTCCAGGTCGTACTTCAGCATCTTGTGCGTGTTGCGATCAAATGCCGCCAGCGTCCGATCGGCGCCGATCACCACAAAGTGGAGGCTTGAGGGCTTCACCGCTATCTTCCATTCGGAGAGGTACTTGCCGTTCTCGTCGAAGATCTGGATGCGGTGGTTGTCGCGATCATTGACGAACACGCGCCGTGTCTCAACGTCGACAGCGACGCCGTGCACGTTGTTCATGTAACCGGGTCGCGTCTCCTTCTCGGGTTCACCGGACTTACCGAAGTCCAGCAGGAACTTGCCGCTCGCATCGAACTTCGCGACGCGCGTGCCGTTATACCCGTCGGCCACAAAGAAGGTGCCGTCGGGCAGCCACGCCATGAAGGTCGGCCGGTTGAAATGTGTCCCATCGGCGCCCGGCACGTTGGGCGTGCCGATCGTCTGCACCAGCTGCTTGCCGTCGTTCGTGAACTTGTAGATCGCGTGCGTGTGATCGTCGACGATCCACACATGCTTCTGCGCATCGTAAGGGCTGATGTAGACGGCGTGCGGGCGTTTGAACATGTTGTCCCACTGCGTCCAGTCTTCGATGAAGTTGCCCTGCGCATCAACGACGATGATGCTGTGGTGCCAGCGTGAATCGACGCCCATCTCGCGGTAAGGCGGCTTATCGCCTCGCCACATCTCCATTCCCTTCGCGGCATCCTGGCGCGAGCCGCCGGCGCCCGGCGGGGACGTGGTGTTGGCGTTGCGCCACGGCAGACCGGGAATGGGAAATTGCACGTTCGGACCGATATCGGTCAGCAGTCGCGTCGCTGGACGCTTCATGTTCGGCAACTCGCCGCCGCCGAGCAGAAACACGCGGTTCGGGCTCTCCGCGAAGATGCCGCGGGCGCCTCCGTAGGTCCACTTCTCGTGGCCCGGAAGCGTGGCCAGATCTTTGGGCCATCCCTCTTGCACCTCGTAGGGACCGGAAATGTCCTCGGCCCCGATGGCCCCCGGCACGGCACTGAACGAAGCCGGCGTCGCCGCTGTCTGAGCTTCCGCCGGCGGGTTCATGAACCGGCTGCTCCCTGCGACACCGATGGCCAGTCCCATCGCCAACGACAATCCTACTGTGACGGTTTTGCTCATAGCGTTCCTCCCGCGCGCACGACCCAGCGAAGCTATTCAAGAACATTATCTGTTTTTTTCGCGGGCGTAGCCGATTGCAACTGCATTGTATACCGGAAGCCCGCCTCTTTGAACTACTTCGCGGCGGTCCTCATCAATGTACGAGCACGCCGTTCATTGGCGCTAAAACCGCGCACGGGAATATTGCAATTCCTTGCTGTTTTCTCGGTCCTCAGGGATCCGCGGATCAACCCGAGAAGGCTTCACGCCTGGCGGCGAAATTCCAGATAGCACGGCGTTCGCCCCTCCCGCTTTGCCTTCGCCTCATACCGGGTGCCGTGAAATCCAGCCCATGGCTCGCGCCAGTCGTCGGCGCGTTCCGCGGTCCAAAGGAAATCCGGCGTGCGTATCAAGCGTTCGAGCGTCCAGGCGGCATAGTCCGCAATGTCGGTGGCAAAGCGAAAGAGGCCGCCGGGCCGCAATACGCGCACAAGCATCGCAATCGTGCGATCTTGCACGAACCGTCGTTTCCAATGCCGACGCTTCGGCCATGGATCGGGGTAGAGCAGATCCACCTGGGTAAGTGAGGCGGCGGGGAGCCACGCCACGAGTTCGACGGCGTCGCCGGCGTAAAGTCTGATATTGTCGATGGCGCCCTCCTCGATCGATGCAAGGATCTTCGCCATGCCGTTGACGAAGGGCTCGCAGCCGATGAAACCAATCGCCGGATGGGCGCATGCTTGCGCGATCAGATTCTCACCGCCGCCGAATCCGATTTCGAGGCGAACCGCCTCGACGGGGCGCGAAAACATCTGCGCGAGTTTGTTCGGAGGCGGCTCACCAAGTATGAGCGCCAGCCGCGGCAGCAAGGTCGCCATGAGGTCAACTTGACGCGACCGCAGCCGGTGACCCTTGCGGCGGCCGAAAAAGGCGCGCTCGCGGGACGCGGCATGATCATCGTGGCCAGACATCGCCATCAGATATGGGCAGTCGCGCCCTTAAACGACGATCCGGTTCGGTAGAATCCGGCAAACGCCCCACGAGGGGCGGAGCGTCAACTCGCGACGCGGCGCAATTCGTCGACGAGATCGGTACGTTCCCAGGAAAAGCCGCCATCGGGCTCCGGCGCACGGCCGAAATGGCCGTAGGCGCTGGTTCGCGCATAGATTGGCCGGTTGAGGCCGAGATGTTCGCGAATGCCGCGCGGTGTCAGATCCATGACCTCGTCGAGCAGCTTTTCAAGCCGCGGCTCGGCCACCTGGGCGGTTCCGTAGCAATCGACGTAAAGCGAGAGCGGCTTGGCGACGCCGATCGCATAGGCGATCTGGATTGCGCAGCGGTCAGCCAGTCCGGCCGCAACCACGTTCTTGGCGAGGTAGCGCGCCGCATAGGCGGCGGAGCGATCGACCTTGGTGGGGTCCTTGCCGGAGAACGCACCGCCCCCATGTGGAGCAGCCCCGCCATAGGTGTCCACGATGATCTTGCGCCCGGTCAGGCCACAATCACCTTCCGGACCGCCGATCACGAATCTTCCGGTCGGGTTGACATGCCAAACCGTATGCTTGCCGATCCAGCCCTGCGGCAGGGCTTGGCGGACATACGGTTCAACGATGGCCTGGATGTCGTGGGAGGACAGCTTCTCATCCAAGTGCTGGGTCGACACCACGATCTGGGTGGCTTCGACCGGCTTGCCGGCCTCATAACGGATCGTCACTTGGCTCTTGGCGTCGGGCCCGAGCGCATGGGTTTCACCGGAGCGGCGTGCCTTCGACATGATCTTGAGAATGTGATGCGCGTAGTAAATCGGCGCCGGCATAAGTTCCGGCGTCTCCCGGCACGCGTAGCCGAACATGATGCCCTGGTCGCCGGCGCCCTCGTCCTTGTTGCCGGCAGAGTCGACGCCTTGCGCGATATCGCTCGATTGCGCATGCAGATACACGTCAATCGCCGCTTTCTCCCAGTGAAAGCCGGGCTGTTCGTACCCGATATCCTTCACGGCAAGCCGGGCGAGGTGGGCGATGTAGTCGCGGGTGATCTGCGACGGTCCACGGGTCTCCCCCGCGATGACGATCCGATTGGTCGTCGCCAGCGTTTCGCACGCCACCCTGACGTGGCGCGGGTCCCAGCCGTAGCGCGGTCCGACCTCGAAGAACGCATCGACAACCTCATCCGAGATGCGATCGCAAACCTTGTCGGGATGACCCTCGGAAACCGATTCACTGGTGAACAGATAGCTCTCGCGCGACAAGATGCATCTCCCTAGGGCCGCACCGCGCGACGGTCGCGCGGTCGAGTTCCGGGTGGTGTTCTTGCAGCGGCGCAGCGCGCGGTCAAGGGTGGGCTGACGTGGGCGAATGCCCCCGCTTAAACCCTCCCGACGGTTTCTCTGCGGCAGCTTATGGCAGAGCTATTGCCCTTCCGCGTCGCCACCGGCGATCTGCTGGACGAGATCGACGATCCGGCGCCGCAGCTTGGGATCCGGAATGCGCATGAAGGCCTTGGTCAGCGACAGGCCGTCGGAGGTCGCGAGAAAGTCGGACACGTAGGCGGGGGACGGCGCCTCTTGGAGGCCTTCCGACACGGTTCCGCCGGATAGGATCGGAGCTCCCTCAAAAAAGAAAGCTACGGGGACCTGCAGAATTTGGGAAATCTGCTGCAGCCGGCTCGCTCCGATCCGGTTCGTGCCCTTTTCGTATTTTTGCACCTGCTGGAACGTCAGCGCCAGCGCATCACCGAGCTTTTCCTGGCTCATCCCAAGCATCATGCGGCGCATTCTGACCCGGCTGCCCACGTGCTTATCGATGGGGTTGGGAGCTTTCTTCGTCATCTATTCTGTTCTCCTTTCCTTCTCCCCACGTTTTGCGCCTGAGCAAACCTTCAAAACGCCGGCGCAATCGACGATGACCCGGGCAGGCCACATGTTAATACACAAATAGTACAATCATAACATTAATTTATTTTGCGTTTTCATTAGGCGCATTGCACTTTTTGTATAACTCAACTTGCTTCAATGTTCGCTCCTTTAGTGTACCTGAGTGGCGCGCTCTCGCATGAGGCGAACCAGCAAGCTTGCAGCCATCGTTCCCATAACGACGACACAGAACAAAAAATCGCCTACTCGCGCATAGATTGTGATTTGGGCAGCGCGGGGCAAGGCCGCATCCAGCAATCCATCATAGCCAAGGGGAAGGGCCGCAATGACCCTCCCGAGCGGGTCAATGACTGCCGAAATCCCGCTGTTGGCGGCGCGAATCAACGGCAATCCTTCCTCGATGGCGCGAACCCTTGCCTGCTGGAAATGCTGATAGGGACCGGAACTGATTCCAAACCAGGCGTCGTTGGTCAGATTCAACAACCAACTCGGCCGTTCGCCGGTCGGCACTGCTTCGCCGGGAAAAATAGCTTCGTAACAAATGAGCGGCAGCATATCGGGCGCTCCTGGGACGGCGATCCGGCGTCTTTGCGCGCCCGGCAAAAACCCGCCCGGGACATTGGTCAGCTGCGTCAAGCCCGCGCGTTCGAGCAAATCCTGGAACGGCAGGTATTCGCCGAACGGCACCAGGTGCAGCTTATCGTAGGTCGCCAGAATGGAACCGCTGTGGTCAATCACATAGACGGAATTATAGGCGTGCTTCTCGCTGCGACCCGGTACCGGCTCGGCTAGGCGCGCTGCGCCCGTAATCAGCGTCGTGTTGGGCGCCAGCATGTGGGCGATCATGGAGAGCGCATCGGGTTCACGCGTCAGAAAGAACGGAAATGCCGATTCCGGCCAGATCAAATGGGTCACCCCGCGTAAACCGCTGGGGTCCCCCACCATACTCTCCCCGGTTCGCGAGGGAGGGTATAAATCTTGCGGCGGAAGGTATAAACGAAGACTCTCCCCCGCTTGCGAAGGAGGGTGGGATGGGAGCGCCGCCTCGCCCGCACGCTGCGACATCAAGACGTAACGGCTCATGATCTGCGTCTTGGCGGCGTAACTGAACCTTTCGTCCTGCGGTATGTTGGGCTGCATGATCCGCAGGTGCACGCCGTCTACCGTTTCGGTCGGATGGCTGGCGAGCCTCAATCCGCCGTAGGCCGCGAGCGTCGCGAGCGTCGCGCCCGCCAATACGACCGGCATCAGCGACCGCCGCGCGCCGTCCACGAGCACGGCCGGAGTTGCGAACACCGCCACCGCGACAAAAGTCAGACCCCAGATGCCGAAGATCGCCACGCTTTCGGCAAGCGGCAGCGGCGTTGTGAGCGCATAGCCGAAAGCGTTCCACGGGAATCCGGTGAACACGTGGCCCCGCAGCCACTCGGCGGACGACAGTGTGGCAGCGAGCGTCAACACCCGAAGTCGGCCCGGAGTCCACAGTAACCGCGCAGCCACAAAGCCGAGCCCGATAAACACCGCAAGCCCGGCCGGCAGCAGGGTAACGGCGAACGGCAGCATCCATCCGAACGTCTCGGCGTCGACCAAGAAAGCTGAGCCGATCCAATAGAGTCCGGAAAGAAAATATCCGAACCCAAACCACCAGCCGATCGCAAAGGCCGCCCGGATGCCGCCCCACCGCGCTGCCCCGATGCCGTCAAGCATTAAGACAAGCGGCGGAAAGGTTAAAAACATCGCTGGCCAAAAATTGATCGGCGCCAGTGCCAGGGTCGATGCGGCCCCGGCCAGAAACGCCACCAGCATCCTGCGCCATCCCCAGGCGAAGATGGCCGCGTTGGCCAGGCCCGACCGCTTCACGGCTTCGATTTCACTTGCGTTTGCGATGAATTGTGTTCGGCGGCGCCCGGAACGGAAGCTGATTCATCTTTATCGGTTGCCGGCGCAGCCGTGACCCCCTCCCTACCCTCCCCCGCAAGCGGGGGAGGGTAGGGAGGGGGTCGGCGAGACGGAGCGCGTTCGGCGACCCGGGGGGCCGGCTTGCGCCGATATATCCGGACCCGCTTCACACGCCGGGGGTCGGCGTCAAGAATCTCGATCTCAAACGCACCCGGGCCCGGTACCAGTTCGCCGCGCACCGGCACCCGGCCAATCAACGTGACGATATAGCCGCCGACGGTGTCGACCTCCTCGGTGGCATCGCCGACGTCGAATTCCGTGCCGATCACGCTGACTGCCTCTTCGAGGCTCGCGCGGCCGGCCGCAACATACGATCCATCCGGCTGACGGACGACAGCATGCTCCGACGCTTCGTCGTGCTCATCTTCGATATCGCCGACGATCTCCTCGACGATGTCCTCGATCGACGCGAGGCCGTCGGTGCCGCCGTATTCGTCGATCACGAGCGCAAGGTGAATGTGTGTCGCCTGCATTTTGGCGAGCAAGTCGATCGCCGGCATGGATGGCGGCGCGAACAGGATCGTGCGGATGATCTTGGCCGCCGACAGCGGCATGGCGAGATCGAGAGCCGCAAAGTTGAGACCGGCCGGTAATGGCTCCGCCGGCGCCGCATTCGCTGCCGGTTGGACCGTGGCGCGCGCCGTCATGAATGCAATCAGGTCCCGGATATGGACCATCCCTACAGGTTCATCGAGCGTGTCGTTGTAGACCACAAGGCGAGAGTGGGAGGCGTTCTCGAACACTTTGACAAGTTCGCCGAGCGGAATGTCCTGCTGCACGGCTACGATGTCGGCCCGCGGCACCATGAGATCATCAAGGCGCCGTTCGTGCAGGCTGAGGATGTTCTTGAGCATCCGGCTTTCGTCTGGCGAAAAACCGGTCTCGGCGGCGGTGCCGTCAAGCAGAACCTTAAGGTCTGACCGGATCGAGGTCGGGCTCCAACCGAACACACCCCGTAAAATGCGATTGACCCACGACTCGCGATTTTCGCGCGGGAGCCCGTTCGAACGCCGTGCCAGCTTGGGAAAATCGCGTTGCCCGGTGGTAGCAGACGCTGAATCAGCAATGAGAGGCGCGTCGGGATCGGCCATGGCCAGCAAATCAGATGTCGGCATCGCACGCCGCATAGGGATCGGCCACGCCGATCCGCGCCAGGATGTCGCGTTCCAACCGTTCCATCCGTTCGGCTTCATCGTCCATATGGTGATCGTATCCTAATAAGTGCAGGAAGCCATGCACGACCAGATGAGAAAGGTGTTCAGATACGCTCTTGCCGTTTTCCTCGGCTTCACGTGCGAGGGTCTCATACGCTATGGCGATGTCGCCGAGCGGTATCTTTTCATCAGGTACGGCGCTTTGTAGCGGCTGCGCCGGGAATGACAACACGTTGGTCGGCTTCTGTTGTCCGCGCCATTGCCCATTGAGGCGCGCGATCGTTTCGTCGTCGCAGAGCAGTACGGACAGCTCGGCGTTGCGGTGGTGCCCCCGGAGCGTAGGGTGGGGACAGGTCGCCGCGAACGCGATCGCCCGTCGCACGATGTCCTCGGCTTCGGGCAGCATTCGCCACGCCTCCGATTCGATCAGAATGTCGACCGCGAGAGCTGGCTCAGGGTCTTCCAACGGGGGACTGTTCATTTCAGTCCTTTCCTCCAGCGCGGAGAGAGCGTGCGGCGTTGTCATAGGCAGCCACGATCTTTGCCACCAACTCGTGGCGTATGACGTCCTCGTGGGTGAATACCACGCAGCTGATGCCGTCGACGTTCGCAAGCAAGCGAACCGCCTCGGCAAGGCCGGAGGTCTGGCCACGCGGCAGGTCGACCTGGCTGGGATCGCCGGTGACGACCATGCGGCTGTTCTCGCCCAACCGGGTCAGGAACATCTTCATTTGTATTGAGGTGGCGTTCTGTGCCTCGTCAAGGATGATGACCGCATTGGAGAGCGTGCGGCCGCGCATGAAGGCCAGCGGCGCGATCTCGATTTCGTTGGTCTGCAGGGCGCGCTCGGCGATCCGGGAGTCCATCAGGTCGAACAAAGCATCATAAATCGGACGCAGATAGGGATCGACCTTCTCGCGCATATCGCCGGGCAGGAAGCCCAACCGCTCGCCGGCCTCCACGGCCGGTCGCGACAGGATGATGCGATCGACCTCCTTGCGCTCGAATAATGCGATCGCATACGCGACCGCGAGCCAGGTTTTTCCGGTGCCAGCCGGACCGATGCCGAATACGAGCGAATTGCGGCGCAAGGCTCTGATATAGGCGTCCTGACCGGCCGTACGCGCCCGCACCGGACGCTTGCGCAGGTTGATTTCCTCGAAGCTCGTGCGCAATGTCGCCGCGTCGAAATCGAACAGCGAACCCTGCGCGATGGCGAGCCGGATCGCGCCTTCGACATCCCCTGTCGTGAGATCATGACCGCGCTTGAGCTGGTCATAAAGCCCTTCGAGAACATGGCGCGCCTGCTCGCATCCGTCCCGCGAGCCAGCGACGGTGACGTGATTGCCGCGCTGTTCCGCGACCACGCCAAGGCGACGCTCGATTAGCGCAAGATTCTGTCCGTATTGCCCGAACAACGCGGAAGCCAGCCGGTTGTCGTCGAACGCCACGACGATCTGGGTGGCGGGATCGGTCGCGACCGGACCACCCATGAGCGATCCGGCGTCGGATGCACGTCGTGCCAACGATCTAACCTCCTGTGCCGGCCAATGCCTGATCCCGAGCCTCCGCGCGGTCCAACTCTCCGAATAGACTGTTCGATCCGACATTGGTGATTCGCACGGTTGCAATTTGGCCGATCAATGATGTCGGGGCCATGACCTGCACGGGCTGCAGATATCCCGACCGGCCGACCAATTGGCCGGCAATTCTGCCGGGCTTTTCGAACAGGACTTCAAGCTTTCGTCCGGTGCAACTTCGATTGAACGCGCGCTGATGATGGTCGATGCGCTCCTGGAGCCGGGCGAGACGCTCGGCCTTCACCTCATCCGCGATCTGATCTCTCCGATCTGCTGCCGGCGTCCCCGGACGCGGTGAATACTTGAAGGAGAACGCCCCCGCAAATCCCACTTCCTCGACGATGCGCAGCGTGTCGCTGAAATCCTCCTCGGTCTCGCCCGGGAAGCCGACGATGAAATCCGACGTGAAAGCAATGTCCGGACGGGCGGTGCGCAACCGCGCGACCACGTCAAGGTATTCGGCCCTGGTGTGGCGCCGGTTCATAGCGGCGAGCACGCGATCGGAACCAGACTGCACCGGAAGATGAAGCTGCGGCATCAAAACCGCCAAATCACGGTGAGCCGCAACAAGGTCCGCATCTACATCGCGCGGGTGGCTCGTCGTGTAACGAAGCCGCAGCAGGCCGGGTACATCAGCGAGACTTTTCAATAGCCGGCCGAGTGTCGCCTGACTGCCGTCTTCGGCCCTGCCATGATAGGCGTTGACGTTCTGTCCGATCAGCGTGACCTCGCGGACGCCTGCTCTTGCCAGATTCTCCACCTCCGCCACGATCGCTGCGACCGGCCGCGAGGCTTCGGCGCCGCGCGTATAGGGCACAACGCAGAACGTACAAAACTTGTCACAGCCTTCCTGGACGGTGACAAAGGACGTGACGCCGCGGGCGTGAATTGTCGCAGTCGTAGCCGGCGCAAGATGATCAAATTTGTCCTCGATGGGGAACTCAGTATCTACCACCTTGGCGCCACGTGCCGCCTGCGCCAGCAGCGCCGGAAGCCGGTGGTAGCTTTGCGGCCCGACCACCACATCAACCACTGGGGCGCGGCGCACCATCTCCCCGCCTTCAGCCTGGGCCACGCAGCCTGCCACCACGACAATGAGGTCACGGCCGGCCCGCGTCGCTTCGCGCTTGAGCTTGCGGATGCGGCCAAGTTCCGAATAGACCTTTTCGGCAGCCTTTTCGCGGATATGACAGGTGTTGAGGATGACGAGATCGGCCTCCTCGAGAGCGCTCGTTTCCACATATGAGGAGTCGCTAGTCAGCAGATCAGTCATACGATTAGCATCGTAGACGTTCATCTGGCAGCCGTAGGATTTAACGTGGAGCTTACGCAAGCTCGTGAGATTCCTCAGTATTGTAGGTAAGACCGCCGTGATTTACCCGCGCCCCCCTGCTCATATAGGATTTTGCGCCGAAAAGGAATTACCTGGTTTTGAGTGGTCGCCCGGATTACGCGGAGTTTATCATCGGGCCGGAAAAAAGCCGGACCCGTTGGCTCCATCCGGGCTACTAAGGTGAGCCAGCGTCGCCGAGCGGCCCCGCAACGCCGCGACCGTCATGGCGCGGACATCGTCTTCCAGTCGGCGGGCCACGGTCTTGCGATCGGAAAATTCGTCGTACGCAACCGGATCGCCCCAACTCACTATCACGTCTATGGCGCCGCGTGCTACCAATTGCCGCAGATGCGGCAACAAAGACGTTGCCCCATACCAAGCCACGCGGCACCGGCTCTGGCGGCCGAGCGGAAGTCCGAGCATGGCGGTGTAGACGACCGACAGTGGCTGAATCCATATCCGCTTGACGTGCCCCGCCTCGGCGATGGCGTCGCGTGCCGAGCCGATGAGGGCCGTGCGAAACGCAAGCACGCGATTGCCGTCGCTCGATGTCCCTTCTCCAAACAACACAACCGGATCGCCGTCAGCAAGCCGCCGCGCGATTTCGCTGTTCACGTCCTGTGTCTTGTGCCGTCGCGCGCGGTCGACGAATACGGAGCGCTGAAGCCTCGCCAAGAGCCCGAAGACCGGCCAGGCAGCGACCTCGCGCTTGGCCACAAACACCACCGGCACGACGGCCGTGATGACGGAAATGTCGAGCCAGGACGTATGGTTTGCAACGATCAGCAGGGGGCGTTCCTCGGTCCGTCGGCCCATCATTGTGATACGGACGCCGAGAATCCCGCAAACGAGGCGATGATAAAGGGTCGGAATGCGCCGGCGCATTGGCCATTTCATCCGCACCGCCAGCCACTGAAACGGCAACAGCACCAGGGTGAGGACGGCAATCGCCCCGATGGAGAGAAAAGTCCGCACCTTCGTCTCTTAATTTATCCACGCGGTAAGAGGGCAAAACTCGTGGCAGGCCTTGTAGCCCGGATGGAGCGCAGCGTAATCCGGGGTCAGCCCATCCCGGATTACGCTGCGCTCCATCCGGGCTACGGTCCGGGCGCAACCTCGGCGAGCCCTTGTCAGCCCTTAGGCTTATCGTCGAGCGGTACCGCGTAGAGTTCGAGTCGGTGATCGACCAGGCGATATCCGAGCCGACGCGCCACTTCGGCCTGCAGACGCTCGATTTCCACGGACTCGAACTCGACGACCTCGCCGGTGCGCAGATTGATGAGATGGTCGTGGTGGCTCTCGCGCAATTGCTCATAGCGCGCCCGACCGGCGCGAAAGTCGTGCCGCTCCACAATGCCGGCATCCTCGAAGAGCTTCACGGTCCGGTAGACCGTCGAGATCGAAATCCGGTTGTCGATCAAAGCACACCGGCGAAACAATTCCTCGACGTCCGGGTGATCCTCGGATCCGGACAGGACGCGTGCAATGACCCGTCTTTGCTCGGTCATGCGCATGCCCTTGGCCACGCACTGAGCCTCGATATGATTGGGTTGCGCGGGCGTCACGTTGGCTGCCATTGTTCCGAGTGCCGTCCCTGGATACCGCAGCGAAGGGGTGGGTCTCAACTTGGTAAGAACCATTCTAAAGTAATGACGAAAATTCGTCCACTTGTGATCCGCGCCGCGAATTATCGCCACACGCATCATGCGACACTGTCCGGGGACTAAACCCGCCCCGGTCACGCGAGATCGTGCCGCAAGACCAACGCGGTCCCACCCCCATTGCCGGCATCCGCATAGTAGCTGTCGCGACGGCCCACCTCGCGAAATCTCAATCCCGCATAGAGGCGGCGGGCCGGAATGTTGCGTTCGTCCACTTCGAGGAACACCGAGTTGATCCCGTAGATGGCGAGGCGACGCAAATGGACGTCGAGCAATTTGCGCCCGAGCCCCCGCCCGCGATGGGGCGCCGCAACTGCGATCGAAAGGATCTCGGCCTGATCGGCCGCCAATCGCGAGATCACGAATCCGGCGAGGCGAGGCCCCGACATGGCGCGATCGGCGACCACATTGTGCTCGATCAACAGCCGCTCAAATTCCTCGGCGCTCCAGCCCCGCCCGAACGAGGCAGCATGCAGTGCAGCAAATTGTTCCGCGTCCCGCGTTCCGGCGGGCGACACCGAGGACGCCGAAGCGCCCGACAACCAACTGAGCCACGCCCAAGGCGAGATGACGAAGAACGGAAAAGTCATCGCCGCGGCAGAATCCCCGCCTCCTGTGGATGCGCATCCGCATCGCCGAGATAGAGCGGTCTCACCGGAACGGTCAAATCGTCGGCTGCCGCTCCAAGTCTCGCAACCCACGCGACATCCGGAGCCGGCACGGCGCTCACCAACAGCTGCCTTCGCTCGTCGTCGGGCCAAGCCTCCGCAATCAGTTTGGCGGCATTCCCCACAATACGGGTCGGGCTCGCCATGGCGGCACAAATCGCATTGCGTGTCGAGGCGATCCGGGGCGCACCCAGGCTGCGTCCGCCGGGACCAAACAACTGCATGTAGACCCGGTCATGTCGCGCGTTAATGACGGCAAGGACTGCCTTGCTCTCATCCGCGAAGAAGGGCGCCGCCAGGGCCCCCAGCGTCGTCACGCCGACCGCGGGTTTGCCGGTCGCGAGCGCAATCCCGCGGGCAGCCGCCACGCCCACGCGCAGGCCAGTGAAGCTGCCAGGCCCGACCGTGACGGCAATACGATCAAGCTCGGTAAACTCGACATTGGCGTCGCTCATTATGGCCGCGATCAGCGGCACGAGAGCTTCCGCGTGGCCTCGCGCCATCGGCAGAGACCGGCTGGTAACCCCGTCCCCACGCTCGGTATCGAGGATCGCCGCCGAGCAGGCCTCGAGCGCCGTATCTATGGCAAGGACACGCAACGGATCGACCGCGGCTCCCTCCCGACCATCATACGGGTCGAACTTCGACCACATCCGGCACGAAGTGACGCAGCAGGTTCTGAATGCCGTGCTTCAGGGTTGCGGTCGAGGATGGGCAACCGGAACATGAGCCCTTCATGTGGAGAAATACGACGCCATCTTTGAAGCCTCGGAAGGTAATGTCGCCGCCGTCGTTGGCGACGGCCGGCCGCACGCGGGTCTCGATCAGTTCCTTGATGATGGCGACCGTCTCGGCGTCCTCGCTATCAAAAAATTCGTCGGCTCCGGCCGCCTCCATCGCGCCGCTGACGATTGGTGCGCCCGACATGAAATGTTCCATGATGGCGCCAAGAATCGCTGGCTTGATATGCTGCCACTCCGCATCGGATTTCGTCACCGTGATGAAGTCGCTGCCGAGAAACACTCCCGCTACGCCCGGCACGCCGAACAGCCGTTCCGCCAGGGGCGATTTCGCGGCATCCGCGGCACTCGGAATGTCGAGGACACCGTCAGGCAACACCGGCCGGCCGGGCAGGAATTTCAGGGTGGCGGGATTTGGCGTCGCTTCGGTCTGGATGAACATCTCAAAAGTCTCCACTGCCGCGTTGGGTTCAAGGCCCAAGGACATCAACGTACAATCAACAACATGGGAGTTTTGGCCGGACAGGTCAACAGCTGCGCCAACGCTCAACTCATCGCATCGATCTCGTCGTCGTTCAAATGCCCAGGCACGATCGCGACCGGAATCGGAAAGGTGCCGGCGGTGCTGCCGAGATGAGAGACCAACGGCCCCGGCCCCTCTTTGTCCACAGCTGCGGCGAGCACCAGCACAGCGATATCCTCGTCTTCCTCGATAAGCTTGAGAATTTCTTCGGCCACCTCGCCTTCGCGGATCACGCATTCGGGCGTAATGCCGGCGATGCCGTTCGAGCGTGCCGCAAAGGTTGCCAGCCTGGCGTTGGCTTCCTCATGGGCCTCGGCGCGCATGATATCGGCGACACCCAGCCACTGCTGGCCATGATCGCGATTTTCGATGACGCGCAGCAACACAACGCTGACGCCGACGCGTGCCGCGCGGCGGCTCGCGTAATACATGGCGCGGTCGCATTCGGGCGTGTCGTCGATGATCACCAGGTACTTCGCCTTGTGACCCGCCTCGTAGCTCCTTCGCTTACGGCTCATCGAACCGGCTCATTGAACCTTTTGGGGATTGCCGCCATCCCTTAAATCGCGATCGGCGCGCGCAAAGCAATGGTGCCACGACGCGGCGTCGCAGTACAGAAGCCCCGGCCCCCCTGGTAGCCCGGATGGAGCGCAGCGTAATCCGGGTCCGGCTGAGCCGGGTGCGCGGCCTTTCCCGCATTACGCTTCGCTCCATGCGGGCTACCAGGGGGTCGGCCAACTTACCTTAGCGGTGGATGAATCCAATGATATCCTTCACAGACTTCATGGTTTGCTCTGCAAGCAACGCCGCGCGAGCGGCGCCGCCGGCCAGCACCGAATCGATGTAGGCGGCATCGGCGACGAGCCGCTTCATCTCGGCGCCGATCGGACCGAGTTTAGCGACCGAAAGGTCGACGAGGGCGGATTTGAAGGTCGAAAATTGCCCGCCGCCGAATTGTCCGAGCACCGTCGCCTTCGGGGCATTCGCAAGTGCCGCATAGATGCCGACCAGGTTGTCGGCCTCCGGGCGCGCTTCCAGCCCCTTTTCCTCGGATGGCAGCGGTTCGGGATCGGTTTTCGCCTTGCGAATTTTCTGCGCGATTGCGTCGGCATCATCAGTCAGATTGATGCGCGAATAGTCGGACGCGTCGGACTTCGACATCTTCTTGGTGCCGTCGCGCAGCGACATCACCCGCGTCGCCGGACCTTGAATCAAGGGCTCGGGCAGCGGAAAGAAAGCATCGCCCGCGCCCAGAGCCGCAATCGATTCGGCAAAGTCATTGTTGAATTTCTGCGCAATATCGCGCGACAGTTCCAGGTGCTGCTTCTGGTCCTCGCCCACCGGCACGTGGGTGGCGCGGTAAACCAGAATGTCGGCCGCCATGAGATTGGGATACGTGAAAAGGCCGACGGACGCGTTCTCGCGGTCTTTGCCGGCCTTATCCTTGAACTGCGTCATGCGGCCGAGCCAGCCCATGCGGGCGACACAATTGAATATCCAGGCAAGTTCCGCGTGCTGGTGGACTTGGCTCTGGTTGAAGACGATGTTGCGTTTCGGGTCAATTCCGGCAGCGAGATAGGCCGCCGTCACCTCGCGCGTGTTGATAGCGAGCCCCTTGGGACCGCCCCAAACCGATATGGGCTGGGTTAGCGCGTGGAGATCGACGACGCAATAGATGCAGGAATATCGCTCTTGTAATGCGACGAACTTCACGATGGCGCCGAGGTAGTTGCCGAGATGCAGATTGCCGGTCGGCTGAACCCCGGAAAAAACCAGCTCATTGAACGCCATCGCGTCGCTCCTTCGATTGCTCGGGGTCCATGCCACGGCACGGCGGCGGCAGGCAAGAGGGGCCACCCTGGGAGTGCGGGCGCCGCTCTTTGACCGGGGAGCGCCGGCATCCGCCCGCTCTTCGGAACAAGGCGAGCGGGACGCCCGCGCTCCCAGGGGCGCTCTAGAAGCGTTCGCGGATGGCGCGAAG
>WNFR01001878.1_pt1 | contig 43112 bp, 42 predicted proteins | sample 5400221 | NCBI WGS metagenome assembly WNFR01 (sample SAMN13153357, study PRJNA577476) | soil metagenome | isolation source: 40 cm soil under Madrone tree | place: USA:California | collected 2016-06-14 | reverse complement strand
CGTGTTGGGCGAGCCGGAGGAAGCCGCCCGGCTCGTGCTCGCGCGCGCCGTCCAACAGGTGCTCGCGAACGGCCTTTCACTTTTGGGGATTCGCGCCCCGGAACGGATGTGAGCGTGGGTGTACTCGTCGTCGGCTCGATTGCGCTGGATTCCGTCATCACGCCCTTCGGCGAGACCGCCGACGCGCTCGGCGGGGCCGCGGTGTTCTTTGCGATGGCGGGCGCGGTACTGGCTCCTGTCCAGGTCGTCGGCGTGGTCGGGAGCGACTTTCCCGAAGATCATCTCAAGAAACTGGCGGCGCGCGGCGTCGACTTGGCGGGGGTGGAACGGCAACCGGGCGAGTCGTTTCGCTGGAAAGCCCGCTACTCGTACGACCTGAATAGCCGTGAAACGCTCGAGACGCGCCTCGGCGTCTTCGCCAACTTTCAGCCCCGCATCCCGGAAAAATTCCGCGACGCCAAGTTCGTCTTCCTCGGCAACATCGATCCGGAGCTGCAGCTCAACGTCCTCGATCAGGTAAAAAAGCCCAAGCTGGTCGCGTGCGATACGATGAACTACTGGATTCAAGGCAAGAAGGATCTGCTGCTCCAGCTGTTGCGCCATATCGACATCCTGATGGTGAACGATTCGGAAGCGCGCGAGCTCTCGGGCGACTGGGGATACTCGGACGCGGCCCCAAGATGGTCGTGATCAAGCAGGGCGAGCATGGCGCGCTGCTCGTGGATCCCACGACGATGTTCAAAGTCCCCGCCTACCCGCTCCAGGAAGTGTTCGACCCGACCGGCGCCGGCGATGCCTTCGCGGGCGGATTCATGGCGCACGTGGCGCGCACCGGGGATCTCGCGTTCGCGAACCTGCGCCGGGCGATGGTCTACGGCTCGGCCCTGGGATCGCTCGCCGTGGAAGCGTTTGGTGTCCAGCGGCTCGAGCGCATCACCCTGCCGGAAGTGCAGGGCCGCGTGAAGGCGTTCCGCGATCTCGTCCACTTCTCGTTGGACGGCGAAGAGTGACCAAGGCCGACCGCTACGGCGCCGTGGGGGTGAAGCTCGACACCGCCGAGGAGGCGAAGCGGCGAATCGCCGAGCTGGTGCGGACGACCCGCACACCGTTGGCGCGGGGCGCCGTCGGCGGGTTCGGCGGGATGGTGCGCGTGCCCGCGGGCTACCAGAAGCCCGTGCTTGTCATGTCAACGGACGGCGTGGGATCCAAGGTGCTCGTGGCCGCCGCGGCGGGGATTCACGACACGGTGGGTGAAGATCTCGTCAATCACTCAGTCAACGACATCCTGGTCCACGGCGCCACGCCGCTCGCCTTTCTCGACTACATCGCGACCGGGACTCTCGTTCCGGAGATCGCGGCGCAGATCGTCAGCGGCGTCGCCCGTGGCTGCCGCGCGCACGACATGACCCTCGCCGGGGGCGAGACGGCGCAGATGCCCGATTTGTACCAGCCGGGTCACTACGACCTGGCGGGCTCGATCGTCGGCGTCGTCGAGGAGGACAAGGCGCTGCACGGCGATCGCGTGACCGCCGGCGACCAGCTCATCGGCTATGCCTCGACCGGGTTGCACACCAACGGCTACACGCTCGCGCGGAAGATCGTGTTCGAGTCGATGAAGCTGGGCATCGGCGATCGGTTTCCCGAGACGGAGCAGTCGGTGGGAGAGGTGCTCCTCGCCGTGCATCGCAGCTACGCGCTGGCCCTGCGACCGGTGCTCGGCGATGTGCACGCGTTGGCGCACGTGACCGGCGGCGGGATCGCCGGCAACCTCGTCCGCGTGTTGCCGCCCGGCGTCGAGGCCCTGGTGGACGCCGGCAGCTGGCCGTGGCCGCCGCTCTTTCGCGTGCTGATGCGCGCCGGCCAGGTCGGTCGCGATGAGATGCGGCGCGTATTCAATCTGGGCGTCGGGATGATCGCGGTCGTGGCGCGCCAAGACGTCGAGACGGCCGTGCGCGCGGCCGAGCGCGTGCAAGTGCAGGCGTGGCTCATCGGAGAGGTGCGCGCGGGCAGCAAGCCTGTGGTGCGGTTTGAAGAGAGATAACGAACGGGAACTCCTAGCCATGCGTCGAGCGCTCGAGCTCGCGTGGCGCGGCTGGGGCCGTGTGTCCCCGAACCCCATGGTCGGCGCGGTGGTCTTGCGTGGCGACGAGACCGTCGCGGAAGGGTGGCACGCCGAATTCGGCGGTCCCCACGCCGAGCTTGCTGCGCTACACGCCGCAGGGGACAAGGCGCGCGGCGCGACGCTCGTCGTGACCCTCGAGCCGTGCGCGCATCACGGCAAGACACCGCCATGCACCGACGCGATTCGCGCGGCCGGGATCCGGCGCGTCGTCGCCGCGGTGCGCGATCCCGATGCGGAGGCGCGCGGCGGCGTCGAGGTGCTGAAGCGCGCCGGCATCGAAACACAGGTTGGCCTGCTCGCCGAAGAGGCCGCCGCGCTGAACGCGCCGTTCCTCTTTACCAGACAACAGACCGATCGTCCCTTCGTCGCGCTCAAGCTTGCCACATCCATCGACGGCCGGATCGCGGACGCGGGCGGCCGCTCGCAGTGGATCTCCGGTCCCGAGGCGCGCGACCACGTCCATTGGTTGCGGGCGGGGTTCGACGCGATCGCGGTCGGCGGCACGACGGCGTTGACCGACAACCCGCAGCTGACGGCGCGCGGTGGGCTCACGCCGCGCAAACCGCCCGTCCGCATCGTGTTCGACCGGCGCGCCATGCTCAACCTCGGCGTGTCGCTGGTGCAGACGGCGCGTGAAGTACCGACCTGGGTCGTCGCCTCGCCCGAAGCGCCGATGGCGAACGTATCGGTGCTCGAGAGCAACGGCGTGCGCGTCTTCCGTCCCGAAGCGTTGTCGCAAGCCTTCGCCCAGCTCCGCCTCGCCGGGATCCAGTCGTTGTTATGTGAGGGCGGGGGTGCGCTGGGCGCCAAACTCCTGGCCGAGGGGCTCGTAGACCGGTTGTACTGGGTGCAGTCGCCCGTCTGGCTCGGCGAGAGTGCGGTGCCCGCTTTTCCGGGTGTTCCGGCCGTCCCGCTTGCCGAAGCGCCGCGCTGGGTAGTCGTGGAGCGGCGCCCCTTGGGCTCTGATACATTATTGGTCTTGGATCGACGGCTATGTTTACCGGAATCGTAGATGCGGTGGGCCGGATCGAGGCGGTGCACGTGAACAACGGCGTGGAACTGCGCGTAAAGGCGTCCTACAAGGGCGTGAAGAAGGGTGAGAGCATCGCGCTCAATGGTGCGTGCCTGACCGTCGAGAAGGTTCTCAAAGGCGCCTTTATGGTCCACGCCGTGCAGACGACGCTCGACCGAACGTTGATCGGCGAGTGGAAAAAGGGCCGGAGCGTCAACCTGGAACGGGCGCTCAGGGCAGGGGACCGGTTCGGCGGGCATTTCGTGCAGGGCCACGTCGATGGCGTGGGTACCGTCGCAGGGGTCGCCGAAGTGGAGGACGCGATGCTCGTGGATATTCGCGTGCCGCCCGAAGTCGAAGAAACGACGGTCCTCCATGGGGCCATCACGGTGGACGGTGTAAGCTTGACCGTGAACGCGTTGGCGGAAGACGGGATCGTGCAGGTGTCGCTCGTGCCGTTCACACGCGAGCATACGACGTTGGGAAAGCTCGGCAGCGGTGATCGGGTGCATGTCGAGGCAGACGTTCTTGGAAAGTACGTGAGGCAGCTATGTCGTTCAGCGCAGTAGAACAGGCGATCGCGGATATTCGGGCCGGCAAGCTCGTCATCGTGGCCGATGACGAGCGGCGCGAGAACGAGGGGGATCTGATCGGCGCGGCCGAAAAGGTGACGCCCGAGATGATCAACTTCATGGCGACGCACGCGCGCGGTCTCATCTGCATGCCGCTGACGCCCGAGCGCTGCCAGGCCCTCGGGCTGCCGCAGATGACCGAGCACAACAACGAATCGCACGAAACGGCGTTTACGATCAGCATCGATGCCGCAGCGCGGTTCGGCGTCACGACCGGGATTTCGGCTGCCGACCGGGCCGCGACGATTCGCGTTGCGATCGATCCCTCGACGGTACCGAGCGATTTGCGGCGGCCCGGTCACGTCTTTCCGTTGCGGGCGCGTCGCGGCGGCGTGCTGCAGCGCGTCGGCCAGACCGAAGCAAGCATCGACCTCGCGCGGCTCGCCGGGCTGTATCCCGCGGGTGTGATCTGCGAGATCCTCAATCCGGACGGCTCGATGGCGCGCCGCCCCGATCTCGAGCGGTTCGCCCAACAGCATGGTCTCACGTTCATCACGGTGGCGCAGCTCGTCGCCTACCGGCTCAAGCACGAGCGGCTGGTCCATCGCGTGGCCGACGCGCGGCTCCCGACGCCGTTCGGCGAATTCCGGATCATCGGCTATCGGAACGACGTGGACGAGGCGGAGCACATCGCCCTGGTGTACGGCGATGTCGCGGGCAAGCAGCAGGTGCTCGTGCGGATGCACTCCAAGTGTCTGACCGGCGACGTCTTCGGCTCGGCGCGCTGCGACTGCGGCTGGCAGCTGCACAGTGCGATGCGGATGATCGCGGAGGCGGGGGCGGGAGCGGTCGTGTATCTGGACCAGGAAGGGCGCGGCATCGGCCTCCTCAACAAGCTCAAGGCGTACGAGCTGCAGGATCAGGGCCATGACACCGTCACCGCCAACGAGAAGCTCGGCTTCAAGCCGGATCTGCGGAACTACGGCATCGGCGCGCAAATCCTGCTCGATCTCGGGTTGTCGTCGATCCGCGTGCTGACGAACAATCCGATGAAGCTGATTGGCCTCGAAGGCTACGGGCTCGAGATCGTCGAGCGGCTGCCCATCGTGCCGGCACCGTCGGATGAGAATCGGGCCTATCTCGACGTCAAGCGAGACAAGCTCGGCCACTTCCTCACGCACTGATCGTGCCACACCGAGCACCCTCCGCGGCGCGCACCTCGAACCGCCAGCGGCGTGTGGCGATCATTGTGAGTCGCTTTCACGAGCACATCACGTCGAAGCTCCTCGACGGCGCACGCGAAGCGCTGCGCCGCGGCGGCATCGCGGACGCGAACGTGGAAGTCACGTGGGTGCCCGGTGCGTTCGAGCTGCCCGTGCTTGCCGAGGCGGCGGCCGAGAGCGAGCGGTTCGACGCGATTGTGGCGTTGGGATGCGTGATTCGCGGCGAGACACCGCACTTCGAATACGTCGCTGGTGAGGCCGCGCGCGGCCTCGGCAACGTTGCGCTGGCCCATCGCATCGCGGTCGGGTTCGGCGTGCTTACCACGGAGACCGAGACTCAGGCGTTGGCGCGGGTCAGCAAAGGTGCCGAGGCGGCGCAGGCGGCCCTCGAGACCGCCGACGCGCTCGAGAGGCTCGGTGCAGCGCCCCGAGACTAAAGCGCGCGCCCGCGCCCTCCAGCTTCTGTACGCGTGGGAGCTCTCCGGCGCGCCGACGATTGAAGCTGTGGTCGCCCGCGTCGCGGTGATCTACGGCCGAGCGCCCCGAGGGTACGACCGCGGCGCCGATCTCGCCGCCAAGGCGATTGCCGGCCTCCCGGAATTCGACCGCCGGATCGCGGATGCCGCCGAGCACTGGCGGCTCGAGCGCGTGGGCGTCGTGGAGCGAAACATCCTGCGACTCGCGCTCGCCGAGCTGGACGAGGCGTCCACCCCGTCGCGCGTGGTCATCGATGAGGCGGTGAAGCTCGCCCATTGGTTCGCCGGCTCACGTGCGCCGGGCTTCATCAATGGCATCCTCGACGCCGTCGCCCGGGAGACGGGCGCGCTGTGAGAATACTGGTCGTCAACTGGAACGATCGGGAGAATCCGCAGGCCGGTGGCGCCGAAATCCATCTGCATGCGCTGTTCGCGCGCATCGCCGAGTGGGGGCACGACGTCCACCTGATCGCCAGCGGCTGGCCCGGATGCGCTCCAACCGCCCTGCTGGATCGGATTCACGTGCGGCGCGTGGGCGGCCGCCTCAGCTTCGCGCTGCGAGGCCGCGGTGCCGTGGCGCGCGCGCTGCGGGAACGGCCATTCGACGTCGTCGTCGAGGATATCAACAAAGTCCCGCTGTTTCTTCCGGCGCTGACGGACCTGCCACTGCTGGCGATCGTTCCACATCTCTTCGGGACCACGGCCTTTGCGGAAGCGAGTGCGCCGATGGCGGCGGTCGTCTGGGCCGCCGAGCTAGCTATTCCCCAGGTTTATGAAGGGGCGGGATTTCACGCGATTTCGGAGAGCACGCGCGACGATCTGGTGCGGCGCGGGATACCGTCCAACCGCATCACGGTCGTGCATCCCGGAGTCGATTCGGCCTGGTTTCGGCCCGATGCCGCGACGCCGCGCGCCGCTCGCCCTACATTCTTGTACCTGGGGCGACTGAAGCGTTATAAAGGGGTAGAGTTTGCGCTGCAGGCGGTCGCCGCGGCGCGCGCCTCACGAGCAGACATTACGTTGGACATCTGCGGGCAGGGAGACGATCGCCCTCGACTCGAACAGTTGGTCGCACGTTTAGGGCTGGGCGACGCCGTTCGGTTCCTGGGCTATGTACCGGAACAGGAGAAACGGCAGTTGTTGCGTCGCGCCTGGGCGGTCGTCTTCCCGAGTCCGAAGGAAGGGTGGGGTATCACGAACGTCGAGGCGGCGGCGTGCGGCACGCCGGCCCTGGCGTCCGATAGTCCGGGGCTCAGGGAATCGGTTCGCCACGGTGTCACCGGCTATCTCGTGCCACACGGAGACAGAGCCGCGCTGGCGGGCCGCATGCTGGAGCTCGCCGCAGACCCCGCGCTGGTTGAGCGTCTCGGTCACGCGGCCCGCAGCTTTGCGGAGGGACTTTCCTGGGATTCCGCCGCGCGCGCAACGCTCACACAAATCGAGCAGCTCATCGCTGAACGCATGGGAGGACACTGATTCATGCGCATCACGATCACCGCCCGTCACACGGAAGTCGATGACGATCTGCGCGTGCTCACGAGGGAGCTGGTCGAAAGAGTGGTCAAGCTGGTTCGCCGGCCGCACCACGCGCAGGTCACCTTCAGCGAAGAACACGATGAAGCGGGCGTCGAGATCGAGGTGCACGTGCCACGGGGACGCGTGTACGTGGCGAAGTCACACGCCGCCGACCATCGCTCGGCGCTGGATGCTGCGATCGCCCGGATGAAGCGCCAGCTGCTCGACGAGAAAGAGACACCGCGGCCGCGGCGGACAGCGCGGCGTTCGAGAGCGCCTGACACCCGGTGAACACCCCCACGCCGCCCACGCCACCCCCGACGACCCCTCGGCTCAAGGTCGGCGATCTCCTCGCCCGCAAGGGGGATCCGCTGCAGCTCGAGCTGCTGACGGCCGAGGTCGGACTCGACCGCGAGATCCGCTCTCCGGAGGCGTCGAGTCCGGGCCTGGTGCTGGCGGGATACACGGCGCGTTTCGTCGGCACCGACCGCATCCACATCCTGGGGGAGACCGAGATCACCTATCTCGCGTCCCTCGACGTGAAAGCGCGCAGCGCCACGATTCAGACGTTTCTCTCCTACGCCTTGCCGTGCGTGATCATCACGAAGGGCCAGGAAGCGCCCGAAGAGCTGCTCGTCGTGGCGCGCGACAAAGGCATACCAGTGATCCGCACGCGGCTCAAGACGGCCGAGTTCTACCGGCGGCTCAAGCCGTTTCTCGACGACGCCTTCGCGCCCCGCACCACCGTGCACGGCTCGCTCGCCGATGTATTCGGAGTGGGGCTGCTGTTTCGCGGCCGCTCCGGGATCGGCAAGAGCGAATGCGTTCTCGACCTCGTCGAGCGCGGTCACCGGCTGGTGGCGGACGACGTCGTGCACGTCACGCGCCGGGGCAACGACGTCCTGATCGGCCGCGGGCACGAGATCTCCCGGCACTATATGGAGATTCGCGGCGTTGGGTTGATCGACATCAACGCGCTGTTCGGCATACGCTCCGTGCGCCAGCAGAAGCGCATCGAAGTCGTGGTGCAGCTCGAGGACTGGGACAACACGCGCGAATACGACCGCACGGGGCTCGACCAGCAGCGGACCGAGCTGCTCGACGTCGAGCTGCCGCTGGTAACGGTGCCGCTCAACCCGGGGAAGAACCTGACGGTGATCTGCGAAGTCGTCGCGATGACTCACCTGCTGCGCTACAGCGGCGTGGATTCCGCGAACGCCTTCAACGAGCGGCTGATCCGCCGCATGCGGGAGAAAGGCGGCGTGCAGAGTTATCTGGAGGAAGATTATGAGTGAGCTCCGTGGCGTCATCGTGTCGCACGCCGCGGTGGCGAAGGCCATGGTGGACGCGGTCACCGCGATCACCGGTATCGAGGGCGCGCTGACACCAATCTCTAATGAAGGCTGCGGCACCGAGGCGCTTGCCGAGCGGCTGCGCGAGGCGGTGGGCGCTGGGCCCGCGGTGCTGTTCGTCGATCTCCCGGGTGGCTCATGCTTCACCAGCTCTGCCCGCTATGCGAAGCAGGGAGGCGCCGACATCGCTGTCGTGACGGGTGTCAATCTCGCCATGCTGCTCGATTTCGTGTTCAATCGCGACATCCCGCCGGCGGAAGCGGCGCGCCGAGCCGTCGACGCCGGCGGCAAAGCAATCCGCGTTACGCGTACATGAGCCTGGCGCTGTACCGGATCGATGACCGCCTGATCCACGGGCAGGTCGTAGTCGGGTGGGGCCAACCACTGGACGTCTCGTTCATTGTGCTCGTCGATGACGAAGTCAGCGGCAGCGAATGGGAGCAGGACCTCTACCGGATGGGCGTGCCTCCACAAATCGAGGTCATCTTCGCGTCCGTGGACAAGGCGGCGGAGCTCATGCCCAACTGGGAGGCGGACTCGCGCGTCGGAATCCTGCTGGTGGGCGACATCGACACGGCCGTGGCGCTCGCCGGCCGCGCGCCGCAGGTGAAGCGATTCAATGTGGGGGGTGTGCACCATCGCACCGGGCGCAGAGAGCGCCTCCGCTTCGTGTATCTGACCGACGACGAGGCAGCGAAGCTGCGCCAGCTCGCCGCCCGCGGCGTGGACGTCACGGCTCAGGACGTCCCCACGGCCCGCGCCGTACCGGTCGCGGAGTTCACATGATCCTGCCCATCGAGCTGTTAATCGCACTGCTCGTCTGGGGTACGCTGGTCGGGGTGGATCTCGTCAGCCTGCCGCAGATGATGATCGCCCGTCCGCTCGTGGCGGGGACGGTAGCCGGCGCGATCCTCGGCGACATCCCGACAGGTCTCAAGCTCGGCGTCGTCTTCGAGCTGTTGCAGTACGACATCCTGCCGGTGGGCGCCGTGCGCTACCCCGAATACGGCCCAGCGACGGTCGCCGCGGTCGCGACCGCGCATGCGTCGGCCGGTGTCCTGGGCCTTGGCCTCGGCGCGCTGGTGGGACTGGTCACCGGACTATTTGGCGGCGTGACGATCAATGTCCTGCGACGGGTAAACTCGCGGATCGTCCACGCGGCAGCCGCTCAGCTCGAGTCGGGCGACGCGAACGCGCTGGTGCGCTTGCATGTCGGCGGACTGCTGCGCGACGCGCTGCGCGCCGCGCTGGTGACCGGGTTTGGCCTGGTGTTGGCCTGGCTGGCGCGACCGCTGCTCGGCGGCGTCCTCTCGGTGCGGGGCGCCGTACTGCTCGCCGTCGCGATCGTGGGGACGGGGTTGGCCGCCGGCGCAGCCGGGACGCTGCGGCTCGTGGGGCGCGGCCCCAACCTCGCGTGGTTCGCCGCCGGCCTCGCCGGCGGGATTGCGGCGACGATATGGCTGCGGTGAAGGGCGCGCTGGCGCGCGCGTTGCTGCGGCTGTTCGCGGTGCAGGGCTCGTACAATTACGAGCGGATGCTCGGCGTAGGCGTCGGCGTCGCGGAAGAACCGCTGCTGCGCGATCTCACCGATGGCAAGTATCGCCCCGCAGTGGCGCGCGGCGCGCATTTCTTCAACGCTCACCCCTATCTCGTCGGGCTCGCCGTCGGCGCGGCCGCCCGGGCCGAGCACGACGGCGCCGCCCCCGATCAGATCGAGCGGCTTCGCGAGGCGCTCTGCGGGCCGCTCGGGTCGCTCGGCGATCGACTCGTCTGGGCCGGGTGGCTGCCGTTTCTCTCCGGTCTGACGCTGGCGGCGATTGCGCTGGGCGCCGGGTGGGTCGCCGTCGCGGTGTTTCTGATCGTCTACAACATCGGTCACGTCTCGGTGCGCTGGTGGGCCCTGAAGGCGGGCTGGACCCACGGGACACGTGTGAGCGTCGCGTTGCACAATCCCGTGTTGCAGAAGGCCATCGCGCTGCTCGGCCCCGCGATGGCATTTTCCGTCGGCGCTGCTCTGCCGTTGACGGCCGCCTACCTCTCCTGCCGTTGACGGCCGCCTACCTCTCGGCGCCGTTCGAGTCGTGGGCTCGCGTGGCGCTGGGGATCGTCGCCGCCCTGAGCTTCCTCGCATTCCGTCTGCGCGGTGACCGGCTCAATGGGTTGCGGCTCTCGCTCGGGCTCGCCGCCGTGGCGCTGGTCGTGGGGCTGATATGGCCATGATCGAGCGAGACGCCCTCATCGTGAATCCGCTCGGCATGCACGTCCGGCCGGGGGCGGAGTTCGTCAAGACGGCGAACAAGTTCAAGTCGGCGGTCGAGGTGCACAAGGACGGCGCCGTCGTGAACGGCAAGAGCATCCTCGGCATGATGACGCTCGCCGCGGAGTGTGGCTCGTCGATCCGCATCCGCACCGACGGGGAAGACGCCGAGCAGGCGATGGAGGCGTTGTGCGCGCTGGTGGCCGCGGGCTTTCATGAGATGCATTTGAAAACCAAGGAAAAGGAAGACGCGTGACTCCGGGCGACCGCCTCCTCAAGGGCATCGGGGTGTCGCCGGGCATCGCGATGGGGCCGACGGTGACGGTGCGCTGGGCGCTGCCGGAGGTTCCGCACCGCGTCGTGCCGCGTACCCAGGTGGAAAAAGAGGTGCGGCGCCTGCGCGCCGCGCTCAAAGACGTGCGGGGCCAGCTCACCGAGCTGCGTGCCAAGGCCGAGGACCGTGCCGGCGTGGACGAGGCGCGAATCTTCGACGCGCAGATCTTGATGCTCGAGGACAAGGACTTCATCGGCGGGGTTGCCGAGCTGATTCGGGAGAACCACCTCACCGCCGAAAAGGCGTTCGAGTTCAAGACGCTCGAGGTCCGTGATCTGTGGACCGCGGCGGGCAACCCCTTGCTCAAGGAACGCCTCGCCGATTTGACGGGGGTCGCGATCCGCGTCATCCAGCATCTCATGCACAAGCAGGGTTCGTCCGACGTCTGGGAAAGTCTCTCGGAGCCATCGATTCTCGTTGCTCGTGAGCTGTCCCCCGGCCTCACGGTGCAGCTCGATCGCGACCACGTGGTCGGCCTGATCAGCGAAGAAGGAACGCGCACCTCGCACGCGGCGATCCTGGCCCACTCGATCGGGATCCCGGCGATCTTCGGGTTGCGCGGGGCGGTGGCGCGCATCCCTCAGGGCACCAAGGCCATCCTCGACGGCACGCAGGGAACGGTGCTCCTCAACCCGACGCCCGCGGAGATCGAAGAGGCTGAGCGGAAGGACGCGGGTCGGCGCGAGCTCGGTGTGCGTCTTGAAGAAGCCGTCACGCAGCCGTCCGTCACGGTGGATGGGGTCCACATCGCCCTGCGCGGGAACGTGGATCTCCCCGAAGAGGTCGCCCCGGCCAAGGCCCACGGGGCCGAGGGGGTGGGCCTGCTTCGAACGGAATTCCTGATCACGGGGCATAGTGAGCTGCCGGATGAGGAGGCCCAGACCAATTATTTCCGTCATGTCGGCGAGGCGTTCCCCGGACAGCCGGTGGTGATCCGGACCTACGATTTGGGCGGCGACAAGTTCCCCGCGCCGTTCCGCGGTCCCCCGGAGGCAAATCCGTTCCTCGGGTGGCGGGCGATTCGCGTTTGCCTCGATGAGCCGGAGATGTTTCGCACGCAGATCCGCGCCGTGTTACGGGCGGCGGTCACCGCGAATCTTCACCTGATGATTCCGCTCGTGACGCGGCTCGACGAAGTCGAGCGCACGCGCGAGATGATGCACGAGGAGGCTGCCCGCCTGGAGAGGCAAGGCGTGCCCGCTGCCAAGACGGTGCCGTTGGGCGTCATGGTCGAGACGCCGGCGGCGGCCGTCATGGCCGATCGCCTCGTCGAGATCAGCGACTTCCTCAGCGTGGGGACGAACGACCTCACGCAGTACACGCTGGTGGTCGATCGCGGAAATGCGCGTCTAGCGGACCGCTTCACGCCGCACGACCCGAGTGTCCTCCGCCTGCTCAAACTCGTTGCGGAAGCGTCGCGCGCCGCTAACAAACCGGCCAGCGTCTGTGGGGAGATGGCATCGGAACCCCTCTCGGCATTCCTCTTGCTAGGCCTCGGATACGAAACCCTGTCCGTCGCGCCGCCCGCACTGCCGCTCATCAAGTGGCTCATCCGCCAGGTGACGACGGCGCAAGCCCGCGCCGCCGCCGATGCGGCGCTCGCGGCGCGCTCGGCAGACCTGGCGCTCGACATCTTGCGATTTGCACTTACGGAAGCGGTGGATGAAACCCTGCTCGATCCCGACGCGCGGTTGCCCGCGGGACGGCGCTCCGGTAGTTTGAAACTCTAAGGACCTAAAACATGCCAACTCATCGTCACGTCTTCACTTCCGAGTCGGTTACGGAAGGACATCCCGACAAGATCGCGGATCAGATCTCCGACGCGGTGCTTGACGCGATCCTCCTCGAGGACCCGAACGCCCGGGTCGCGTGCGAAACGCTGGTCACGACCGGAATGGCCGTCGTGGCGGGGGAGATCACCACCTCCACCTATGTCCACATTCCGGACATCGTGCGCGGGACGATCACCTCGATCGGCTATACCGACGCGAACTTCGGCTTCGACGCGCAGACCTGCGCCGTGCTGACGACCATCGACCGCCAGTCCACCGACATCGCAATGGGAGTGGATAAGGGCGGAGCAGGGGATCAGGGGATGATGTTCGGCTACGCGACCGACGAGACACCGTCGCTGATGCCGCTCCCCATCGTGCTCGCCCATCGGCTCGCCGAGCGCCTGGCTTCGGTGCGGAAAAGCGGGGAGTTCCCGTGGCTGCGGCCGGATGGCAAGACGCAGGTCAGCGTGGTGTACGAGGGGTCCAAGCCGATCGCCGTCGACACGATTGTGGTATCGGCACAACACTCCGACATGATCGACAACGCGCAGCTGCGGGCCGGCATCCTCGCCCATGTGGTGCGGCCGGTGGTGCGCGACGCAGGTTTCGAAGTGAACGACAAGAAGGTGCTCGTGAACCCCACGGGGCGATTCGTGGTGGGCGGCCCGCAGGGGGACGCTGGGCTCACGGGCCGGAAGATCATCGTCGACAGCTACGGCGGTATGGCACGGCACGGCGGCGGCGCATTCAGCGGCAAAGACCCCTCCAAAGTCGATCGCTCCGCGACCTACGCGATGCGCTGGGTGGCGAAGAACATCGTCGCCGCCGGGCTCGCGAAGCGCTGCGAGGCGCAGGTCGCCTACGCAATCGGTGTGGCGGAGCCCGTTTCGATCATGGTCGACACGTTCGGGACGGGTACCGTGCCCCAGGACGCTCTGGAAGCGGCGGTCCGTGAAGTTTTCGATCTCACCCCCGGCGGTATCATCCAGGCACTCAATCTGCGCAATCCTATCTATCGGCCCACCGCGGCCTATGGCCATTTCGGCCGGGCGCCCGAGCGGCGGAAGGTCGGCGAGCGTGACGTCGAGCTATTCACCTGGGAGCACGTCGATCGCGCCGAAGAGCTGAAAGTCGCGGCGGAGCGGGCGTCCCGTACAACCCGGAAGGCAAATGTCTGATACGATGACTAAAGGCGGCGCTGGCGCTGGGGCGAAAGCCACCAACGACATCAAGGACATCCGGCTCGCCGATGAGGGACGGCGGCGGACCGAATGGGCCGAGCGTTCGATGCCGGTGTTGCGGCAGATGCGCGAGCGGTTTACGCGCGAGCGGCCGCTGGCGGGGAAGCGACTCGCCGCGTGTCTGCACGTGACGACGGAGACGGCGAACCTCGCGGTCACGCTCCAGGCGGGTGGGGCCGACGTTGCGCTGTGCGCGTCGAACCCGCTGTCCACGCAGGACGACGTCGCGGCGCATCTCGTGAAGAATCACGGCATCAAGGTCTTCGCGATCAAAGGCGAAGATCACGAGACCTATTACGAGCACATTCGCGCCGCGCTCGCGCAGCGCGCCGACATCACCATGGACGATGGCGCCGATCTCGTCAGCGCGCTGCACATGATCGCGCTGAACCGCCTGGACGATCTCGCGCCGCCCGTGCGCAAATGGGTGGAAACGCTTTCCGCTGCCGAACGGAAGGCGCTGGTGGCCGGCGTCATCGGCTCGACTGAAGAGACGACGACCGGCGTCATCCGCCTGAAGGCGATGGCGAAGGATGGCGTGCTCCAGTTCCCCGTGATTGCCGTGAACGATTCGCTGACCAAGCACCTGTTCGACAATCGCTACGGGACCGGCCAGTCCACGCTGGACGGAATCATCCGGGCCACCAACCTCCTGATCGCCGGGAGCACGGTGGTCGTCGCGGGGTATGGCTGGTGCGGCCGCGGATTCGCGCTGCGGGCGCGCGGCGCCGGCGCGAACGTGCTGGTGACCGAGATCGACCCCATGAAAGCGCTCGAAGCGCAGATGGACGGCTACCGGGTCATGCCGATGGAAGAAGCGGCGCCGATCGGTGACTTGTTTGTGACGCTGACCGGTAACGTGGAGGTCCTCAGGGTGGAACACATGCGCGCGATGAAATCCGGCGCCGTGGTCGCAAACTCGGGGCACTTCAACGTGGAAATCGATCTCGAGGGGTTGAAGAAGGTCGCCAAAGGACCCGTCGCCGTGCGCGAGTTCGTCGAGGAGTTCCAGCTCGACGGCAAGAAGCTCTTCGTGCTCGGGGAAGGTCGCCTGATCAACCTCGCGGCCGCCGAGGGCCATCCCGCGAGCGTCATGGACATGTCGTTCGCGAACCAGGCGCTCGCCGCCGAGTACGTCGTCAATAACGCGAAGAAGCTGACGAAGGACGTTCACCGCATCCCGGCCGACCTCGATCAGGAGATCGCGCGTCTCAAGCTGCAGTCGATGGGCGTGGCGATCGACACCCTCACCGCCGCACAGCGCAAGTATCTCGCGTCCTGGGATATGGGCACCTGATGAGCGCCCCGGGGGGAGGCATGCTGCAGGTTCGGGTAGCTCACCTCGGGCTGGATCGTACGACAAACACGCCGGTCGTGATTCTTCAAGAAAACGATGGACAGCGTGTGCTGCCCATCTGGATCGGACCGGCCGAAGCGAGCGCGATCGCGATGGAGCTGGCCGGCGTCAAATTCTCACGTCCCCTGACGCACGACTTGCTCAAGCAGGTGATCGTCGGCCTGGGCGCCGAGCTGCGCAAAGTGATCATCACCCAGGTGAAGGACAACACGTATTTCGCGGAGCTGCACATCTATCGCGGCGACACGGTCATTCAGATCGATGCCCGTCCCTCCGATTCGATCGCACTGGCGCTGCGGCTCAAAGCGCCGATCCTGACGAGCGAGACGCTGCTCGAGCTCACGTCCGTCGACACGAGCGAGGGCGCCATCCAGCCAGGTGGGGGCAGCCCCCTCGACGCCGATACGCTGAAGTCGTACCTCCAGAACCTCGATCCCGAAGATTTCGGCAAGTTTACGCCGTAGCCTGTTGCTGCTGGTCGGCATCCCCACGGCGCTCTGCTCCCAAGCGGTGAGCGTCAGCGGGCGCGTGCTGCAGGGCGGGCGCGATACCGTGCCGCTCGTCAATACCTGGGTGGTACTGCACCGCCTGGCGCGCGACGCGGCCGGTCCGCTCGATTCGGTGCGCAGCGACGCCCGCGGGCGCTATCGCATGACGCTGCGCAGTCCGGACAGCACCAGCGCGTACGCCGTCAGTGTGTTGTTCGACAGCATCGCCTACTTTTCATTGCCGCTCAACATCACCGGTCGCCCCGCCGTCCACGTCGAAGATCTCATTGCGTTTTCCACCACGACCACTGGCCCGCCGATCCGGCTGGCGCGGCGGCTGGCCACGGTGGCGCGTGCCGGCGACGATGGGACGCGTGAGGTGCTCGAGATCCTGGAGCTGCAGAACAGCGGCGTCGCGACGCGCGTGACCAGCGATACGCTCGCTCCCACATGGGCGGGCCGCGTCCCGACCGGGGCGGGACAATTTCGCGGCGGGCAGGGCGACATCTCGAGCGACGCGATGCAGTTCCGCCACGACAGCGTGATCGTATTCGCGCCGATTCCACCCGGGCCGGTGAAGCAGATCAGCTACGGCTACTCGCTTCCCGCCGGCACACGCGCGCTCGTGATTCCGGTCGATCAACCGACCGACGAAATGAACCTGCTGGTCGAGGACACCACCGCGGTGGTCAGCGCGCCGAAACTCGAGTCGCTCGGCGTGAAAGAGCTCGAGGGGCGACATTTCGCCGCCTATCGAGCTGGTCCGCTTGCGCCGGCAGACACAGTCGAGCTTCGACTGCCCGGCGGAAAATTCCGGGCGCAGATGCTGCTGCCCTACGTCATCGCGCTGCTCGCGATCGGCATGGTGGTCGCGCTGGTGTGGGCATTGCGCCGGAGACCGACCCCGCCTAGACTGAGCTAGCAGTTCAATTTCGCGAATGGGGATACGGAAGCCGGTGCAACTCCGGCGCGGCCCCGCCACTGTAACGGGCAAGCTGTGATCGGCTCAATGCCACTGGGGTAACCCGGGAAGGCGAGCTGGATCGCCCGAAGCCAGGAGACGTCTTCGTTCGCGCCACCAGTCGGTTCCCTCGCGGGAGGGATGGTGCTGCGAAGACTTCTATTTGTCGTTCTTCTCGTTGTCGGTTGTAGACCGTCCGACCGTCAGACCGTCCGACCGTCAGACCGCATCGTTTCGTTACTCCCATCGTTCACTGAGCTGTTGTTCGCGATTGGTGCGGGCGATCGCGTCGTGGGCCGCACCCAATGGTGCGACTATCCGCCCGCGGCACTGAGCGTTCCGAGCGTTGGCGACGGTCTGCCGCCGAATGTCGAAGCGGTGATGGCGCGGCAGCCCGACCTGGTCGTGCTGTACAACGCGGGTCCGAATGTGACGGCCGCCAAACAGCTCGAACGCGCCGGCATCCAGACCGTGCTGATCGACTTGAACCGCCTGGAAGACCTCGGTCCCGCGGCCCGGACGCTGGGTCGGTTGACGGGGCGCCAAGAGCAGGCGGAGTCACTCGCGATCGTGCTGGATAGTCTGGCTGGCCGTCTTCCACCACCATCGACTACGTCGCTCGCGTTCGTCGTGTGGGACAACCCGCCGATCATCATCGGCCACGGCAGTTACTTGGATCAGCTGGCGACGCAAGCCGGTGCCCGCAACGTCTTCGGCGACGTCGCGGCGCCCTCCGCTCAGGTCTCGCTCGAGACGATCGTCGCCCGCGATCCGCAATGGATTGCCGTCCTTGCGGATTCCGCGGTCCCGCCCGCGTTCGCGAAGCGACGCGAATGGCGCGCCGTGCGCGCCGTCCGCGAGGGACACTTCCTGTTGCTCCCCGGCTCCTTGTTCGGCCGCCCCGGGCCGCGCTCCGGTCAGGCGATTCGGGAATTGCGGGAAAGGCTCGAGTACGATGACGTAGGGGCGCAGCATGCTGCGCCCCTACATCGTGGACCGCACCGATGAAATGGATCATCCTAGGTGCGGTCGTGGTAATCGCGCTGGTCCTCAGCGTGGTGCTGGGCCCCGCCGCTGTGCCCCTCGGCGAGCTGCTCCACTCGGACATCGTCTGGAGTCTCCGCGCGCCCCGCGCGCTGCTCGCCTTTCTGGTCGGCGGCTCGCTCGGCGTGGCCGGCGCGGGGTTGCAGGCGCTCGTCCGCAATCCCCTCGCCGATCCGTTCCTCCTGGGCTTGTCCGGTGGAGCGGGGCTCGGCGCGGTTCTCGCGATCGCGCTCCACTTACCCGGCCCGTGGGCGCTCCCCATTGCAGCGTTCATCGGCGCGCTCGCCGCGCTCGGCCTGGTGTACCGGCTCGGGCTCATCGGTGGAGCGAGCCTCGACCCGCGCATTCTGTTGCTCGGCGGCGTGGCGATCGGCGCGTTCGCCGCCGCGATCACGACGGCGATCGTGTCGCTCGCCGACGCCGCCGAGCTGCGGAACGCGTTCCTGTGGCTGTGGGGCGGGCTGTCGGGAGCGTCGTGGGATTCCGTGCTGCTCGTGGCACTCTACGCCCCAATTCCACTGGCCGTACTCTTCGCGGCCTCTCGTCCCCTCGATCTCCTGGCGTTGGGCGAAGAGTCCGCGAGCTACCTCGGCGCCGATGTCGAGAAGGTAAAACGGCGGGTGTATCTGGCGGCGTCGCTCCTCACGGCGGCCGCCGTAGCGGTCTCCGGCGTCATCGGTTTCGTCGGGTTGGTCGTGCCGCACATCGCGCGGCTCACGTGGGGCCACCGGCACCGGTCCTTGCTCCCGGCCGCCTTTCTCGGCGGCGGCGCTCTGCTCGCGTTTGCCGACACGCTGGCGCGCACCGTCGTGGCACCGCGCGAGCTGCCGGTGGGTGTGGTCACTGCTCTCATCGGCGTCCCTGTGTTCGCCTTCCTTCTCAAGCGGTGGACGATATGAAGCACGTGCGTCGTCCGTCGTGCGTCGTTCGTCGGGAATCGTCTGCGTCACCACGCACGACGCACGACGTACGACGTACGGTCTTATGACACCGCTACTCCGTCTCCAAGACGTCCACTATCGCTATCCAGGCGCAACATCCGAGGCGTTGCAGGGAGTTTCGCTGGCGATTGCACCGAAAGAGTTCCATGCCGTCCTCGGGCCCAATGGGAGCGGCAAGACCACTCTCGTGAGGATTGCCCTGGGTGCTGTGTCGCCTCTCGTGGGACGTGCCGACGTTGATCGTCGTTCTGCATCGACGTGGCCGCGCCAGGATCTGGCCAAGCTCGTGGGCGTCGTCCCCCAGCGCGAGGACAATCTCTTTCCGCAGCGCGTGCGCGAAACGGTTCTGCTCGGCCGCTATCCCCATCTCTCGCTCTGGGGCCGCGAACGCGCCGCAGATCATGACGCCGTGGATCGCGCGCTCGCGGCCTGCGACGCGCTGCACCTCGCCGACCGCTGGCTCTGGACCCTGTCGGGCGGCGAGTACCAGCGCGTCCGAGTCGCCCGGGCGCTCGCGCAGGAACCCAAGCTCCTCGTCCTCGACGAGCCTGGCATGTCGCTCGACCTGAAACACGAGATGGGCCTGTTCGAGCTGGTACTCGGGCTCGTACACGAGCAGGGCCTTGGGGTGCTCATGATCACGCACGACTTGAACCTTGCGGCCCGGTTCGCCGACTCGCTGCTGCTGCTCGAAGGCGGACGGCCCGTCGCTGCCGGTGCACCCAACGACGTCCTTACCCAAGAGACCGTAGAGAAGGTGTTTTCGTGGCCAGTCGCGATGCAGACCGTCGATGGCCGTCCCCAGATGGTCCCCCTGCGCCAACCGAAGGAGTCCCGCGCATGAACCTGCCGCTACTCGTGCTCGCCCTCACCATGCAGCAACCGCAAGACACCGTGGTGCTGAAGCCCGTCGTGGTGACGGCCACTCGCGTACCCGTCGCGGCGGATCTTGTCGTTTCGGCGGTGACCGTGCTCCGCGGGACGGATCTCGTCGCGCAGGGCATTCGCACCGTGGCGCAGGCGTTGGAGACCGTTCCAGGAGCCCACGTGGTGGAGACGGGAAGCTTCGGCGGGCAGACATCGCTGTTCATGCGGGGCGGCGAGAGCGATTACACCAAGGTGCTGCTCGACGGCGTGCCGCTGAACCAGGCGGGCGGTACCATCGATCTGGCCCATCTCACCACCGACAACATCGATCGGATCGAAATTGTCCGGGGACCCGTGAGTGTCCTGTACGGCACCGATGCTGTGACTGGAGTCATTCAGGTGTTCACGCGAACGGGGCAGGGCCCTGCCCGAGTGGGTGCGGATTTGCACGGCGGGACTTACGGCTCCACCGAAAGCGCGATCGATATTGCCGGCGGCACCAGAACGGTCGGCTACTCCGCGCGGGTGTCCCGATTCTCCTCCGACGGCCTGTATCCATACAACAACCAGTACCGCAACAGCGTGGTCACTGCGGGACTGCGGGTGGCACCGGATGCGCGCAGCGACGCGAGCCTGACGTATCGCTACGGCGACGACCTCTACCATTTCCCGACCGACGGCACCGGAGCGCCGGTGGACTCGAACCAGCGCGCCGCCGAGCGCGGTCCGCTGCTCAGTCTGACTGCGGGGCGGGTGCTGGGGCAGCACCTCGAGGCGCGCGTCACAGCCGGAGTCAAGGAGGCGCGCCTGTTGTACACCGACGATCCCGACTCACCGGGCCAGGACGCTTACTGGAGCCGCGATTACGTGCGCCGGGCGACGACGAGCGCGATGCTCACTTGGCGTGCCCACGGCGGAGCGTCCGTGACGGGCGGGATCGAGTACGAGGATGAGCGGCAGCACGGCAGGAGCCAGTTTACCTCCGCTGCGTTCGGGCCGTTCCCTGACTCGATCGATGTCCAACGCAACAACACCGGCTACTTCACGCAGGCGGTCGTCCCCGCGGGACGAGCCGCCGTGACACTTGGCTCCCGTCTCGACGACAACTCGCAATTCGGTACACACGCCACCTACCGGGGCGGTGTCGTCTACCGGTTGGACCTGGCTCGGGTGCGCTTCTCGGCGGGGACCGGGTTCAAGGAGCCAACCTTCTTCGAGAACTTCGCGCGCGGCTTCGTCGTGGGAAATCCGCATCTCAAGCCCGAACGCTCGCTGAGCTGGGAGGTGGGAGTCGAGCGCGGTCCAGTTGCGGTGACGTACTTCAACCAGCGATTCCGCGACCTGATCGAGTACTCCTCGACGCCGGTCGGACCAGATTCCGTCAACTATTTCAATGTAGGCGCCGCGATCGCCGACGGGGTCGAAGCCAGTCTCGACCAGACGGTGACGACCCGCGTGGCGCTCTCCGTGAAATACACGTATCTCCATACCCGCGTCCAACAGTCGGGCTCGGCGAGCGATCCCGACGGTCTGTTCGTGCCAGGCAAGCCGCTCATTCGCAGGCCCGTGCACATGATCGCCCCGCAGCTCGTCGCCACGATGGGTACGCAGACCCGCGTGACCCTGGGAGCCCGTTGGGTGGGGAAGCGCGACGATCTCGATTTCAGTCGTCCGGTGGGGCAGCGGCGGGTGTCGCAAAATTCCTACACCCGCGTCAATCTCGCCGCCGAGTACACGCTCCACCGGGTCGTGCTCTCGGGCAGTGCTGAGAACCTCTTCAACGATCAAGCGAAGGAGATTCCGGGCTTTCGTCCGCGGGGCCGCACCGTGCTCCTTGGGGTAGGAGTGACGCTGAATTAGTTTCCGAGCTTCGACCAGTCGTTGGAGGGTGTCCGATGCACCGTTTCGCTCTTGCCGCGCTGCTTGCTCTTCTCGCGCGTCCAGCGCTTTCACAGGCCCCCCGTATCACGCCAGGGGGCGACCCGTCGGTCCGGAACGACACGATATACAAGCTGTCGGTGAATCCCGCGGACTACGCCGACGAGGATTACGTCTATCTGCTCGACGATGGCGTGTTGCGCTTCGAGGCCGACGGCCGGAGCAGCCGCACCTACCGGCAAGTCATTCAGATTCTGAATCAGGACGGCGCGCAGACCTGGGGTGAGCAGAGTTTCTCCTACTCGGGCGGCTCCGAGCGGCTCACGGTAAACTGGATCCGTGTGCTGAAGCCGGACGGCGAAGTCATCAGCGAGAAGCCCGCGCACGAGCAGGAGTCGCTCGCGCCCGTGGCATTCGAAGCGCCGGTGTACTCCGATCAGAAAGTCCGTCGGGTCACGCTGAGCGGCGTCGCCCCCGGGACGCTGGTCGACTGGAGTTACACGGTCGAGCGCGTGAAACCGCTCGTGCCCCGCGATTTCTACAGCGGCTGGCGCGTGACGACGGGCCTGCTCACCCGGCGCTCGCGCCTGGTGATGGATGTGCCCGCATCGCTCGCTCCGCGCATCCAGGAAGAGAACGTCCACTTCAAGCGCCTGGAGACGGTATCGCACGGCCGGCACGTCTACACGTGGGCCACCAACGACGTGGAGAAGATCGAGGGAGAGCCGTTCGCGGCCGTGCCCAATACCCTCTCCGTTAAGATCGAGGTCGCAGCGCCGATCACATGGGGCGATCTCGCCAGCTGGTACGCCGGGCTTTCCGCCGGCCGCTACGCACTCAACCCCGAGCTCGAGACACAGTTGGCCGAGCACGTGAAGGATGCGCGTACGCTGGATGATTCGCTGCGCGCCGTGCATCGCTGGGTGTCACAGGATTTCCGCTACGTCTCGCTCTCGCTTGGCATCGGCGGGTACCTGCCGCGACTGCCGGCGCAGGTCGTCGAGACGCGCTATGGCGACTGCAAGGACAAGGCGACGCTCTTCATCGCCTTGGCGCGCCGAATGGGTCTGACCGCCTTTCCCGTACTCTTGAGCTCGACCGGCGGCGCGGACTCGACGCTGCCGACAGCCCAGCAGTTCAATCACATGATCGCGGCGGTGGATCGCGGGGAGCCGCGAGGTGGCCGCATCTACCTCGATCTTACGTCCGACCTGACGCCGTACGGCGAGCTGCCCCCGTCCGAGGAAGGTTCGTTTGCCCTGGTCGTGCATGACGACGGGAAATTCGAAGAAGTGACGCTCCCGGAAAGCCCAATATCAGCGAATCGCTCGGAGATTCGTCTCGTCGGGGAACTCAGCGCCGACGGTCATTTCACGGGTCGCTATGTCGAGACGAAGAGCGGGCGGCTGCAGTACGGGCTGCGCCGTGCCTACGCCCGCGTGTTGAACAAGGACGAGTTGAGTCGTCTGGCTCAGGCGCTCGCGAACGGGGTGTTCGCAGGCGCGACCGGTGACAGTGTGACGCTGTTCGATGGGCGCGATCTCCAGGCCAAGCCGCTCGTCACCGTCGCCGTGCACGACGCCCCGGTGCTCTCGAGTAGCGGTAGTACGCGATTCTTCACGCTGCCCTCCGTGGTGTCGAGCTCCTCCTCGGTGGGTACCGGTCTCGCGTCGCAGCTCGAGCGACGGAAGCCGCGCCGCTTCCCGATCAACATCACCGCCGTCGTCGGTCCCATCGAGCTCTCGTCGGAACTGCGGATGACCCTGCCGCCCGGTTGGAAGGCTGAGCTGCCGCCCAACGTAACCGAGACGAGTCAGTTCGGGAGTTTTACTGCGGCATACGCACAGGACGGTCGCGAGCTGCGTGTCACGCATACCATGTCAGGCCACAAGGGTATCGCGCCGCCCGAGAGTGTGGACGAGCTGATCGCTTGGCTCCGGGCTGTTTCCAAGGACGACGTAAAGTTCATCGTGCTCCACCCTGCACAATGACCGAGTGCTAGTTGCGAGGTCGCGCATCGTCTCGCTGCTGCCCAGCGCGACGGAAATTGTCTGCGCGCTCGGGCTCGAAGACCGGCTCGTCGGGATCTCGCACAGCTGCGATTACCCGCCCAGCATTACTAACCGACCGCGGTTGTCGCGGCCGAGAGCCAACCTCGAGGGGCTGTCGAGCGGGGAGATTGACTCGGCCGTCCGCGCGGCGCTGCGCGACTATGGCAGCGTGTATGAGATCGATATCGATGGACTCAAAGCGCTCGAGCCGGACCTCATACTCACGCAGGGAATCTGCGACGTATGCGCGGTGCCGGAGAAGCAAGTCCTCGCATCGTTTGAGGGGACACAGGTTCTCACCCTCGATGCCCACGACCTCGCCGCGATTCTCTCGAGCATTCGCGACGTCGGGTGCGCGACTGGAGCGGTGCAGGAGGCGGAAGACTGCGTTGCCGACATGGAGGGGCGCATCAGCGCGGTGCGCGCGAGTGTTGCCAATCGACCGCGGCCGCGCGTCCTCGCACTCGAGTGGCTGGATCCGCCGTACGTCCCCGGTCACTGGGTGCCTGAGCTCATCGCCGCGGCCGGCGGCGACCTGTTGGCGGGAACCGCTGGGCGGCCGTCGTACCGGATGGAATGGCCGGAGCTGCGCGCGCTCGATCCCGATCTGCTGTTGATCATGCCGTGCGGTTTCAATCTCGCGGAGACGCGGCGCGAAGCCGAGCGCTACGACGACGTGCTGCGCGGCCTCGCGCCCCGGGTACACCTGCTCGACGCGTCGGCCTACTTCAGCCGCTCGGGCCCACGTGTCGTGGACGGTCTGGAAATGCTGGCGTCGGCTATATTCCCTGCGTGAGTCTTGTTTCGACACCCGCGATCGTCCTACGGACCTACCGCTACAGCGAGACCTCCAAGATCGTGCGCCTCGCGACGCGCGATTACGGGGTGCAGAGTGCCATCGCGAAGGGGGTGCTCCGGCCGCGCAGCCCCTTCGGCGCCGCACTCGAGACGCTGAGCGAGGGGGTCGCGCAGCTCTATCACAAAGAGACCCGCGAGCTGCAGACGCTGGCGGCGTTCGACGTCGTCCAGCTGCGACGCCATCTCGCGGATGATCTGGGCCGCTTTGCCGGCGCCGCCGCGCTCTCCGAAGTGATGCTGAAGATGGCGCCGCCGGCCCCGCTGCCGGCGGCCTATGAGGCGTTCATCCTGGGTCTGGATGCACTGGTGAACGCGGAGACTGGGCAAGCTGACGCGGTGGCCGTCCGCTGGCTGTGGCTCCTGGTCGGAGTCCTCGGCTTTGCGCCCCAGCTCGATGCGTGCGTCCGCGACGGCAATCCTGTCTCCGGAACCGTGGCCTTCAGCGCGGCCGAAGGGGGAGTGCTGTGCGCGAGCTGCGCGGGGCTCCAGCCACCCACCAAGCTGCCGCCGCAAGCCTATCGCGATCTCCTCGCCCTGAACGACGAGCAGGCGACACTCCCCACGCTGGATGCGGCGCACGCCGCGGCCCACCGCCGGCTGGTCGCTCGCTTTATCCGTCATCACCTCGATGAGACTGGACGAAACGGCACGGAGCCGAAGTCGAGCGCCATCGACGTCTGGGAGCGCCGCGCGTGGGTCCCACTCGGTTCGTAGTCGGTACCGCGGGACATATCGACCACGGCAAGACGGCGCTCGTCAAGGCGCTCACCGGCGTCGATACCGATCGCTGGGAAGAAGAGAAGCGCCGCGGCATCACGATCGATCTCGGCTTCGCTCCCCTCCCGCTTCCCGGCGGTATCCAGGCGAGCGTGGTGGACGTTCCCGGCCACGAAGCATTCGTCAAGAACATGCTCGCCGGCGCGACCGGGATCGACGTCGCGCTGCTCGTCATCGCCGCCGATGAAGGCATCATGCCGCAAACAGAGGAGCATCTCGCCATCGTCGAGCTGCTCGGCGTGCGGCGCGGCATCCCCGTCCTCACCAAACGCGATCTCGTGGATGACGAATGGCTGGCGTTCGTCCGCACCGAGGTGGCAGCGCGACTTGAGCGCAGTAGGATCCCTTGGCGTGCTCCGATTGCCGTGAGTGCGCTCAAGTCGGAGGGTCTGGAGGATCTGAAAAGAGCGTTGGTGGAGGTGGCCGCAGATCTCACAGATCGGTCCGCAGATGATCTCTTTCGCTTACCCATCGACCGAGTATTTGCGTTGGCGGGCGCCGGTACGGTTGTCACCGGATCAACCTGGAGCGGGACCGTCGCCGCCGGTGCGAGCGTGCGGTTGCTGCCGCTGGACCGCGAGGTCCGTGTCCGCTCGATCCAGGTGCACAGTCAGGAGGCGGACCGGGCGGGCCCGGGCCGGCGCACGGCGCTCGCGCTGGTGGGCGTCGACAAGGACGAAATCGATCGCGGCCAGGTTGCCGTAACGGGCACCGGGTGGGCGCCGACGAGCACGCTCGACGTCGCGCTCGAGCTGTTGCCCACGGCCAAGAAGCCGCTCGCGGTCCGCACCCGAATTCGGGTTCACCTCGGGACGGCCGAGGTCCTGGGCCGGGTCGCGCAGGTCCGAGCCATCGCGCCGCAGGAAACCAGCGTCGCTCGGCTGCTGCTCGAACGGCCGCTCGTCGCGCGCGGCGGCGATCGCTTTGTCATCCGCAGCTTTTCTCCCGTCACGACCATCGGCGGTGGGGTGGTGCTCGATCCCTACCCACCCAAGCGGCCCCGCGTGTCGGAGCGCGGTCTGGCGTCCGGTCAGCGACCTGCCGAACGGCTGGCGCGCTTCGTGGAGGAAGCGGGGCTTCTGGGGATTGGGGCCTCGGGGCTTGGGGTTCGGTTGGGCATCCGGCCTTCTGACGTTGCGCGAACGATCGAAGCGGCGGGCAAGGGCATCCTCCAGGTAGGGGAAACTCTCGTGGCGCGCCGAGCCATCGCCGCGGAGGTGGACAGGCTGGCCGCGGTTGTGGCCGCCCACCACGACCAGCACCCGCTCGACGCCGGCCTCTCGCTGCAGGCGTTGCGGGCCGGGGTCAATGCTCCCGAGCCGGTGCTCGACTTGCTGCTCGAGCACGGGGTGAAGAAGCAGGCGTGGGAGCTGGTCGAGGGGGGGGCAGTCGCTCGCTCCCCTGGATGGCGGACTCAAGCCGGTGATTCGGGCGCACGACTCGCGCAGCGCCTAGCCGAAGCGCGCTGGCAGCTTCCCACGGTCTCCGAATTGCAGCGCGAGTTCTCCGATCCGTCCGTGCCGGCGCTTTTGGCGCATCTGGCGCGGGAGGGATCGATCGAGCGCGTCGATCAGGAGCGCTATGCGCTGAAACAGGCGCTGGAGGAGTTCCGTCGAGCTGTTGTATCGACGCTACATGAGCTCGGCGCTGCGACGCCCGCGCAATTTCGGGACCGGCTGGGCCTGACCCGCAAGTACTTGATACCGCTGCTTGAGTGGGCGGACCGGCGAGGGATTACGAGCCGGAAGGGAGACACCAGGGTTTTACGTGCTTGACAGTGAGATAGCGCTTCCTAGTTTTTGGTAGGCAGTATCAACTCTTGCGCCCTGTACCAATAAGGAGAGCGGTCTAACGCATCTTTTCCGTTCGCAGAGGAGTCGGGGATGAAGCTGTATGGCTGGGCAGTGCTGGTCGGGGGGCTCGGAGGGGGCCTTCTCTCGGGGGTACACGGTGTGTTCGGGCAGGCGACCCCTCCTCCGCTGGTGGAGCTGAAGCAGAACTATCCGAACCCGTTCAATCCGGCGACCACGATCCCGTTCACGTTGAACGGCGATCTGTTTGCCAACGGTCATCGGCCCAGGGTATCGCTCAAGATCTACAACGTGCTCGCGCAGCTCGTCGCCGTGCCGATTCTTCAGGGCACGGGCGAGGATCTCGACAATCTCGAGCTGACGTGCAGCGCGGCGGGATCATCCTGCGCGTTCACCGCGTACTGGGACGGCAAGGTTCTGAAGACTGACCGTGAAGCGGCGTCCGGCGTCTACATCTATCAACTGGTTGTGGACGGCAGGCGATTTACGAAGAAGATGATCATCATGAAATAAGGGCGGCGAGAAAAACGGCGGCGAACAGATTCGGCGGCGATGGGGCGGCAAAACCCTTTCGCCGCCGCTTCTGTTCGCCGCCCCTCGCCGCCGCCTCTTCTCGCCGCCCTGTCGTTTTGACATCTTTCGTGGGCACACCGTTTGCTTAGGGGCCAAGCATGATCCAACCAGATCGACTAACTATTAAGGCCGCCGAGGCTCTCCAGCAGGCGGCGTCGCTCGCCCGCTCCAAGGGCAATCCCGTCATCAACGATGCGCATCTCTTCCTCGCGCTGCTGCAGCAGGACGAAGGAATCGTCGTGCCGCTGCTGCAGAAGGCGGGGCTCAACGTCACGCAGCTCGAGGCCGACACGGAGCGCGAGATCGAGCGCTTTCCCAAGCAGTCCGGCGGCGCTGATCCGACGATTTCCCGGGAGCTGTCGCGCCTCCTGGATCGCGCCGACGAGGAATCGAAATCGCTCGGCGATGCCTACGTCTCGACCGAGCACCTGCTGCTCGCGCTCGCCGAAGAGAAGGGCACCACGGCCCGCCAGCTGCTCTCCGCCAATGGCGTCACCCGTACGGAGCTGCTGGCCGCGCTCGAAGGTGTGCGCGGCGCGCATCGCGTCACGGATCAGGAGCCCGAGAACCAGTACCAGGCGCTGCAGCGCTTCACCCGGGATCTCACCGAGGTTGCCCGCAAGGGAAAACTCGATCCCGTCATCGGCCGGGACGAAGAGATCCGTCGCGTGATGCAGGTGTTGTCGCGCCGCACCAAGAACAATCCCGTATTGATCGGCGAGCCGGGCGTCGGCAAGACGGCGATCGTCGAGGGCCTGGCGCAGCGCATCGTGAACGGCGACGTGCCCGATTCGCTGAAGAACAAGCATCTCATCGCGCTCGACATCGGGGCGCTCGTCGCGGGCACCAAATTCCGCGGAGAATTCGAGGAGCGGCTCAAGTCGGTTCTCAAAGAGATCACGGCAACTGAAGGGCGTTACATCGTGTTCATCGATGAGCTGCACACGCTCGTCGGCGCGGGGAAGGCCGAAGGGTCTATGGACGCCTCCAACATGCTGAAGCCGGCGCTGGCGCGCGGCGAGCTCCACGTCGTGGGGGCGACGACGCTGGACGAGTACCGCAAAAACATCGAGAAGGACGCCGCGCTCGAGCGGCGCTTCCAGCCCGTCTTCGTAGGTGAGCCGTCGGTCGAGCACACGATCGCGATCCTGAGAGGCTTGAAGGAGCGCTACGAAGTCCACCACGGCATCCGCATCACCGACAACGCGATCGTCGCGGCGGCGACGCTGTCGCACCGCTACATCACCGACCGCTTCCTGCCCGACAAAGCGATCGACCTGATCGACGAGGCCGCGGCGCGGCTCCGCATCGCCATCGATTCGCTGCCGCAGGAGATCGACGAAGTCGAGCGCAAGATCGTGCAGCTCGAGATCGAGCGGCAGGCGCTGGCGAAGGAGAAGGACAAGACCGCCAAAGAACGCCGCACCAAGATCGAGCAGGAGCTGGCGGAGCTGCGCGAGAAGTCGAACGCCATGAAGGCGCAGTGGCAGGCGGAGAAGGACGCGATCCAGAAGATCCAGGCGAAGAAGGCGGAAATGGAGCAGCTGCGCACGGAAGCGGAGCAGGCGACGCGGCGCGGCGATCTCCAGAAATCGGCGGAGATCAGCTATGGGCGGATTCCGGCGATCGAGAAGGAGATTCAGCAGCTCGAGAAGCGGCTCGCCGAGATCCAGAAGAAAGGGAAGTACTTGAAGGAAGAAGTGGACGCCGAGGACATCGCGGAGATCGTTGCCAAGTGGACCGGCATTCCCGTCACGAAGATGCTCGAGTCGGAGAAGGAGCGGCTGCTCAAGCTCGAGGACGAGCTGGGCAAGCGCGTCATCGGGCAGAAGGAGGCGCTGGCGGCCGTGGCCAACGCGGTGCGGCGCGCGCGCGCGGGACTCCAGGACCCGCATCGTCCGACCGGTTCATTCATTTTCCTCGGCCCGACGGGCGTTGGAAAGACGGAGACCGCGAAAGCGCTGGCCGAATTCCTGTTCGATGACGAGCGGGCGCTCGTGCGGATCGACATGTCGGAGTACATGGAGAGGCACGCTGTTGCGCGGTTGATCGGCGCGCCGCCGGGATACGTCGGCTACGAAGAGGGCGGTCAGCTGACGGAAGCGATCCGGCGCCGGCCGTACTCAGTCATCCTGTTCGACGAGATCGAGAAAGCGCATCCGGATGTGTTCAACATCCTGCTCCAGATTCTCGACGACGGCCGCCTCACCGACTCGCAGGGCCGGACGGTGGATTTCCGCAACACCGTGTTGATCATGACGTCGAACGTCGGGTCACAGTACCTGATCGAGGCGGGCACAGGGCAGGTCGCGTGGGAGCAGGCCGAGACCAAGGTGATGGAGATGCTGCGCCAGGCGTTCAAGCCGGAGTTCTTGAATCGCGTGGACGACATCATCATCTTCCGGTCGCTGACACACGAGGATATCGCGAAGATCGTGGATATTCAGATCAAGCGAGTGGAGAAACTGCTCGCCGACCGGAAGCTGACGATCGAGGTAACGCCGGCGGCAAAGCAGCTGCTGGTCGCGGAGGGCTACGACCCAGTGTATGGGGCGAGGCCCTTGAAGCGCGCGATTCAGCGGCTACTGCAGAATCCGCTCGCGGTCTCGGTGCTCGAAGGGCAGTATGCCGAGGGCGATCGCGTGCGCGTGGAACGGGCGAAGGACGGGAATTCGCTCACGTTCGAGAAGCTAGCCGTGGCCACCGCCGGGTCACGGTGATCGAGGTTCCATCACTGCTGGCGTCGACGTCGTGGTTCGCCGCGCACATCCCGCTGCTTCCAGATTCCCCCGTCGTGCAACTCGAACTGCCACCCGCGCTCCCGCCTGTTACGACGGCTCAGGCGGCGGCGGCGGTGGCACCGGCGGCGGCGGTGGTGGTGGCGGCACCGGCGGCCGCGGCGGCGGCGGCACGGGCGGGGGCGGCGGCGGCACCGGCGGTGGGGGCGGAGGCGGCGGTGGTGGCACCGGTGGCGGTGGTGGCGGTGGTGGCGGTGGCGGCGGCGGCGATGCCCCGGGGCCGACCCAGGCGATCCGGGTGGCGGAAACGCTGTCGGCGACCTGGGTGACGCCGCTTCCGTCCGCGTTCATGACGTGTATCCGCACAGGTTCGCCGTTACCATAGCTCTCGAACGCGATCTGGGCCCCGTCAAGCGACCACGCGGGGAAGTCGTAGATGTGGTAGGCGCTATTTACGGTCAGCCGAGTCGGTTGCCTCCCGCTCCCGTCGGTGTAGAGCACGTAGATCTCGAAGCTGCTTCCCGGCGTGTCGCGGTCGCTCGCGAAGGCGATGCGCGTCCCATCGGGCGACCAGGCGGGGTGCCGGTTCTGGCCAGAACCGCCTCCGCCTGCGACGTTGTTTGAATTTGAGCCGTCCGCATTCATGATCACGATCGAGGCATCCGAGCCACCCGGGTCATAGTCATAGACGATGCGGTCACAGGAGGGCGACCACACGGGATACGCGGAGAACGTGTTGTTGGTGGTCAGGCGAGTGACGCCCGTCCCGTCGGCGTTCATGACGTAGATCTCAGTGAAGGGCGGGAGGCGGCGATCACTTGCAAACGCGATGCGGTTGCCGCACCCCGCGGGCAGCATGTCCCTGGACGGGTCGGTGGTGAGCCGGGTCACGCCGCTGCCATCGGCGTTCATCGCATACAACTCGCCGTTGCCATCGCGTGAGCTTTCGAACAGGAGCCGCGAGCTGTCGGGCCACCACGCAGGATTCCGGTCGATCGCAGGGTTGTCGGTGACTCGTGTGACGCCGCTGCCGTCCGCGTTCATGACGTAGATCTCTTCGTTGCCGTCGCGGTCGCTCACGAAGCCGATGCGGCCTTGCGCGCTGTCGGTCGCGACAAGGTCGAATGACGTTGGGACCACGGCTGACCTATCGCATCCGGCGGCGTCCACCAGTAGCGTGAGAATTGCAATCGAGCGAAGGGAGCGGTGAAGGAGCGGCATGGTACCCTCCCGAGGAGGAGCTAACTGGAACAGGCAGGCAACATGCGTGCCGGTCGGCTGTTGAGCGATCTCGCTCGCGGGGAGCAAAAACATGTCGCGCCGCCCCCGCGGCGCGTGGCGCGCGTGCTGCAGCGCCTTCAGAACGGTAATGAAATGGGACGTTACTTTAGGCAGATGATCAAAGGCATGAGCGCCGCACTGGAGCAAGCCCACCTGGCCGCGAGTCTCGACGAAGTTCCCATCGGCGCCGTCGTCATGTGCGGCGACGAAGTCATAGCCGCCGCACACAACGAGACCGTGGCCCGCCAAAACCCCACGTATCATGCCGAGTTTCTCGTCATCGAGCGGGCGCTCGAGGCGTTGGATACGGATCGTCTGACCGACTGTACGTTGTACGTCACGATCGAGCCATGCGCGCAGTGCGCCGGGGCGATCGTGCTGGCCAAGGTCAAGACGCTGGTGTTTGGGGCGTACGACGAGAAGGCGGGGATGTGCGGGTCGGTGGGGGACATCGTTCGGCATCCGCGGCTGAATCATCGCGTCGATGTGCAAAGCGGCGTCGAGGCGGAGGCGTGCGGCGAGCTGAGTGGAAACCCTGCGTGAGCGCGTGCGCGCTTAGCGCCCCGGCTGAGGCGTGGGTTCGCGAACCTGGTGTAGACTATTGATCGCGGGATTGTCCAGCGTCTGGACAATCCCGCTCGGCCATCGAATCTCCACGCGATCGACGTTGCTCCGGTCGCCGAGCCCGAAGTGCAGCACCCGGCTCGACTGCGACAGGTAGCCGCCTGCCGGGTTCACCTGCCGGACTAAGACCATCTTCCCGACCCATAGCCGCACCACGGTGCCGATCGCGTCGCGGTTGCTCTTCGTTCCTGTCAGTCGGAACGCGACGTAGTTGCGGCGAGGGAGCCGGTTCGCGAAAAAGTAGGGGCGATCGTTGAAGTTGTTCGTCACGATCTCGAGCCGGCCGTCGCCGTCGAAATCGGCCACGATCGCGCTGCGTGAGCTGCGCGTCGCTTGCTGGCCGCCAATGCGCTCCTCCAGATAGATGCCGCCCGGCGGCGGCTCAATGCCCAGCTCGACCGCCCGCTCGCGAAACGTGCCGTCGCCGTTATTCATCATGAGTTGATTGGGCCAGTAGTAGAACGGATAGCCCATGCCCGAGGGGATGAAGACGTCCTCGTAGCCGTCGTTGTCGAAATCGCCGCTGGCCACACCCCAGGGCCAGAACGTCTCGAGGCCCGCCGCGCCGGCGGTTTCGGCGAAGTGTCCGTGGCCGAGGTTGCGGTACAGCGCGTTGCCGAACAGCAGCGCGTCATAGTCCTCGCCCATCGTCGTGAACAGCTGCGCCGCGGTCTGGGTGAACCGTGGATCCGCCTCGTTCCCGGTCGGGCCCAGCGGCGAGCGAAACCGCCGATGCTGGGTTTGCGTGGCCAGATCGAGCGAGGCGTGGCGTGTATCGAGTCCTGTCCACATGTCCGAATGCATGTCCACGACCAAGAGATCGAGCCGTCCGTCGCCGTCGTAGTCGAAGACCTTGCAGCCGACGGCGCCGTACGGCGTGCGGCCGAGTGTCTGGGCCGTGACGTCGGTGAAGGTGCCGTGTCCGCTGTTGTGATAGAGCTGCCCTCGGCCGAACATGTCGGCGACGAAGATATCGAGGAACCCGTCCTCGTCGTAGTCGAACACCGCAGCGTCCCCGGCCCAGCCGCGGCCTCGCAGGCCGGCGCGGTCGGTCTGGTCGGTGAATGTACCGTCCCCATTGTTGTGGTAGAGGACGTTGAATTCTTTCGGCGTGGTCATGAGGGTGCCGAGGTCCGGCTTGCCCTCGTAGGCGTGCGTGGCGGAGTCGAAGACGTCGGTAGTCCAGCGGCCGGTGTTGGTGAGGAAGAGATCGAGCTTGCCGTCGTTGTCGTAGTCGAAGAAGACGGGCGTTTGGAAGTGGCCGATCCGGGTGAGCCCGGCGGCCGCGGTGACATCCTCGAACGTGCCGTCGCCGCGATTGTGGAACAGCACGTTGCCGCCCCGCGTGCTGGTCACGAAGAGATCGGGCCAGCCGTCGTTGTCGTAATCGGCGAACGTGGCGCCGACGGAGACCCGGTCGCCGAGGCCCACGCCGGCCTTTTCAGTGACGTCGAGGAAGGTGCCGTTGCCGGTGTTGCGGTAGAGGGCGTTCCGGCCGAGCTGATTCAGGAAATAGATGTCTTCGAGGCCATCGTTGTCGTAGTCGCCGACGGCGAGGCCCGCGCCGTGATCGTAGAGGTTGATGTGGAAGGTCTCGCCCTGTTCTTTCGGCAGGTCGTGCATCCGGAACTCAATCCCCGCTTCGCGCGCGCGTTCCTGAAATCCCTTGCCGGACGACGTCTGATCGGGACGGCGGCACGCGGCGATCATCAGGGCCGACGCGGCGAGCGCCAGGGCGACGGTGGGTGTGAGTGTGCGCGACATGGATGGTATCTTACACGCCATGGTCAAAGGTATGATAGCGGCGCTCGAGCAGGCTCGCCGCGCTGCCGCGATCGATGAAGTTCCCATCGGCGCCGTGGTGATGCGCGGCGACGAGATTGTTGCCGAAGCGCACAACGAGACCGTCGCCCGCAAAAACCCTACATATCATGCCGAGTTTCTCGTCATCGAGCGGGCGCTCGCGGCGTTAGGGACGGACCGTCTCACCGACTGTACGCTGTACGTCACGGTCGAGCCGTGTGCGCAATGCGCCGGGGCGATCGTGCTGGCCAAGGTCAAAACGCTGGTGTCTGGGGCGTACGACGAGAAGGCGGGGATATGCGGGTCGGTCGGGGATATTGTCCGCCATCCGCGCCTGAATCATCGCGTCGATGTGCAAAGCGGCGTCGAGGCGGAGGCGTGCGGCGAGCTGATCAGGGATTTCTTTGCGGCGAAGCGCGCGTAACGGCTACTCGTCCAATACCTTCCTGAAAAAATCCGGCAAGTCCATTTCGAACGGTGTGTGGTCGCCACCAGGCTGCCAGTCGAGGCGCTCCGCGAGTACTTCCGGCCGTTCGTCCCCCGGCTTCCAGCGCTCAACCAATCGAGCGTCGAGGTCCACGATCCAGTATTCTGGGACATCGGCGCGCTGGTAGCGCCGCCGCTTGACCGTGCGATCGGCGCGCGCGGTCGACGGGGACAGAATCTCGACGGCGAGGAGCAGCTCGCGGATGTCGGTCCAGTGCTTCGGGCGCCGTCCACCCTCGAGCGGGACCACGAAAACATCGGGTTGCACCAGTGTGGTCGGATCGAGCTCGATGTCGGCGGGTGAGATGACGACGTGCCCCAACGCGCGCTGCGCAACGTAGGCCTGCAGCACGCGTGCGAGTTGAAGGGCGGCCTCCTGGTGATCGAACGTGGGCGCAGGAGTCACGAGCAACTCCCCGTCCACGACTTCGTACCGCTTTCCGTCGTCGGGGAGCTCACGGACCTGTGCGGCGGTCCAACGCTCCAGCGTCTCAGGCATGCCCACAAGGTCGACTCGGCGATCGGGCCGAGTCAAGCTTCGAGACATTGCCGTCGGCCGGGTAATCCGATTACGGCAGGTAGGAGCCTATTGTTGCCGTGCCTTCTCACGGGTCAAGCGGCCTAACTCAATTCCACCAACCTCCGCAGCTCCAAAAACCGCTGCTGCATCCGTGCCCGGCCCTCGCTGTCCATCTGTTTTGCAAGGGTCGCAGGCAGAAACTGCCGGTCCGTGCACTCCAGGATCGCCGCCAGCTCCTGCAGCTCCTTCTCGATCCCCTGCGTCGACGGCAAGAATTCCGCGAACACTTCCGTGAGGGCAGCGCGGGTGATCGTCTCACTGCCCGCCAGCAGCGACACGCGCAGCGCCCGCCCCACCAGGCCCTCGACATCGGCGCCCGACAGCTCCCCCGCGTGCGGCACCGTCGGAATGTCCTCTGACGCGAGTTGTCCCTGAAGCTTTTTGGCAAGGGTCAGAAACATCTGACGAATTTCCTTGTCGTCGGTCGGATAAAACAGCGGGATATGCACCTCCGCCCGACCCTGGCGCTTCAAGTCGATCGGGATGATGTCGGGACGCGCGGTGAGCAGCATCCAGAGGATCGCGCCGCGGTAGCGCGTGTCGCCCATCTGGGCGGCGATCATTCCGAACACGCGGCTCGAGGTGCCGGAATCGCCTTCCGCCTCGCGGCTCCCCAGCGCCGCGTCGGCCTCGTCGATCACGACCATCACCGGCCCCATCGCCCGCAGGACGGAGAGCACGCGCTCGAGGTTCCCCTCCGTCTCCCCGACGTACTTAGAGCGGAAGTTCTTGAGGATCACGCACGGGATGCCGATCTCACCCGCGGTGCACTGCGCGAGGAACGTCTTGCCGGTGCCCACCGGCCCGCACAGCAGATACCCCATCGGCAGACTCGCGAGGCGCCCTTTGCGCAACAGATCGGCATCCTGGCGCAGCCGGCTCTTGGCCGCCTCGTGACCGATGATGGTGTCGAGGGTCCACTTGGGCTCGATGAACTCGAGCAACCCCTGCGCCTGTTTCTCGATGAGTCGCTTCTTGAGGTCCTGAAACGCCTTCGCATCGAGGCGCCGGCCCGTCTCCGCCGCAACTTTGACCAGGACCGCGAGATCGGTCAGCGAGATTCCCGCGGTCAAACGCCCGAGCGTAGGGGCATCGAAGTCGGAGAACGCCGCGAGGTCGCGCGTCCCGCCCACCATTGTCGCCCGGATAAAGCGCTCGCGCTCGTCCGCGGACGGCAGGGGCAGCTCGATCGAGGCGACATGCGGGCTTCCCGTCACCCGCTCGCTCAGATCGGCGCGCCGCTCGTCCATCAGCACGAACGCCATCGGCATCTTTTTGACGTGCGGGCTCTTGGCCCAGTTCAGCAGCGTGACCAGCATCGCCGCCGCGGCGAAGCTCGTGCGCCCCGGCTCACCGGAGGGAAACAGAAACGAGGCCTGATCGATGAGGACGGCGAAGCTCAGCTGGCGCTCGGCCGCCGCGACGATGTTGTTCCGGACGAAGCGATCGATCAGCGCGAGGACCACCCCGGGATCGTTCTTGACGGTGCTGAGGTCGGCGATCTTGTCGTTGGCGGTCGCAATCATCTTCTGCAGCCGCTTCTCATTGCGTCCCGCGAACGCGCGCAATCCGCGTCCCAGGTCGTAGTGGAGCAGCAGATCCCACTTGCCGAACAGCTGCTCGGCCAGCAGGTCCGCGATCGTGCCGTACCCGTCGTCGGACGAGTCCCCACGTGGCGCGAGGTCGTTCGTGTTGCCGTGCAGCAGAAACACCGAGGTCGTGCCTGAGAAACACAGTTCGGCGAGCTGCGACGCCCAGGGCGGTGCCCAGGCCGGCAGCACCGGAGTCTCAGCCACGGTCCCGGACGGGCGGTTTGCCCGCATCATCCAGGATGGCCGGGGCCTGATCCATCTCGTCCGCGAGCGGCGTGATCTGCTGGAGCTGATTGAGCGTGGCCTCGGTGTGATCCATGCTCGCGGCGGCGGCGTCCACCTGACTGCTGAGCAGATCCGGATCCTGCCGGTTGGCCGCCATTTCGATCAGGGCCTGGATCTTGGCCTCCACGCGATCGAGCTCCGCCGCGGCGAAGTCGGCGTTCTTCACCGCCTTTCCGTAATTGTCGAGCCGCTGCTCCGCGATCGCCGTGCTTTCCTCGAGGGACCGGATCATGCGGTCATCGCCGCCCGTCTTGGCGTCGGCGAGTCGCTTCTTGAGCTCGTCGAGCCGTTTGGTCAGCTCGGCGGTCGTGGTCGAGCGGAGGAAGCGCAACAGGCTGTTTTGTTGGCCGAGGAGGCGCAGGAAGCCATAGAGCAGACGATCGAGCGCAGGCGTCCAGGCATCGGTGGTCCCGTCGACGCTGGTGGGCCGGGTGGCGCTCGCGATGGAGCGCATCTCGAGGCAGCGCCGTTTCAGCGCGTTGAAGCGCTGCTGCGCGTCGGTGCCGAGGCCGACCAGCAGCTGGCTGACGTTCACCGCCGCCGCGCGCCCGCGCGTCTGGTTGGCCTCCTGCGCGTCGATCGCTTCGCGGTACCGCGGCAGCGAAACCAGGGCGCCGAGGTACAGGGCTTCACCCGCGCCGATCAGCGGCAGCAAGACATCCGGCCACGGGGAGAGCACCGCGGCGACGCCGCTGCCGAAGAAAATCAGCAGGTTCCAGGGCGACGTGAACGCCTTCCGCAAATAGTGCGCGATGCCCATCAGTCACCCGCGCGGGTCGAGGGCTGCAGCTTCTCGATCATGTCCCGCAGCTCGAAGACGACCTTGAGAAACTCCGGCTCTTTCTGCATCTGCGCCGCGGGCCGATCGGGTGGCGGGACGGCCACCTCTTTCAGGATCGTGCCGGGCGCGGACGAGATCACGTATGTGCGATCGCCGAGGTACACCGCTTCCTCGATCGAGTGCGTCACGAAGAACACCGTCGCCTGGAGGTCCCGCCAGAGGTGGACCAGCAGATCCTGCATGCGCATCCGGGTGGTCGGATCCAGGGCGCCGAATGGCTCGTCCATCAGAATAATCCTGGGTCGCAGGATCAACGTGCGCGCGATCGCCACGCGTTGCCGCATCCCCCCTGACAATTGCGACGGGTACTTCTGCGCGTCGCGCGTGGGCTCCAGGCCGACCTTCTGGACCCACTCGAGCGCCTGCTCGCGACGCACGCGCTTTGGAACCCCACGGCACTCGAGCCCGAAGCTGACGTTTTCCTCCACCGTCCGGTTCTCGAACGCGGTGTAGTCCTGGAACACCATTCCCCGATCCGCACCCGGTCCGGTCACCGGCTTGCTGGCCACCAGCACACGTCCGGTGGTCGCCGGGAACTGCGGCCTGAGGCCGGCGATGAGGCGCAGGATCGTGGATTTCCCGCACCCCGAGGGCCCTAGGATCGTGATGAACTCGCCTTTGCCCGGCAAATCCTCGACACGGAATGAGATATTCTTGATCGCCGTAAACCCATCATCGTACGTCTTCGTAACGCCCTCGAACTCGACGATCGGGGGCCGTATCGGGAGTGCGGGTCGCGGCTCGGCCAGTGCGCTCACACCTACTCCGATCGCTGCAGATACGGGAACAGCTGGCTCTGGAACCACAACAGCAGGCGATCGATCGCGAAGGCCAGTAGCCCGATGATCATCAGGATCAAGATGATGTGCTCGGTCAGACCCCGGCGCTGGCTCGTGCTGAGCAGGTAGCCGAGCCCGTATTTCGCGTTGATCAACTCCGCCAGCATGATGTAGCCGAAGGCGAGGCCAAACAGGTTGCGGAGATTGTTATAGATGCTCGGCAGTGCCAGGGCGATGAGCACCTTGCTCACGACCTGGCGCTGGTTGGCCCCCAGCGTTTGGGCGGTCTCGACGTAGCGGTCGTGCACGCCGAGCACCGCTTCCACCGTCCCCGAAAACACGAACGGCACCGTCGCCAGGAAGATGAACATCGTCTTCTGCGTCTCTTCGATGCCGAACCAGAGAATGGTCAGCGGGATCAACGCGGCGATCGGAATGTTGCGGCCGAACAACGCGATGGGCGCCAGAGCGGCATCGAAGGCACGATAGGAGCCCGCCAGAATGCCGAACGGGACGCCGACCAGAATGGCGAGTGCGAAGCCTGTGAGCACACGGCGCAGCGTGGCCGCGACACTGTCGAGCAGGGCGCGTTCCGTCAACAGACTGGGTAGGCTGCGCAGCACCTCGCCCGGCGATGGCAGGACGACCGGCGAGATCATCCGGGTCTCGGGTGTCGCGCCCGCCGTGAAGATCCACCACAGCACCAGGCAGAGCGCGATGGCGCCGAGCCCCAGGAGCCGCGCCACGCCGGGGCGGGGAGCCACCCGCAGCGTGAACAACGGGGGCCGTGCCGTCAGTGCGTCGCCTCGAGCGGATACACCTTCACCTCGACGCGGCGGTTCTTGGCGTTGTTCATCGGGTCCGTCGGGTCGGAGGGCCGGTCCCAGCCCATGCCGCTCGCCAGGAACTGGTTCGGTTGGAGCGTGCGGAATTTGCGCAGCACGGCCTCCTTCACCGCGTTGGCGCGTTGCAGCGACAACTCCTTCACGGCCGCCGGATCGATCTGTCCTTTCATCGACGCGTCGGTGTGCCCTTCGATGATGATGCGGGCGGCGCCGTACTGGCCGGCGAGGCGCCCGATCTCGTCGACGACGAAATCCACATTCGGGTCGTACAGCTGTTCGCGGTTCTGCCCGTTGACTTGCGACACCACCTTCATGCGCAGATCCCACGAATTCGGAAAGAAGTGAATCACGACCGTCTTGGTGAGGATTTCCGTGTTCTCGGCCTGCACGCTGGTCGCCGTCGTCGGCACGAACTGCACCTGATACTCGTTGCGTTGATTCGCGTAGCGGGGGTCGGCGCCGAGCTTCTTCACGACCGTGAAGTCCATCACCTGGTCGAAGGGCACCGGGTTCGATACCATCCCGATGCGGCGGTAGAGGAAATACGAGGTGTTCCAGGTGCGCTCGAAGTTCGACGGGTTGTTCTGATTGATGAAGAATTCCCGGTTCTCCGCCCAGTTGGTCGAGTGCGCGTCGCCCAGCATCGACATCGCGTCGGTGGCGGGAATCGAGTACCCGGTCGCCATGAGTTGTGCGACTTCCTGCTTCGCCGGTTGATTCTTCAACGCTTCCATCGCATCGAAGATGCCGCGAACCATCCCCTCGATGATGTCGGGGTGATCCTTGGCGAAGTCGGCGCGGGCGAACCAGACGTCGGCGATGAGTTTGTTCGCCGTTTGCGTCGAGACCAGCAGCCGATTCCCGCGCACCTTCGACAGGTTGTAGATGTCCGGCGACCAGCTCACGGCAGCGGCGATGGATTTATCGGCATTAAACGCCGCCGCTGCCTGGAAGGCATCCTGGGTGAATTTCAGCTCGACGTCGCTCGGCTGCAGCCCGGCGTCGATGAGGGAGTTCAGCAGGAAGTAGTGGGACGGGGAGTTCTGGGCCAGCACGATCGTCTTGCCCCGCAGATCCCCGATCGAGCGAATCGCGTCACGCGCGACGATGCCGTCGCCGCCGTTAGAGTAATCGATCTGCTGGAATACGCGCGGCATGGTGCGCGAGTCGCGGCGCAGCTGCTCGACGAACAGCGGGATCATGTCCAGGGTCGCCCAGCCGATGTGGATGTTGCCGGCGGCATACGCGTCGCGCATCGCGACCGGGTCGTCGATCAGGACCAAATCCACCTTGAAGTCCTGGCCGCCCGCCGTGTGCCACACCTTCCCGGCCTTGAAGCCGCCGTTCGCGTAGATGACCGGCGCCCAGCCGGCCCACACGTTGAGCGCCATGCGCACCGTGCGGTTCGCGAGCGGCTTGTAGTTCGAAATCCCGCGCACGGGCGGCAGACGCTGCGCGGGAACGTACGTGTACTCCTTGGCCGTCGTGACGGTGCTCGTATCGCTCGCTTCGAGCCCGGCCTTCGCCGCGTCCGACGGATGGAAGATGGATCCGATCCCACCTTCCTTGCCGGCGGAGCGGTGCAGGCCCAAGTACACCAACCCGGCGACCACCAGCAGCAGGACGACGTAGAATGCGGCTCTCGGTTTTCCGTTCGCCATGGAGGTGCGCTCCGTCAGGTGTTCTTGTCGGTTGCAGGACCCAGGTTCTTGTTAGACTCGACCACCGGTGTCGTCTCGGGAGATTTGAGACCGAGCTCCACTTCGTATTGCTGTAACACATCCTCGGCGAGCTGCGATTCCATGCGCTCTTTGGCCTTGATGTCGGCGACGCCCCGCGAGGAGAGATCCGCCGCGACGCGCACCTTGCCGCGATTGGTGTCGATCTTCTGCTGGATGATCTGCTCGATCTGCCCGAAGTCGGTCGTGACGTCAAAGTCGAGATCGCCGGCAATCCGCGCGATCTCCGCCTCCGCCGCCGTCATCTTCAGGTCGGCGTTGTAGCGCTCGATCTTCTCGCGCACCTCGGCGAGCTGTTTGTTCGCGTACTGGATTTTCTTGAGGTTATTCTCGTAGGCCTCCTCGTGCATCTTCAGCTGTTCCTGATTCTGCGCGAGGTCCGCTTCGGCCTTCTGGAGCTGGAGTGCGAACTTGCCGGCGGTCTCGCGGTCTCCGGCCTTGAGGTAGGCCTTCACTTCCGCCTTCATCTTCTCGACCTGGGACTTGCCCATCGTCGTCTGTCGCACGACGCGCTCGACCAGCCCACGGTACAGCTCGAGGCCCTTGCGGCCCTCCTGGAGCTGTTCCACAGAGCGGTCGTATTCGAGCCGCATGATCGCGATGGGATCGCGCTCCCAGAGGGCGTTGGCGATGCTGTTGAAGAACGCCCGAATTACGGTGACGAACTTTCGGAAAATCATGTCGCCGTCCTCATCGTGGAGTGGCTAGGCGAGCAATATATATCAGCCCCGTCGCGCTGCAGCCGCTCGGACGGCGTCAATCGCGGCGCGCAGCTGGCGCTCGGTGACGTACGGTGCGGGCCCGAGCCTGAGTCGGTCGCCGCGATGATCAGCCCAGATATGCTGCCGGCGCAACGCTTCCTGGAGTCGGGCGGCCTGGGGCGCGCTAAAGGACATAAACCCGCCCAGCGCCGCTACGCGTGCATCGGGCGCGGACTCGAGTCCCCGCACCAGAAGCGCGATGTGCTGCTGGCTCAGCTCGCGCAGCCGTTCCACCGTGAGATTCTGGTCTTCAAAGAACTTGAAAACCGCCGCCCCGCGATAGTGACTCGTGAAGTCGTACGTTGCTCCGGCAAACCGCGCCGGTCCCGGCCCATACTCCACGCGCCCACTCGGCGCCTTGCTCAGATCGGTGAACTCGCTGAACCAGCCCGTCACCACCGGCCGCAGCGTCGTGTCCGCCGGGAATCGCAGGAACGCATTGCCCGGCCCAAGCTGGCAGTACTTGTACCCACCGCCGACGACGTACGCCCCCTCCAGCCCTTCCACGCGCAGCGAAAACGGAATCACGTTGAGTGCGTGGTAGGCGTCCACCAACAATTCCGCCCCCAACTGCTCGCAGGTCCTGAGCGTGGCCATGAGGTTTGGCACGATATGAGCGTTCGTGTACAAGACGGCCGAGACGAGAACCGCGGCGGTGCGCTCATCGACTTTCTGGGCAAGCCGTTCGGCCAGCGTCGCCGCCGGCTCCGCCGCCACCTTCACAACCTCGATGCCTTCCTCGGCCAGCCGATCGAGCTGGCGGCGGATCGTGTGAAACTCGCCATCCGTCGTGATCAGGCGGGGACGCTTCTTTAAAGGAAGAGCCGAGAGGAACCGCACGACCAGCTCATGTGTGTTAGGCGCGAGCGCGATGCGATCTGGCGAATCGTCGAGCAGGCGGGCGAACCCCCGGCGGACTTCATTGGCTTTCTCGAATGCCTTGTCCCACACATCGTCGACCAACTCCGCGCTATCCAGCCAGGCTTGTTGCTGCGCTTCGAACGCGACGTCCGGCCAGGCCTGATGGGAATGACCGGTCAGCAGGATTCGCTCGGTGACTCGGAACCGCGAGTAGTGTTTCGCCAGCTCTTCCGGATTGATCACAGCTCGGAGCGAATCGCCCACAGATCGGGGAACGCGGGCTGGTTCAGCGTCTTCATTAAATACTCGGCGCCGGCGGAGCCTCCAGTTCCTTGCTTCGTTCCAATCGTGCGCTGCACCATCTTCACGTGCCGGTACCGCCACTCCATGAACCCCTCATCGAGATCGACGA
>WNFR01000416.1_pt1 | contig 43193 bp, 68 predicted proteins | sample 5400221 | NCBI WGS metagenome assembly WNFR01 (sample SAMN13153357, study PRJNA577476) | soil metagenome | isolation source: 40 cm soil under Madrone tree | place: USA:California | collected 2016-06-14 | reverse complement strand
AGCTGATCGCCAGACGCAAATAGTCCTGCAGCACTCACAGGAGATCGCTATCCGCGTTGTCGCGGTGCTGCTGACTAACGATGCGTTGCCGATGTCGGAGGCTAAGACGAAGGCAGGGACGGCTAAGCGCTTTAACGAGATCATGGCCTTTGTAGACAAGCTGACTGTGAAGTATCACAACGACGCTGCTACAGGACGGATTCTCACGACGGTTGCCGATAGTCCGATTGATACATCTCCAGATGGGCCTATCCCGCCAGCGGCTACCGAGAAGCCTAAGAAGGCTAAGCCTCGCGTGAGTGATCCTGAGCCGGAGCCAGAGGGCGACGCAATCGACTCTGACGAGCAAGACGACGACAACGTAGGAGTCTATTAAGTGGCAGAGAAGACGTTCTACCCGGAGGCGTTCAAGGCTCCAGAAACAGCCGATTACAAAGTGGAAGTTGTTCAGCTGACTATGGATGTCCCTCTGCCGGCTATGAAGACTCGCTTTGCCGTGGTCCACAAGCCCACAGGTGTTATTACGGTTGTCTCTCCGTCATTTCCTGAAGCGCTGAGCATTATGCATGGACAGCAGGAAGCGCTGGACCAGCTGATTGCTTCGCAAGTGCCCGTACCGCCTGGGCGTTCGAACTAAGACGAGATTGAAGCTGGCAGACGCCAGCGATGCATCCTGTGAGAGGGAGGGACTCTTAACGAGTCTCAAGTTATGGGGCACTAGCCTAGATAGACCCCTATTTCTAGGAGTGTGATATGGCTGCTAAAGCCAAGAAGAAGACATTTAACGTAGAACGTCGAATTGAAGTTTGGGTTAGCTCAGACATCACTGCAGACAGCTTTGATGATGCCGTAGCCAAAGCGAAGGAGCTGAAAGTAGAGGACTTCGTACAGACTTCGTACGAAGGAGACGGCTTTATCGATTACAACTGGCTTCCCGGATTCGGCGTTCGCGAGAACTTTTGATAAAGCTGCTGATTGACAGCGATCCAATCGTATACAGATCGGGGTTCGCTGCGGAGTCCGTAGAGCTAGACACGGTACTCGAAACGGCAAGTGGAGAGCTTCAGCAGTGGTACTTCAAGCCGGGAGACGGGCAGACCGCACTACAGCAGCTAAACTCCGTACTTGCAAACGGGCCAGCGACGCTAGTCAGTAAAGAACGGATAGTAAAGGCAGAGCCGGTAGAGCACGCCTTGCAGATTGTCGGATCGACAATCGACTCTATAAAGGCCGCTGTTAAAGAGAAGTTCGATAGCAAGCCGGACGTTAGGCTGGTTCTGTCCGGTCCCGGTAACTACCGGTACAAGATTGCGACAATCAAGCCATACAAGGGGAATAGAGATCCGAGTCACATCCCCGTCCACTACCAAGCCATCCGGAACTATCTGACAGACATCTGGAGAGCCAGGGTTATACACGGGCGTGAGGCAGACGACGAAGTCAGCATCGAGGGGTGGAAGCTCTGGCGAGAGAATCAGGGGAAACAGACCAAAGCATCTAGCGCTCCGCAGTATGTAGTCGCGTCTATCGACAAGGATCTAGACCAGATCCCTGGATGGCACTACGACTACATGAAGAAGGTTTTCTACTTCGTAGATGAAGAGTCAGCACGTAAGCAGCTCTGGACACAGATCCTAGCTGGGGATAGCGGAGACAATATACCGGGATGCTGGCGGATCGGATACGAGAAGGCTGCAGAGATCATACAGCGGGAGATAGATAGAGGGGCCGGGGATCTGGGGCTGTGGTTGGAAGTGCAGAACCAGTATACGGCCAGCAAGGAAAAGAAAGGCTGTCCATACCCTGACAAGTTCCCGCCGGATGTAGCCACAGAAACCGCACAACTTGTGTATATGCAGCAACGCCCAGGGGAGCTTTGGCAGCCCCCAGGCACAGAATTCGGAACGGTTACGGGAGACGTGGACGATTAATGGAAGATCGACAGATGGAATTTTATGCCTTGTTGGACTCATACAACCAAGGCATCGAACCGCTAGAGAACTGGACAACTGAGGACTTGGTAAAGCTGGCAGTGTTGATAGACACGGAGATTCAGAACCGGGAATACAACGCCAGATTGCCTGATCATCTGGAAATACTTCGATGAGTCTGATACTCAGCCCGTCAGCGGGATACAAATCAAATGCTTATATTCACACACAAGCAGGACGTTTTTATGCTGATCGTCCTACTTGGGATGTGCACGCCATTGCCCATGCACTGGCTCAAACGGCTCGCTATCGCGGGAATAGTGATGAGTTCTATTCAGTTGCTGAGCACAGCGTACTTGTTAGTCTTTTGATGCAGGAAGTGACCGGCGGAGATCCGTACGAGGGGCTATTCCATGATGCAACTGAGTCTGTCCTTCCTGATGTTAGTAGCCCTTTTAAGCAGCTGTTTCCTGATCTTAGAGCTGTGGATAAGCGGTTTGATCTGGATCTTAGACAGGCTCTCAAACTTCCCTTGGAGAAGTCACAAGCCTGCGCACGCGCTGACTGGCTGGCTCTATTCATCGAGTCTGCTCAGATCCTACCGGAGCGAGGGAGTGATTTTGAAGACCCTTACAACTTCCGTAAGGAAGCACTGAAGCTGCGGGAGCAGGGAGGGTGGAGGATTGCTTGCCTTGACTGGAGATCGGCCAAGGAAGCTTTCCTAGAGAGGCTGGCAGAATTGAAAGGACAGGCATGATTTACGTCATAGCTGCTCGCTTTCTGCTGGATATGGGAGCTGTGATTACCCTGGGCTATAACGACAAACTCGCCTGGGCTACCGTATTCCTGGGGCTGGGAATTGCCGACGCTGCTACTTGGTACATGCTCTCTCATGCCGCGACGTAAGGCTGTTGCTAAGCCTGTAATCCCAGGCAAGCGCACAGGTAGCAAGCGATCAGACTTTCGATGGACCGCACCAGACGGGACAATCTGGGGGAGTCGATTCGAGTTCGAAGTCTTCACAACACTGACAGAGCAGGGATATGCAGTCCGAAAAACAACATCGCAAGATAGCATGGCTTATACGAGTCCCGTTAGGGGCGGTAGATGCCAGAAATGCGACTCTGATTCAGTGGCTCAAGAACACGTCTATACACCCGACCTATATGTTGATTCAAAGCCCAGACCTGACGGGAAGGAAAATGAGTCATCAGGGTATTATATCGAATCTAAGGGCTACCTACGCGGATCAAGACGTGCACTTCTCCGTCATTTCCGAAAAGCGAGGGCGGATGTTGATCTCCGTCTCGTCATCCAAAGAGATTACAAAGTCGGAAAAGGAACACTGGTTTCATGGGCTGAGAAGTACCTGAAGGTTAAGGTGCTTGTTTGGAAGGGAAGCCTTACGGAGGGATGGTAATGAGGTTTTTCGCATCTATCGCGATTGAGATCGAGGCAGAGGACGACGAGGCCGCAGAGAACACGCTAGACCTAGCAGTACAGGGAGCGGATGTGTACGGAGTTGTAGACGTCTTCATTGCTCAGTATCCGGAGGAGCATGAACCAGAAGAAGGGTAACACGCGTTGAATTCAAAGCGCGCTAAAGCTATCCGCCGGGCTCTTAACGACAGCTTGAAGCAATACGGCCTAACAACAAAGGCAAGGATCGCAGAGACAGTCACAGTACCTAGCCGTAGGTACAGCATCACTATCAACGAGGAAGGGAAAGCCCCTCGCGTGATGAAAAATACGGCTACGCAGGTCCGCTTACAGGCGGGCTCACCAAGACAAGTGTATCAGCGAGTTAAACAGCATGTATCAAGTAATAGGGATTCCTAATGCCTCTGGATTCTTCGAATCTTTCGAAACTCTGTCCGACGAGCAAAGCAGAAGTGGACTCCTGGAATCTTGGAGTACACCTGAACAAAGAGCTTACAACGCCAGCACCGAACAATGTCGGGAGTGCCATGGTTGGGGGTACCGCATACAGCGCAGAGGGCGTGACGTTATCCGGGAACGAGCAGGTTGCCCAACGTGCCTTGGACTCGGGAAAGTTCCACGGTCCGAGTCTGACACTGCCGGCGCAGCAGCAGCAGGCTAACGCTGGCGTCAAGTTCGATGCTGGCAAGGCTCCCATAGCACAAGCTTTCATTGCGTACTTCCCTCGGGCTATCCAGGCAGTAGCTAACATCTCCGCCTTTGGGGCTAAGAAGTACAACGTCCATTACTCCGATCAGAACTGGAGTCGAGTAGATGGGGGACCTGGGCGGTACGAAGATGCACTAGCCCGACATTCGAAAGATCATCTGCAGGGAGAACTATATGCGCAGGATTCTAAACTTCTTCACGCGGCCCATAGGGCCTGGAACGCCCTCGCCACCCTTGAACTTATCCTCCGTGCAGGAACCCCCGAAAGAGACAGTACTGACTGAAGCGCAGGGTAACGCGCTGCTGAGTGAGTTCCTGACGGATGCAACCAAGGTTCGCATCTATCAGCTGGAGGAAATGGTTAAGCGCAACATTGTCGGCAGACAAGAGACGTTAGAGGCAAGGCAGCGGGCATTCCAGCAGGAGCAGCGCAAGACGATTGCCCAAGCGGAGAAGTCTAGGCGCTACCGCAAGCAGCTCCGTGAGCTGAATGCATCCCATCGATTGTTGAAATTGGAATTCAAGGAACTGAAAAATAAGTATGACTCGACGCTTAGAGGCATCGCAGAACAGAAGGCATCTGGTAATCCCGGACACACAGCTTCGTCCGGGGGTTGCAACTGAGCACATTGACTGGGCAGCCCAAGCAATCGTTGATTACAAGCCAGATGTAATTGTAGTCATTGGCGATTGGTGGGATATGCCGAGTCTAAGTACACACGAGCAGCCCGGATCTATCCACACCGAAGGTAATAGAATACGTGATGACATTGCTTTCGGAAATGAAGCGTACGGACGGTTGGTCAAGCCTCTACGAACTGAGCAGAAGCGCCTCATTGCTGGACGGCGCAAAGCATGGACGCCCGAGGAACACTTCCTCATGGGGAATCATGAATTCCGCATCAACCGAGCAGTCAGTACTGCCCCCAAGTTTGAAGACGTGCTCTCTACAGACGATCTTGACACTCAGGGATTCACTCGACATGAGTTCCTCGAAATTGTCGAAATCGACGGAATCTCGTATAGCCACTACTTTAGCAACGTCCATTCAGGACGCCCTATTGGCGGCAGCATTGACAACCGACTCAACAAAATCGGGAACAGCTTCGTCCAAGGACATCAGCAAGGGCTGCTGTACGGGATTAAACCTTTTCCCGGTTCCGGCCCTAGAGCGCAGCGGCATGGGCTAGTAGCGGGCAGCTTCTACCTGCATGACGAGCATTACAGGGATGCCCAGAGCAACGGGGAGTGGAGGGGGATTGTGGTTCTCAATGACGTAGAGAACGGCGATTACGACGTAATGCCCCTATCTAACAAGTACTTGAGGTTTCGATATGGCTGAGCAGTATATAGGGGAGCGAAAGCGCCCGGAGTTAGACGATCTAGACTGGATTCTAGAGAAGCTGGAGAAGTATGACCGATTCACCACTCAAGGGCTGATCGACTACCTAGCGCACTGGAACAAAGTAAGGCCGGCGAATGGCACTTGAAGGGAAGGACATTAACGACTCTGCGATTATCGATCAGACGCAGCAGCTACGGAATGCACAGGGTAAAACACAGTTCAAGATCACACTCCCAAGTGGGAGGGAGTTAGAAAGCGAATGGTTGAGCGAGGACAATGTAAAGAAGGCGTTATGGCCGTGGGTGGATACGGTACGGAACGAGATGGTAGCGGACGCGGAGGAACAGAGAGCGCAAGCGCGGAGACTGGCAGCGAGCAGGCCGAAGGCCCCTGCTTTAGTGTCCGTCTCGGGAGATGCCCTCAGTGTGGAGCCCCCGCAATCGGTTGTAGCTACCGTCCCGAGTGGATTGCAGACGAGATTACCTATGCCTGTGGCGCAACCTTCCGTCTCGACTGTGAGCCCGACGGCTGGCGCGGTATCAACACCTGATCAATTCGCTAGACAGGGGCTAGAGCAAGCCAGGAAGGATGCGGATTACTGGCAGGGGGTAGCTCAGGGAGCTATGGGGAAGTGGCAGGAAGCTTCCGCCAACGTCGAGAAGTGGGAACGGATATTGGCAGCCATGAATGGCCTGCCTGGAGGGATTCAAGTTGTTTCGAACGATCATAGCGGTGATAGCCGCAGTCAGCCTGGGGTTACTAGTCGCAGAGGGCGTAAGCCTGGGAGCAAAAACAAACCCAAACCAAGCATGGGTAGCGTCCCACTCGAAGGAGCTGCCGGTAGGATCATCGTCGAGCTTGAGTGAGCCGCTAGCTCTGCCTGTGATAGTCCAGCTGGACGCTAAGACCGGCCAGATACGCGGTATCAAGCCAGAAGGGGAGCCTATCCCGGCTAGTAAGTGCATAGAGATCCAGCGGGCTAAACCGCCTGAAGCCGTTGTAGACGGCATTGCAACACTGCATGTATGTGCGGTTAAGAAGGAAGAGGCAGACAAGCTGAAAGAGTGGCACGATCCGCCTAATCAGCGGCTAGATAGAAAGGATAGCGTGACAATATGAGTGTACCGAATCTACTGAAGACAGTAACTGTAACGCACCCGGAGACCGGTGTCGGATTGTCGTTCCAAGTGAACGCCGCACTGGACTTCAAAGAACTGACAGACGAGCTGTCCCGCAGCTTCGAATTCCCCGGCGGGGATGTCATCACAGTAGACAAGCCGGCACTCATGGCCGGTAAGCCAAACATCTACGGCATCCCTGGAGGTGGATCTATGCGGATCATTGATCTTGGCGGCGCCGTCCACTACATCCCATATGGATGGCTCCGGCTCAAGTGGTCTCCACGCCCAGGATTCCCGACTGTGGCTTTCTAACGGGCAATAAAAAGCCCCCTGCTGTACGAGCCAGGGGGCAGTGGGAGAGAAGGTAAATACCTTTACTAAGGCTGGGAGCTAATTAAGCTTCCGGCCTTTTTCTTTATTAGCGGCTTTTCTTCATGTTTGGTAGCTTTGTGATGAATCGCAGTTTACGCGACTTCAGCGAGGGGATAAGGGCATCATGCGGGGCTACTTTGAACGTCAGTAGCAAGTCTAGGTAGATGCCTAGATATTCCTTGCCATGATTCTGCACAGTCTTGCCGTACATGCATCTGGTGACATGATGGGCAACTTCATGCAGCGCGGTAGCGAGATTGTAGTGATTGCCCTTAAGCATCCAGATCCCCCGCTTAGTCTGCTCGCTATACTTCTTATTCTTATCCTTCTGTCTAACTACCTTGCCCGGATAGGGCACTCCGTAGCGGTCACATGCCGCGTGGATAACAGCACGTAGCTGTTTAAGTTTTAGACTGTCTCTGTTCCAGTCGAAGAATTCCCGTTCCCAAGCATATAGCTTGCGCGCCTGTGGATCTTTCACAGCTGCTTACTTCTTGAAAATTGCCGCCACTGCTGGCGCGATCTTCTCCACGCTACGGCCTACGGTATAGCCGCCTAGGCATACTTTGATGATTCCGAACAGCTCTAGCACCAGTGCTTCTGATAGGTTCGCTGCGCGCAGTCCGTACCAGTAGGAGACCACCAGCCAGACGAAGGTTAGGGCGGTCATAGGACGCCAATTGCGCTGTAGCCAGGACTCACCAGAGGCTTCCGCCTTGACGACATCCAGCCCCGCTAGCTGGACCTTTACATCGTCCTCAACCTGCTTGGCATAGTCGGTTTCCTTCAGCGCTTCTAGCTGCGCTTTGGCAGCGTCATTAGCTGCCTTGTCAGGAATAACCTTGTCAATGATGTGCTCAACCGGAGCAATAATCGTCTCCCAGATACTCAAACGAATTCTCCCGATAGAAGTTGATTTGCTAGTCTGTTGGATCTATTTGGCCCAACTTGTTTGGCCCATAGGCTGTCTAATAGGCCGCTGTGGGCCGCATCCCATTGCTTATGCGCCAAAGCAGCCCTAGTAAGGGCGAACTGTTTCCAGTGAGCTAGCCCCATGTTGAATACAAGCTCGATTAGGGCGTTCTGTCTGGCGTCCGTATCAAGGGAGGGCCACTCTAGAAGCCCCTGGGCATTGGACTCTGCAGTAGCTACGTCTTCATCAAGCCAGCGATCTACCGTGGCTACGCTGAATACCTTCCCACCCCAGGGCAGGTCCTTGTCCCCTGACAATAGATGCCCGACGCCAGCGGTCCAGAAGCCTAGGGAGTCCCTATAGGCCGTGTAACGAACGCCTTCCGCTTGCTTAAGCTGTGATTTAAGTCTCGAAATATCCATTTCGTTGGCCTAGAATCAGACCCCTATGAAGGAGTGGATTAAAAAGAACTGGCGACCGCTGATAGCAGCAGCAGTTGTGCTGGTAGCCTTAGAAGTCTTTACGAGGGTGTATCCGTGATAACCCTGGTAGGCTGGCTGACCGTGATTCTTGTACTAGGGCCACTGGCCTGCGCTTTTGCAGCAGGCTTCATGGCGGGGCTGATCGAGCTTATTGCCCGTCCTGTTGTTGCCCTGCGTCGCTGCCTTGCTTCGCAAGCTCCGTCTGATAAGCAGCCTGGAAAGCGGGGCTAGTACGTAGAAGCCCCGGTACGCGCTGCGCTACTGATAGCGCCATCTGCTGAGGAATCTGCCTACCGCCGTAGTACAGACGAGAGAAGACAGCCATTCCAGCTTTCATCGCTAGATCCGTCTTGCTGCTAGGAATGATGTTACCCGGGGTTCTGGTAGCTGTTCCAGAGTCCGGTACGGCTGCCTTGAATGACTGAGCGAAGCGAGTAGCAACATAGTGCGGTTGGTTGTTCCGCTGATAGACAAAGCCGTTCTTATCCGTCTTCTGCAGGAAGTTAGCCATCGCTACACCGTTCACGTGCCCTGTGGACGGATTGACGTTGCTGACACGGGCCTGCAGCTGGGATAGAGCCCGCCATTGCTGTCTTGCCTGGGCATACTGGGCAGTGTCTGCCTCGGATAGCCCCTGCTCGATTAGATCGTCTACATGATCCTTTACAGCATTCAGAGCACGTCCCAGCTCTCGATCTCCCCCTACGGAAGTCATTTCCTTGTAAGCGGCTCGGCCGAGCTTGCTAGACAATCCCCCCAGCTGAGCGCCAGTTGCGTTGCCGTTATTGGCATACGACATGAAGCGCTGTACTAGCGGCTCGCGAGTGATCGTGCCGTTCATGCCACGGGGGAGCAGCCCTTCAAAGTCATCGTCTACTTGGGCGATGATCTGACGGACATGGTTAGGCGTCACGAGACGCGGACGGTCATCCCGTACGTTCTCGAATACATCCCCCAGGCGATCTGCAGCACGGGACATGACTACGCCGTCTGGCGCTGGAGCATCCTCCCCAATAGCACTAGCCCAGGATCGATCTAGAACAGCAACGTTATTGTTTTTGATCCTTGTAGCAGGGCCACTACTCCAAGGATTGCTCTCTAGAGCCGCTTCCGTCTGGGCAGCCGCCTTATTCCCAGCCCGCGTAGCTGGGGTAAGACGCATGCCGAGCTGCTCACCAGCAGCTGCATTAGCTGCCTGAGCCTCGGATAGCCCCGATGTAGCTACATCGGCTCCACGCAATAGTGAGCCCCCGACCCTGCCTAGAACGGTTGGTAGGGCCTGTACGAGCGTATTAGCGCCAGCCCCCAGGGCGGGGCTTCCTGTAGCGTCCGATACAGCCTGGCCCGCTACATCTCCCCCTTTGGCGATCAGCTCCCCAGGCTTGCCGATTACGGCGTTTACCTGCTGTGATCCCTCATCCTGTGGCTGGTAAGTGAAGCGATTCTGGATGTCCCGTACCGCGTCTGCCGGATCGCCGAAGGGATGCTTAGCCCCTACTATATCGGCAGCTGTATTGCCTGCCAATGCCCCGATACCGGCCAATCCGCCGCCAATAGTAGCCAGGGTGCCAGTACCGAGCTGTAGCAGGGTCTTAGATGCACCTTTCTGTGCCTCTTTAAAGGCGTCTACAGGACCCAAGTTAGCGACGTGATCCTTCCACAGGGCATCTTTGATACGCCCCATAGAAGCTGTATCGCCGGCCTGCTGGGCTTCGTCGTAGAGATCCGCTAGCTGTGACTTCTGATCATCTGATAGGGCCATTATTGACCCCCTAGGATTGAATCAATGCGCTTGCCTAGCGGCTTGCTGGGAGCTACTCCGCCAGGAGCAACAGTGGCAGCGCCGGGAGTCTTGCCGCTAACGTCTGGGACGGTAAATAGACTGTCCTCTGTGCTTCCCGGAGGTGCTACTTCCCCTACACCAATACCCAACTTCTGCTGGATCTTCTGTACGGCAGAATAGCGACGGGTATTCTTGCCAATCATCTCCAGTGTTTCGTCTCCAGCGTCCTGCAGCTTGACAATCTCCCCATTAACGATCTGATCAATCGCCGCTTTCATAGCTGGGATACCGTCTGCAACGGACAGGTAGCTATGTGCTTCGTCACGCGCTGTATCAGTTGTAACGCCAGTACCGCCTGATAGCGCCCGGGCGTATTCCGTTACGAGAGCTTGTACGGCCAGAGCATAGCGCTTTTCTGCTGGATTGCTGAATTCAGACTTACCGGATGCAATCGCAGAGTTAATTGCCATGATGTTAGTTCTGTCTAGTCCCTGCGCTGTCAGCAATACCTGATCTCCTAGCCCCTTGATGGAGTTATGCAGGAAGTCGACGTTACCTACGCGGGAGCCTTCCGCTTTAGCGGCCGCTTGCAGAGCTTTAATCTGTGTCTGGGCTTGGATCTGATCAGCGTAGGTGATGCCAGACACGCGCAGAGCATGAATGGCAGCCATGCGAACTTCAGGAGTCTGACGAGCTAGCGCATTGTTGTTGAAAGCGTACATACCCGCCAGATATTTGATATCTTCTGGACTCTGATTCCCCTGCTTAAGCTGCTCACGGATTAGTGCTAGCTGCTGCTGAGAGGCAGCCTTCTCTGTAGCGATAGCCGCGCGGTTAGCAAACCATTGCTGTTGAGTAGCTACCTGACTACCGGGGTTCTGCTGCTGCAGTGCGGCAAGCTGAGATGAGAAGTCGGGGTTTGGAGTGCCATCAGGAAGGAAACGACTGACAGAACCAAACTCCTTTGTACCGTCTGGAGATCCAACAACAAACGTTCCCTGTGTCTGCTGCTTGATTAGATCGTCATCTTGACGACCCTTAACCTCAGATGAGATCAGCGCTTGCTGCTGTTTGGCCTGCTGCAGAGATACAATATGGTCCGCTACCTTCTGCGCCGCGTTCGCGTCGATTGGGGCAACAGCCTGATACATGGCATGAGTCTGACGAATCTGATAGTCGATATCTGACTCGTTAGATCCCTGGGGCTCGAGATTTTGCTGAGCTGTCTGGTTAGCTGTCTGCTCCGCTCTGGCCTTATCAACCTGTGGATCGCCGAAGGCAAAGCGAGAGAATAGACTACCTAGAGCAGCCCCCCTTTGTGTTGCATTACCGGCTAGCCCCTGCTGAATATCATCATTTTTCTGCTGAAGAATATCGTCAGGATTGTCTAGAGCGAATGCGTTAAGAACTTTTGCCATAGTGTTACTTTATACCTTACTTCTTACTAGTGACAATGCTCTGAGATCGCCCTGCGCCACCCGGCATAGAGTAATTGATGTAGTTGGCCGGAGTGTTGCCAGCGGTTTGCCATGGAATACCGTACTGGTTAGCCAGCGCGATAGCGGCAGGGTCGCCGCGCTGAGCACTCGTAGTCAGCTCACCTACTCCAGCATCATACGAATACTGCCCACTTGCGTCTGTTGGTCTGCCTTTGCCGAGCATGTTACCCATATCACCCCAGTATTTTCCTGACATACTGTAAGCGGGCTGTGTCAGACCATAGAGCGGAGCTGCAATAGCCAGCGCAGCTGCGGCAGCAGGTAGAGCTGCGGCCCCAAAGCTACTAAGGGCGCTACTCCCGCCAGCAGCACTCGCGCCGCTTCCGGCTGCTCCCCCACCAACCGCCGCGCTAGACGAGGCTGCGGCTGCATCCAAGCCAGCCCCGAGTGATCCTGTTACGTCTGCTAGTCCTGCAGCACCCGCTCCAGCCCCCGCAGCGCCTGCTGCTCCAGCGGCTCCCCCGCCAGCGGAGCTAAAAGCACCACCCGAGCCACCAAGCCATGCATCATTCGCAGCGGCTACATCACCTGCAACACCGGACATAGCAGACCCAGTGCTTGCACCTAGCTCGCTACCTAGACTTCCTAGCTCACCCGCGCTAGCTCCGTATCCTCCCGCTCCAGCAAAGTAGTCGTATAGGCTCTTACCGCCCTTGAGTAGGCTCTGTAGTGACCCTCCGCCGCCCTGTTGTCCACCACTAGTAGCCAGACTGCCGAACAGTCCTGTCAATAGATTACCGGTACCACCAGCGAATCTAGGATCATTAGCAAGCTGAGAGTTACCTAGTGCCAAAGACCCCGCGCGAGCTGACGCCTGATTCTGCCCTAGGGATCCCTGTAGACCGGCATTGAACAAGCCAAGCCCCTGCTGAGTGATGTTCCCCGCGCCCTGGATAGCCCCCAGTCCGTTGTTGAGATACCCGCCAGCGATATTCGGACCCAGCTGGGCTGTCTGTCCGAAGTTGCTGAAAGCGGAATTGAGTAGTCCTTGGCCTAGTCCGCCTAGCTGTGAAGCTGTGTTTGTGTCAGAGGCTTGCGCCTGCAGCCCTAGCTGAGAGGCGTTAACCGCGTCTTGGGTATTCTCCATACCCAGCCCTTTAGCGAAGGCTGTAGTCTGTAGAGCGCCGGAGCTAGCCCCTAGCTGCCCATTACCGAATAGGCTGCTCTGCAGATTGTTGAAAGCGTTCTTATCGCTATCGGCGTGCAGCCCTTGGAGTGCAGCGTATTGCTGCTTGACTTGATTGGAGTAGCCGCCACCAGCAGCTTGCGCTGCGTTAGCAGCCCCCAGGAAGGCATTGTTACCTGCTAGGCCGGCAGCCCCAGGATTGAATCCAGCTAGGCCCGTGTTAGCCTGACCGAAGGCACCATTGATACCAGAATTCAGCCCGTTGGGGGCTTGGATGCCGCCAGCACTACCGAATTGTCCACCAGCAAGACCCGTCAGTTGGGTATATGGATTCTGTAGAGATCCGTAATTGAAAGTGGGGCCAGTCGGAGACCAGCCCGCGCTAATACCTCCCGCACCAGTCGAAGCTGTGTATGGATTAAGCGTACCTGTGGCGTTAGCAAACCCACGAGCGAGGGACGACAGGCCATCTTGTTGGTTGGCCGTGTAGATGCTAGAGCCTAGAGACCCTAGGCCCCCAAGCAGCGGTACTAGCTGGCTAAAATCAAACCCGCTAGCACCGTTCGTGCTGTTATCTAGCGGCATTATTCCTTCTTGGCTTTCTTACGAAAGTAGATAAACGTTGCAGTTGATGCAGCAATAGCCGTCGCGGCTGCCCCCAGCTGTGCGATGGGCAGAATTACGGACGCAAAGAGCGCCAACCATGCGGCAACGTTGCCGATTAATGCTTTCAAGTGTTCCATCTGACTTTAGTTTGCTGAGGGACTTGCAGGCTGCGCTGCATTTGTAGGGAGCGTAGCGGCTAGCGCGGGAGTAGGAAGATTGACGGGATCGCCGCGGGATACCTTAACCGGATTGCGAGAGCCAGCAGGATACCTAGTTGTTGTTTGAGTCTGCCCTGGGACGTACTTACGGACAGTCCCATCATGCTCAAAGTAGATGTAACTAGGGACTTTGAGCTGATTGGCTACGGCAATATCGTTAGGAGAGAAAACCTGCCCATCTCCGTCATCGCCGGGATGGTTGTGATAGATGCCGGCGATCTTATGGCCTTTCTGTACCTGAGCACGCAGTCCGAAACCGTCGTGCTGGTTCTGTGTAATCGGAGCGGAGTAGCTATGCTCTCCATTATCGTTGGAATATAGAACCCCAGCAGACTCAACAGTACGTTTACCGGTAATGTCTTTGGGTAGGGTTTTAAACGCTGCGAATGCTGCAGCATCCGCGTCAGGATGCCAAGCTGCGCTGGGGTCCAGAGATGCAATAGGAAGATCCGCCATTAGTTCAACAGATAGGCAATGGTCTGTGAGTTATTGGAAATACCTTTGGTCCCGGCGTTTGTCCAGAGCGTGCTACCGGCAACCCACATAGTGATGGTTCCAGATCCGGCAGTGATTTGAGCTGCTGCATTCGTTACGACGCCGCTATTGTTTTGTGCAAATCCGACTGGAACAATTTGTGTCAGCGTCGCCGGCTGAATGGCAGCAGGCAGCCCGGTCACGGTAAACGATGCGGAATTGCTAGTCCCTGTTGCGACAGGAAGATTTAGCAACACTAGCTTACCGATACGAGTCCAAGTCGCTGTACCAGTGACGCTCGCTGTCATACCTGTGTAGGTGGCGGTAAACGTTCCTGTGTCTGGGGTCATATCCACCAGAGCCGCAGCTACAGGCCCGTTGCCCTGAATTAGGCCATCACCGCGCACCTGAAAGTATGTTAGCGATGCTGCCGCATTGTTGATCGTCAGCGCGTTATCGCTGGAATTCGTTCCCGCAGAGATCAGCGGCCCAAAGGACTGACTTGCTGTGTTCGGAGATGTGAGAGTAAGGGGGCGCGCATTGGCAAGGGCAGTTACTGCTAGAGCAACCCCGCTGCTAGGAGCATTAATAGTTACATTCCCGCCTGAGCCAAAGATAGACCCAATAGCAGCGCCATTAGCTGTTGCGATAACGATTCGGCCGCCGACTCCAGGCGAGAATACGAAATCGGTTACCGCAGCTCCAGTGACCGCGTTGGTTCCTAGACCGATGAATCCGCGATTAATAGTGTTAGTCGTATCACGAAATGCTAGATTCCATCCTGCCCCGGTATTCGGGCCGGATAGACGGAACGCGATTGGAGTCTGAATGCCCGTAGCATCAACAGCTACTCCGCTGGCAGTGCTAACCACTACACCGGAATTGAATGTGTGCTGTCCGGTCCACGTCGGTACGATAGCCTGAGACAGCTGCGGGGCTGCATCCGAACGCATGTACGTAGACGCGGCGCCGTTAACCGCAGACAGTCCAATAGACGCGGTAGGGTTAGCAGCTGACGAGCTATCCAGCTTAGTGGCGATAGCTGCTGCGATAGCCGCCAGCTCCGGATCTACATCCGCTCCCCGAATCAGCTTGGCCGGATTGCCAGGAAGTAGCGCGTCTTTAGGCGCGAAGAACGTTGCTTGTATGTAATTGCTCATTTAAGCGATGCGCCCAAGTTTGGCAAAAATCTCAGCCTGTTGAATTGCGAAGTCGTTAGAGACGTCGGCTTCTGCAGAGAAGCGGAAGTATTGACCAGCACCGCCAGCGGCGATGTGGAGCAGCTGTAGTAGAGCCCCACCGGACCACTCGGATAGCCCCCACTGTCCGGAGCCCCACTCAGCAGCATTACCGCCGCTTGTGGCCGTCTTGGTTTCTTGTCTGCCGATTGACGAGAAATCGACGTAGTACCGGAAGATGACGTTGACGGTATTGCGTACGAAGACGATTGCCCCGATACGCTTTAGAATCTTCAGTCTAGTACTATAGTCCGAGCCCAGGTCAAGCCAGGGGGTTTGGAACTTGTAGCGATAGGTGTTGCCATTGTCCGGACCTGCCGCATACTGGCCTACTGTCCCGCCGGCAATACCCGACGTGTAGAAGATGCGACCGACAGTCTCAAACAGCGCAGTAGGCGCGATAGTCCACCGAGTGACCGGAGACACAGTGTCTCCGTCTGGGTCCTGAAAGGACTTGCGGAGATCGACTAGCCACGTGTAGCGGGATGTCGGAAAGCTAACAGCGTAGAAGCCGTAAGTAGGAGAGTAGACAGAGCGGATATTGTTCTCTGTTTCGCTAGCCAGCTGTGCCACAAGAGCATCTCGTACGTACTTGGTAAGGCTCGATACCGGGCGGCTGCGCTGCACGAGCAAGCGCTGCATAGTCTGAATGCCCGTAGGGCTCAGCCAAACCAGATCCGTATCACCGACGTGCTGTACTGTGTGTTGCGATACACAGCCCGTGCCGTTGATGACATCAACTACGCGGAGAGTGGAGACGTCCAGGCCCAATACCGTAGGGTTCTGGTCTCCTAGGAATACTAGCTGCTTGCGCCCAAAGACAACCATAGTATGGTTGAATGCAACGAGGGCGGTAATCTCGTCTGTGCCCTGTGGCCAGACGTTAGCCATATCGAACTGACCAGCCCCGCCACTATTCCAGGCAGTCTCATCTAGCAGTCCGGAGTACTGGATTGTGTGTCCGTCTGCCCCGACTTGCCACACACGGCCATACGCAGCAGTACCGACACCGCCAGTAGGAGCAGTACCAGAAGACTCAACAACAGTAGCGAAGTTGCCCGCAGAACGGACAATAAGCTTCTGCCCATTCTGGAATCCAATAACCTTGTTATTGAAGTTCGCAAAGTGCCACGTCCCATCCGCAGTAGTAACGCCCCCGCTGATGTCAGATCCAGACGGGTTAGAGACTGACGAGCTGATACCGCCATTCCAGGCAACAATAACAGTCGAACCGCCGGTAGCAGTGCGCTGCTCAAACAGCGTCTTGATAACTGGTGTACCAGCAATAGGAGAGCCGGTTACCGTGTTGATACCCAGACGAGCAGCTAGACGTCCGGAGTTATCAATAACCGCATTCTGGGCTTCTGTGGCCCAGTCAGGAGGCAGCAAGCTAGACTCCTGCTGCAAGTTGAGCCCCAGATGACCTGGGGTTACAACGTTAAGCGGAAGTAGCTGCGGGTGCGGCGGGATGCGCGCTAGGCGTGGCATTTAATCGACTACTAGCTGATCTAGGCTGCCGGATTCTGCGCTGTCGCGAGACACCGCATCGTCTAGGGATGTGCGGTAGCGTTCTTCTGTGAAGGCTCCACTAGCCCCCATCTCTTCGCCTCGATCAATCAGCAAATACCAGATAGTCCCCTTGATTAGGGGCAGATCCGGAATCTTTAGAGCTGTATCTAGGTCTGTTTCCGCTAGCGTAGTCTGCGGAACATGCATGTAGGCAGCAATTGATCTATTCGTATTGGGTTTGGGGTAGACGTACATCACCGCCTGATCTGCCGAAACATCTACGGCAAATCTGTCTGGCTGTACTGTTGTTGTGTTCGTTCCGGCCTGGGTCAGAAGGAACAGAAGTTCCGCTAGCGGACGTTCCTGCAGCTGGACCGGGTTTGTTGGGTCCGTAATGTCAAAAACGAGCGGCACTAGTTGCCCGATTTGTGGCTCCGCCACTCGGACTACTCTTGCGCGCTCGTCTGTTCCGCTGATTACAGCGTTAGTTGTATTAGCAAGGATTGTAAAAGTCAGGTACTGACGTAGAGAACGCCAGAGCGTAGCTTCTTCAATCTCTTCTTTGATCTGGTTGAGGAACTCCAGAGCCTTCAACGCGAGAGTGTCAGTGATCGTAGCCACTGCCGCGTCAATTTTCGATTCACCAATCGCGGTTAGAACGCGATTAAGAACCACTCTTAGAGTTGTCGCTGCCATCTGCTACAGGTTCCTCTGCGGCTGCCTTACCAAGCTTGTCGTATAGGCTCACGAATCGGGCAGCTGCCTGGATTCCTTGAACTGTGGCCCCTGAAATGAGGCTCTGTAGGTCTTTGAAGTCTTGTTGCTCGAATTGCATACGGTCTCTCTCCCTTAGTTATCCGCACTTCGTTTGAGTGCGTATAAGAAAGGGACCTGGGATTGCTCCCAGGCCCGTTCTACTAACTTAGCCGTCAGTGAAGCTTGCCGGGGTAACGATTGGGATAATCGAAGTAGAGCGGAGACCCGCTGTACCGTAGATCATGTCCGCAGTGAACAGGTCAGCAAGCCATTCCTGCTTGTACTGAGTCTGTGTACGAACTCCCATCTGCTCTACCAGCAACAGCGCGTCGCGCTGGAACATTAGGAGCAGATCATTGGCAGGGGAACCTGTAGCGTCTTCAACCTGCTGCAGCTGGTTTGTCACGTACACCTGTACGGCGTATGTGTCACCTACCAGACCATTGCGGATTGTGTTGCTACCAGCAGCTTCGCCAGTGAAGGCGTGCTCTGTGAAGCGGCTCCATCCCATCATGTCAGCCTTTACGTTCGGGCTGACAAGTAGGAAGCGGCCCGCCATCGGCGCATCAACGCCGTCTAGGCGCTTAACGAAACGACGGATACCCAGGTCGGATAGATCCGCAGCGTTACCTGTGTTTGTGTTCGCTGTAGGAGCCCAGGCAGCGGAGTCATCACCAATACGGAAGTTCGTATCAGTAGATGTGCTGTCAATATTGCCTGTAGAACCGTCTTCGATAATCGTGCTACCACCTAGACCAGAAGTCGCAGCCTGTAGAATCAGATCGCGATCCACACGCTTCGCGATAGCGTATCCGCCGTCGTCAGTGTAGAAGCGTCGCAGCGAGCCAAGGGCCTGCACGTCAACGATATCTTCGATGAAGCGGGAGTATTCCTTGTGCTTGTTGATCTGCACAGTAAGCCCAGTGTCCGCACCGTGTGCAATCAGTGTAACCTGAGTGCTTGCCGCCTTAGTTGAGGCAGCGCCACGTGTCGGCGTAGGAATCAGGATGCTTCCACCCTTCTTACCACGGAAGTTCAGTTTGCGGACGAGTTGCGCTACTACAACGTTTGCTTTGTAGGAGACGATAACTTCGTCTGACCATAGCTGCGGGATGAAATTCGGTACCGCAGTTAGGACAATGTTATTTGTACCAAGACCCATTTAAATCAATAATCCTGTGAGAGAGGAAGGTCGCCCCGTACGGGGCTTCCATTTGTTAGGGGGGAGCGTTCTTACCGCACTCTGTTTTCGGCGTAAGCGAGTTGAATTTCCGCGTTGTAAGCGTCATCGTAGTACTTGTCCGGATTCTCAAGCTTCAGACGCATTAGGTCCGCGCGTGAGTAGATCTTTCCTGACTTCTTGGTGCCTGTTTCAGGGCTGTTTGAAGCTCCAGACTCCAGAGAGGCTGAGCGAGCAGCCCGAATGTTCTCGTCCTGCACTTCCTCATTACCCTTCTTAGTCGGGGCCTGACGGCCTTTAAACTCAGTCATCAAGTCATCAGCGGCGCCGTAATCCCCAGCAGCAGCAGCGTTAGCCGCACGCTGTCGTGTAGGACTCTGGCGTACCCAATCAACGAACTCGGTAGACTTGGCTACTGTCTGCACGTCAGGATGCTTTACAGCAAACGTCTGTGCGACTGTGGCCTGTTCTAGCCGGCTCAAGCGATCATTCAACTTAGCTTCAAGCGCCGATTCGCGAGATGTGGCAAATCGTTCTAGAGCTTCTGTTGGTTTGTCGAGCAGTTCAGCACTGGAGATATCAACCTTTTTGGGCTGATTCTGCGGAGCGCTATTCCGCCCTAGGTCATCTGTGCGCTTTAGATCTAGGAGCCGATCCGTAAGTGAACGTTGCTGGCCAAGGTCATTAGCCATACGACCGTTCATGCTTTCAAGGTTCTGGTACATCTCCGCAATTTCGCGCTTAGACTTGCCGCGTAGCTTCTCGGGAAGTACTGACTCGTCCTCTTGGACGTTTGAAGTACTATCGCCTTGCTGAGAGCTGCCGCCTTCCTGTCCAGTAGCGCGGGAGTGAACCGCCTCGCCTAGATCACGCTCGATCTGGGCCAGATTGCCGACTTCCGGCACAACATCAACCAAACTAGTCATAAACTCCTATGAACCGCCCTAAATGGGTTATGGCTTCGGATTAAGGTGTAGGATCGGAAACGAAGTCACTTTCGCTAGGGATATGGAACCCTGCACCGCCATCACTGCCGGCTGCTGGACCATAATCACCGTTGTCACGGTAGTGCCTGTCTTCGATTGCCCTACGTTCTCTGTGAATACGTTCGAAGTAATCCACGCTAGTAGGCGAAGCTCCAGACTGGAGTGCCATACCCGTTTTATCGATACGTACCGCAGAGATTTGCCGCGTACTAGTTCGCTTGCATTGAGGGCATGGGATCGTCTTTACAGACGATTTGACCAGATCCTCAAACAAGCCATGTACCGGACATGCGAAGTCAAATAAAATTAACTTCACTCGAAATCTTCTTCTTCCTTGTCGGCTAGCTTCTGTTTAGCTGCCGTCGCTTTCTGTTCGAACTCGGCTTCCGTCGAGTCCTGCAAGCTAGCTACCATGTTGTAGCCGTAGCCTTGCCCGATAGCGATCCTGTTTTCATCCCAAGACTTTGCGAAAGCTGCTCTGTCCCTAGCTTCTAGGGCCAGCTGCTCCATCAGACTCGTTACTAGCTTCCAGCCCGGCTGAGAGAACAGCCGTTCTAGAACCATGTAGCGATTTTTGTCCTCATCACTGAGGTACTTAAGCGCTTCTAGGTCCATCCCCTCTCCCAAGGGTTAGGTTTATTGGCTACTGCCTGTCGGCGTTTTCTTAGCTGCAATCAGTGAGGCATCAGCCTTCTTATTCTCGATTGACAGCTTGGCGCGCGATACGTGAATCTGCTCGCGCTGATTCTGAATGTTTGCCCACTCTTGTTGTAGACGCTGCTGCTCGATCTGAATCTCTTGGTCGGCAACGCCTGCCTTGTGCGCTTCCATCGAAGCGCGGGCTAGCAGTTCTCGAATCTCGGCAATAGTCTTCTGATTGGCTAGCAGATGCCCTTGTAGCTCAGCCTCTAGGGCTGCCTGCTGCAACTGCTGCATATGCTGCTGCTCTTGCGTAGGAGGAGGAGGATTAAGGACAGAGTTAACTACCTTAAGGATCTGCGTCTTGTTCTCTACGCTGCTGTTCTGAATGATGCCCTGAGCAAGCACCAACTTAACCTGATGTAGCTCATCAGGCAGACTCAGCATCAGCTGCGTCAGCTGCATTGCTTCGACTTCGCGGGCAACGATGCCCATTGAAGTCTTTACTCGGAACTCGAAGTCTGACGGGTAGCGTACCGGATCAAACTGCATGTAGCGCCACATTGCTTTAGTCACTACAGGAGTGAGCAAGTTGCGGTCTACGTTATGGATGGCACGCTTAGCGCGCTTTACGAACGCCCCCATTAGCATGCTGTTCGCAGATGCGCTGTTAGCGCCGGAGGCACTCTGACTCTTCAGAGCCGTAGCTGTGTCGAAGGCTCCGGTACCCATCTGTAGCATGCGCTCCATTTCTGAAGCGACATTGAACAGATTAGGGTCTAGCTGTCCGACTTGGACAGGGCGCAAAACCTCGTCAGGGGGTCCCTGTGTAAGCCACACACGGCCCGGATGAATGTTTTGTTTGAAGCCACGAGGCATGCGCCCGGAGTCAATACCTAGCATCGGAGCAGCAACGTAACCGAGGGCATCGATGTAGCTGCGGATTGTGGCGTCTAGTGCCTTCTGCGGGTTGTAACCCTTTTCGGTTACGCCTCTACCCCAGAAGCGGCCAGGAACACGTTCGTATTGGAAAGCAATGATGCTGCGATCCTTCATCACGAACGGGTTAGCAATGGCCCGTAGCAGCACGTTCTGATTGGCAATCGTTACAATCGCTTCAATCAGCTGCGTCTCGTCAATCTCGCTGGTATCACCTTCAGCTAGTAGTGCGTCCAGCCCGGTCTTCTGCTCCGTTAGGGCATTCAACATACCCAAAGGAACCTTGCCGTGATACTCCACTACGTCTACTTCGTCACTATCAGTCATAGTGATGATTGACTGCGGATCTACTTCACGGTCTACGTCGTAGTTCACCTGACGGTGCTGCGGCAGGACCTGTGATAGGGCATCCTTACGGTAGATGCCTAGTTCGATCTTCTCAAGAATGCTGTGCTGCGTCTTAACTCGACGTACAGCAACGCCAAGCATCTCGTCTACCGTCTTAGCGGCGGGATCTGGAATGAACTCGTCAGGACGGATCGATTCAACCGTAACCCATACGCGCTCTTTGGTAGAGGGACCTAGTAGGCCCGTGTCCTTGTCGCGCTTTGGGCGCTTCTCAGCCGCTACTAGCGTGTTGATCTGGACAATACCCGTACCGAAGATAGCGGCGTTTAGAACAGCTTCGCTAATAGCGTCCTTGACGTTGACCTTATCGAAGTCACGCAGAAGTGTATCGCGGCTTTCTAGCGCTGGAGCCTTGTCGCCATCTTCCGTATCATCTGGGATGTCAAACCAAACATCCTTAGAGAATACGGCTTCTTCGATCTCCGCTACGCTAGCTTCAATAGCCTGCCCAATAGCCGGAGCAATCAGGCGAGAACGCTCAGACTGGCGTGTCTGATCTTCCTGCGCCCACTTACCGCGCCACATGCGCCAGTACTCAGACCATAGACGGCCATAGCCACGGTCGCGGACGTTTTCCCATACGCGCACCTTGCCCATTACCCAGGACGATAGCGCTTGCCCTGGAGCGTCCGTGTACTGCTTGAACTGCTCCGCCATTTCTGGCGTGTCAACAATATGGGCCTGACCTTGAAGCGGAATAACTGACATCAATATCCTGAAACTGGGTCAAGTGGTTCCCATTCTTCAATGTCGTCTCCGTCTTGGTAGACAACAGTTGAGAGCTGATCGACGTACGCCAAAGCGTCAATACCGTCGTCATGCGCTAGGGGATCTGGGAAATCTGCGATCTGTGATAGCAGCCAGTCATTCCATTCTCCTTTGACTAGCTTGATGCGCCCGCGCTGGGCGCGTCCCTGGAGAGCCCAGAGGATGCGGTCAGCTTTGTGCTTGTTACCGTGGCGGAGTTCTTCAACAGTGCGGTACGTATTGAACGTACGCATGTATTCCTCTAGGTAACCGGATACAGCCTCTTTAGCCATACCCTGCTCGATTCCTAGGCGCGCAGTGCCGTACTGGCGCATAGTGTCAACAATGTTGTAGGCCGTCTCTCGGACTTCCCAGTGGCCGTGCTTCACATTCAGCACGTACCACGTATCCTCGACTACTAGGACTTCCGCAATTACTGACTCGTCCGTACGGAGAGGCTTGTTGCCTTCTTTCTTGAAGCCCGCCAGATCGATAGTAACGTAGACAGTGCCAGAGTTTTTAGAAGGGGCATGCTCTACAATCGCGAACCAATCAGGCTTTAGGTGCTTACCGCCGCCAGACAGGAACGAGGCTTCAACTTCCTGCTTGATGGTTTCAATCGAGCGATTGCCACCAAGCATGCGTTTCTTTTCCTTGTCGGAAAGAAACGGGTTATCCATTGATTGGAAGTGGAAGGCTTCCCAGTCTGACCAGTCCTCTGGTCTGCCGGTCTGGGCGTTATGAGTTGGCTTTGTTAGAGCCCCCATGAACAGCCGGTAAAAGTGGTTCTTACCCTTCGGCGTACCGATGAATAGGGCGGAGCCTTCTACGTCAGACAGGGCGTCTGATAGGATCTCATCCCAGACAGTAGCCTTCATGTCGGCGTACTCGTCTAGAACTACGAACGAGAGACCGATACCGCGCAAGCTGTCTGGATTGTCCGCACCCTTGATATAGATGCGTCTTCCGCTGATCAGCTCTAGCCAGCCGTCGTTAGTATTCTCATTGCGGATCAGTCCGCCGTTGCGTTCGAACCCCAGGAGGGTGCGAAGCTTGGGCCACATGATCCTTTTTGCTTGGTCTTGCGTAGGCGCTACGTAGTAGACGCCGTGCTCTGCGGTTAGCTGATAACCGTTCTTCTCAGTCATCATCGCTTCTTGTCCAAGTAGGACAGCAGCGATGTGCGATTTACCGAAACGACGCCCGGCAGCTACAACCTTGAAGCGCGCTGGGCTGTTGTAGATTGCCGATTGCCCAGCATGGAGCTTGACTACGAATGCGCGTGAAGGTACTGAGCTGCCGCCTGACAAAGAGCCTGATCATCCCTAAAATGACCGAGCCCTTTATTGCAGAGTCCGCAGAGAAGACTTCTTACATTTCCAGTAGCATGATCATGGTCTATATGCGTATGTTTTCCGGGCTGCATTGGCTGGCTGCAGATTGCACACAATCCCGCCTGTAGCTCCAGCATGGCATCGAACTGTTCTAAGCTGATGTCATAGTCTCTACGTATGTTTGTACGTAGATCTACTCGCAGAGATTTACGTCTAGCGCGATTGCATTCCATGCATTGCGGATACACTCCGTCAGATCGCTTGACGTCTCTAGAGAAATCGGAAAGTTGCCTATATCTGAAACAACGACTACAGCGTTTTTCAGTAGCTATAGTCATTGTTGGAGTCAGTGCTCTGGCCGTTACGCATGCGGCCAAGATCAGCATCCGACACCGCGCTATCAACCGTCTGCTTACGCCGTGTGATAGAACGAGGGGCTACCGCCTGTGCCACAGCAGACACAGCATCTCTGATAGCCCCGGATACTCCAGGGCTGCCAGGAGAGGACTGACCGCGTGGGCGGCTGTAATCAGGAGCGCCCATTACTTGCCCATGAATCGCAGTACAATGATTTGGTAGACAGTCGCGGCGTTATACGGAGTAGTAAGCGCGCCAGCTGTGTTGTTGAGAACAGCAAGACGAACCGTATTAGCTGCGGAGACATCACCAACAATAGGTGCGCCAGCTGTCAGGGCACCGCCGGCTCCGTAGGTAAAGACTAGAACTTCGTCGCCTACCTTGACGCCCTGAACAGTAACCGTAGTAGACGACGTAGTACCGGAACCAGCTCCGCCAGTGCCGATAGTCGCAGTTACGTTGCCTGCAAAGACAACATCAAACAGCGACTGAAATAGACGATGTGCCATTTAGGTTGATCCCTTCGGACGGCTGGTATCTTGGTTGTCTGGCTGGCCTGAACGCCCTTGGAATGGCTTAACCTGATAGCGGACTGGCTGCTTAAACGTCTTGCCGCCGCTGCTGTTGCCGCCGCTTGAGTCGCCGTCGCCAGGAGTGGCGAACTGGTTACTCTTCTCTGCACCTGTGCTCATTACTGTGTCTGTTCCTCTGAGGGAGACGCTACTTCCGTAGCCGTTACGTCAATCACTTCAATTGGAGTTTGTGTTTTAGTTTGTTGTGCTGCGAAAGTTGCATTTTCGATGCGGAATACAACTGTTCTCCCATCATTCGCGCCGTTGTCGTCTGCATCGCGCGCATTACTGATTACTTTGTCGAGAATCAGCTTGGCTGCACCAACATGCCCATCAGCTGCCTTCTCAACCATCTTATTGATGATTCTTTTGACCTTTTCAACCGAGATATGCTCACGTAGAGCAATCTCAAGGTCTAGTTGGATGTCCTTTAGTTGTTGTTTCTTAGGACGGCCAGAAGGGTTTCCGGATACACCTTTGACAAACCGCCCTGCAGGGCTTGGAACAACTTCCGTGTCTGTCAAGGTATCCTCGGGCTTGGAGCGAGCTGCGGGAATCGAACCCGCGATCAGAACATTGGCAATGTTCGGCACTACCATTATGCGAAGCGCGCTGAGTGGATGACAGACTTGGATTCGAACCAAGGTCTACAGGGTCAAAGCCTGCGGTCCTGCCGCTAGACGATCTGTCAGAAGTTTTAGCCTAATTGTTTTGGGATTCAAACCCACGGATAGGCCGGCCACCGAATTGGTACTCGCTGTCAGAATCGCACTGACCAAGACAGCTTTGTAAGAACCGTCCGCACACTAGCGTCAAACGAGCAATGGAGGATTTGGTAGGCTACCAGGGATTCGAACCCTGAAAATCTGCGTTCTAAGCGCAGCACGTTTGCCAGTTACGTCAGCAGCCCAAAGATGGTGGACCTGTCGAGAATCGAACTCGCAAGGCTACATTGCAAGTGTAGCGTCCGTCCCAACGGACAAGCCCTTACGAAAGACCTTCACCGCGTTGCACGTAGATCAGTGCAGGACCAGCAGCACTGCCGATAGCAGCGAAGCTGTCAGCGTTCGCAGGGATCTGAATCACTACTCTGGCGCCTTTCGGCACAACATGCCCAACAGAGCCAGCGGGCGGACCCGCATCGACGGGGAATACGAGAGTAGGGGCACCAGCAGAATTCAAATACGCAGCAAATAGGACATCGTTGGGACCTGAGTTGTACACGGCGCAAGCAGTACCGCCGGATGCAAAGCCTACAGGCGTAGTTGCATTAACCTGCGCCGCCGTAATGCTACGTGCGTACGTCAGATTCTTTTTCGGATTGAATGCTACGCCGGGAAGGGCCAACTAAAGACTCCTGCTGTATTCTAGAATCAAGAATGGTGCCTTTGGACTGGATTTGCGCCGTCCTCTATCGCTTACAAGGCGATCCCCTCGCTATCTAGGGCTTCAAAGGCATGCGTGGTTGTTCCTGTACGAATCGAACGCACGTCAAACGGTAATCGGCCGTCCGCACTGCCATTGTGCTAAGGAACAGAAATCTGTGATAGTAGGATTTTACGCGATTAACGCGGAGTATTCCGCTATAATCCTACGATGGTAGGAAGTTGGTCGCACTGTCGTAGGACGCACGGCTAGTTACAGGACCCGCAATAGCGGTCACGCCACTAGGCTGGGCTGCTGGTAGCGGGCAGAGGAATCTAACCTCTGACCATATGGTTATGAGCCATCTGCTCTTACACTGAGCTAGCCCGCTATAAACTTGGCGCTCCAATTCTCTCCCAATTGTATTCTCTGTGCACAGAGTGTGTATTGAAAGAGAGAACGGAGCAGAAACTTGTTAGGCACTCCGGAAAGTAGCCGGAGCTTTAAGACCCACTTTGCTTGGGCCTGCCTAAACTTGGTCCCGCCTAGAGGATTCGGACCTCTAGAATCTCAGTTTTGAATTGAGAATGTCTGCCTATTGCATCAAGGCGGGAATTGTTTTTGGCCGATATGCTGGCCGATAATTGGCGGATACGTTCTCGATTCGAACGGAATCAGCTTTCGCCGACATGCGGTTTTCAAGACCGCTGCGGAGCCCCTCCGCTTATCGTATCCATGTTTGGTTCTCCACCAAGGACTCGCACCTCGATAGCTTGCTTCAGAGGCAAGCGTCCTACTTTAGACGAGCGGAGAATAAAATTGGCGACCCAGTAAGGAGTTGCACCTCACCTTGCAGTTTTGGAGACTACTACCCCGCTCCGGGGACCGAGCCGAACTAGTCGTTGTACTTGTGCGGCATATGCACTAGCCCGTGGCGTGTGCGCGTACCCTTGGCTTTAGGGCCGGCGATCTGCGCTGCGGTGTAGTGCACACCTGCATCTAGCTTTGGCATCTTGGGACGGTCAATCTTCATCCCCAGGCCAGGACGTGGACGAACAGCCCCGTCGAGAGGGGCTGTCAATCCGAACATCTTGCCGCCGGCGATCTTTGCCATATGTGCTTTACAAGGATCAAAAGCACGGGATTCGTGCTTTATAGGTACTCTGGAGTGTCGTTCTGGTATCGCGCCAGATATGGCGTTCTTTCACAGAGAAGGCCGGCTACTTAGCCGACGACACGAATAGATGCCACGTCTTTTTATATAGCGGCTACGTGGCCAAACGCGCTATCGCGATTCTGGTGCAGCGTCTAGGAATCGAACCTAGAGGGAGGTTAGTCGGCAGGGTTACAGCCTGCCCCGTCTCCATACCGGTCTAACGCTACGAAAGCATTAGCCGGGATAACTGCCCTTCTTGTACGTGCGGCCATTGAGGGCCTGTCCCTCATTCCACGTCTGATCGAAGCCATTGCTGTCCTCGAAGCGCGGGGAGGTTTCCAAGTACGGCAGGCTCATTGACGGGCCGAGCGCATTAGGATCACTGCGAGTCTTGCGGTCTCCGTGGTTCTCGGATTCAGCCGATTGATTGTCTACTTCGGGCTTCGCCACGGAATTCTTCCTCAAAATTACTAGTGATGGCTTCAGCCATCCGTTCTACTTCGTAGATGCGGGCCACAGCCCAGTCGAATGTTTCTGTACCCATTTGGTACTCGCCGGCGCGGATCATCGCGCGGAGCGCTGATGCTTCAACCATACTGTCCCTAGTTGCCGTCTTGGTGACGGCTGCAAAGCGCAGAGAGTTCTAGATAGCGAAGCTAGATTAGCTCCGACAGTCCCAGTATCTGGTCCTGTCTTCGCGGAGTCACCAAAGACGAAGCGTCTTTGTCTCCTCCGTTAGTCGTCGTGCTATCAAGCACTCCTCCTAACTAATCTAAGAAATCTTATCCCTTGCCAATGTTCTTCAGTCGTTTTAGTACTTTTGTTCCAAACTTGGAACAGAAACTACACGCCAAACTACTGAAAGTAGAAAGGTTTCTACCCGTCGCGATGTCGAATTTTTCTACATCGCAAAAAAGCCAATTAGTACTACTATTCAGGGAAATCCTGAGAGATTTGATAAAGTCTATGTTATCAAACTACTTTAGACTTGAAGCAATTTCTAGTCATTTAGCGCGGTTTAAGCGGCGCTAGTAGCCGTCCTGTTTCGTATTCCTGTTAACACCCGCCACAAAAGTATCTATTCATCAGCACTTTCAATTAGTTATCTCTTGTGATTAGGGACTCGGTTTTACCTGTTTCGTGGCTGTGCTGGGGTCCGGGACAAAACAAAACTGGATACCGGGGGGACCCCCTGCCTTTATAGCTCGTTCGAGCTCGTTATAGCTGCAGCAGCCTGGATGTAGTGAGATGTAGTGATACGATGCCGACTCACGGAATCGGTTGGATGCCTAAGCTATTGATCTTATATGTAGTAGATATAGTAGCGATATAGTTACCCCCAAGTATTACCCCCAGCTTAAGAGAGAGGTAGATAGGATGGGGTCAATTGGCTGCTGATCTAGATATGGTGGGGGTAACGAGTACAGCGGGGCTGCTCCCACGTCCTATCCACTCACTGGCACGGGATGCTTAGGGGAATAGACAGCTGTCTTGATTACCCAACCATCATCGAGAGTAGTGACAGAGCTGTGTGGTGTCTCCTTAGCCATTGATAATGCTTCGGAATAGTCCTCTGTCTCTCTGCGAGCAGCAACGGTATTCCCGTTGTAGTTCTCGATTGAGTAGTAATACATTTGCGTCTCCATCTAGTCAGTGATTACGATGGGTAGACTATACCGATTCGATTCCGTACTTTGCAAGTCTTGATTCGATTCCGTATTGTGCTGTCTGTCGCAGTTACCCCCGATACAATACCCCCAGGAGAGTACTCATCATGCCTATCGATATAGTTAAGCCGACTCCAGCTCAGATCCGAATAGATGCACTCGCTGGTATGGCATGGTGGAATGCCCTGAGCGAGGTAGACCGTGCTAGATGGCTGGAAACTGCTCGGAAGCGTAACCAGCTAGCAGCTGGGCATGTCCGTTACACACTCGATGATATCCCGTCAGCTGCTGACGCATGGGCTGCATTCAAGGCTTAGGCATGTCTAAGCTGATAGCACAGCAACTGGACCATGCCGAGCCACGCCCCAAGCCGTACAAGCTCTACGATGGGGATGGACTGCTGATCATCATTCGTCCCAACGGTAACAAGTGGTGGAGGTTCAAGTACCGCTATGCGGGGAAAGAGCAGAGCTACTCGGTAGGCGTCTATCCTGTCGTGTCTATTGACGGTGCTAGGGAGATCCGTGATTGGTGTAGAGAGCAGCTGTCTAGAGGGATCGATCCCAATACAGTCAAGAGGGAGAGCAAAGCCAGGGAGAGGACAGAGGCAGAGATAGAGCAAGCCAGGAGGGCTGAGCTAGTGCTCACGCAGTTCAATACCATTGCTGAAGAGTGGTACAAGCTCGAAGAGAAGAAATGGAAAGCTCAGACACTCAGTGCTCTGAGACAGCGCTTGGATGATTACATTCTGCCTGTCCTGGGAAAGCTGCAGATTGCAGCTATAATAGCCCCGGATTACCTGCCGATACTGCGCAGCCTGGAGGCTGCGGATAAGCTCGATACGGCTCACAGAGTCAAAGACATCATAGGCAAGGTATTGCGCTACAGCGCGGCTACACGAGCCCTAGGAATCGATACAACGGGCAACCTGCGCGGCATGCTCGTTCCCATCAAGGGGGATAATCATCAGGCTATAACCGATCCGGATAAGCTAGGTCCTCTACTGCGTTCGATCTGGGATTACAACGGCAAGCCCGTTGTGAAAGCAGCGCTACGCCTGGGAGCCTACCTGTACAAGCGTCCATCTGAGCTGCGCCTAGCTGAGTGGCAGGAGTTCAGATGGAATGATCGAGAGTGGCACATCCCAGGGTTGCATAGAATGAAGATGGAGGAAGACCATATTGTCCCTCTACCATCCCAAGCAGTGGAGATTATCCAGGGATTGCAGCAGCTAACAGGCGCTTACCGGTATGTATTCCCGAATGATCATGACTGCGCAGTACCGATGAGCAATGGCTCAATACGCCGCGCCATGATCAAGTTAGGATATCAAGATCAACATACCGAGCATGGCTGGAGAGCCACAGCTAAGACAATTTTGGAAGAACGTCTGGGGTTCGATTCCAAGTATATCGAGATGAGCTTAGCTCACGTAGTCAAAGATCCGAATGGGACGGCGTACAATCGGGCTGCGTTTCTTCCTCAGAGGAAGAACATGATGCAGACTTGGGCGGACTATCTTGACCAGCTGCGGCTTTCTGCTTAGGAGGACGGCCTTAGCCGCTTGCCAGGACCCGCTATGCGCTTCTGCGGTATGCGGGGTATACAGGGCAGCCCTACTAGTCTGCAGTACTCCTGATCGTCTATCAGCCCATATATAGCCAGGGCTTCCGGAGTCCATTCGATTCCCTTTCCCATAAACGCAAAATCCCCCTGTTTCCAGAGGATCTTACGCGTCATAGAGACTCAGGGCTAGCCGTAGATAACGTAGTAGCGGATAGCTCCATATATTAGGTCCAGCTTATCCGCGCGATGCTGCGCCCGCTTGCGCGATGCGTATCCCTTGCTGACCAGCTTTCCCGTCTGTCCATCCTGTATGTAATACCGGCGATCTAGCGGGCTCATGCTGCTTGTCTCCGTAGCAGCGCTACGCTGGACTCGTCAGCAGTCTCTTCAGTGACCGCAAAATAAGTTTCTGGATCTACGTATTGCACAGTAAAGCTGGCGGCTAAATTGGCGTACTGCTTTCGCCCAATACCGCTGACTTTTGTAAAGCTTGTGCCAGAAAACGCTGTGATACTGGTAACGCCATGCGCGCGGCACCATGTGAGGTATTCCTCGCGGACGGTTTCCTTGCTGCGGGAATACCCCTCATAACGAGAACGGCGCAGTTTTGGGTTGGAGATCGGCCAAGCCCTGTCCACGCGCACTAGGCGACGTGTGACCCCCGCCAACTGCTCGAATGCTGCAAAAACTACGGAATACTCGCCGGTTACGTCGGGCCGATAGTCGCGGCCATCAAGTAGCTGCAATTGATATTCGATACCGTCAGTCCCTAGGACTATGCGACTCATGACGCATCTCCCGCGTCACACAGCACCCTACCTAGGATCTGGCCCGGCAGGAAGTCTCCTGTCAGATCAAACCATTCATTGAAGAACGCCAGCCGTGTCCAAAAGTCTGTGTGTTCGATGATTTCCATTGCCCGTTACTCCTATGCCATTAGCGAATCGATTACGCCGCGCGCTTCCTCTACATCCTTGACTGTCTGGATGTAGACACCTCCCTTCTCTACCCACATAGCCCCAGTCATGCCGTTGCGGCAGATCAGGTAGCTGCGATAAGCGGTTTTCATCTCTGCAATCTCCGTCAGTTCCGATGTAGTAGCTCTACTATATCGTTATAGCTGGAGAATACAAGCCTATCTCGATACAAATAAAGTGAATCAGTTCACGATATAGTACTTGTATTGCGTTGTAGTTGAGATATAGTAGATCCAACGTCGGAACTAGCTACATCTACTACATCGGAGATTACGAACATGTCACACGAAATAGAAACAGCGGTATTCATGGCTTCTGAAGGGGCGGGCTGGACTGGCCTGGGCAAGGCAATCCCGACTGAGATCGCCAAAGACCCCCGCAAGATTGCGGAATTCCTGGGAGCCATCTGGACTGTCGAAACTCGCGAAGCCTTCTATAAGAAGGCAGACGGCAGCTACAGCCCCATCAGCGGCGCAGCTGTGCAGGTCCGCAGCGACACGGGACGTGTCCTGTCAGTCACTTCTGATACGCGGTATCACGTCGCCAACCGGCAGCCCTGCGATGTGTTCGAAGCCTTCCGAGACGAGCTGGCGTCAAACGGGATGGACATTTCACACGCTGCCGTATTGCGCGGTGGCCAGCAGATTGCTGTCTCTGCGGTGCTGAATGGGGATCACGACGTCATAGTAGGTAAGGGAGACGTCCTCAAGTCATACGTGACTCTGAGCACGGGCTACGATAAGAAGCACGGGACCAAGGCGACGAAGGGAACCATCCGCGTTGTCTGTGCGAACACGCTGCAGATGAGTATCAATCAGGCTGCAAACACAGATCAGCTTCGCGTCATCCGCGCCAGCACAGAGCTGGAATTCAACTCCCTCAAGGATTTGGTAGCCCAAGTCAAGTACCTCGAAGCTGCTGAGCGCAACACGTTCAATGATCTGGCCAACTGGGAAATGCGTGATGCGGATGTGGCCCGCTATTTCGCGAATGTGCTTGAGATCAAGATCGAAGATCTGGACAAGCGGAATGTCAACGGCAAGGAACTGGTCAGCACGAAGTCTAAGAACATGCTCGCAGCCCTGACGAATGCATACACCAAAGCGCCTGGAGCTGTAATTGCCCAGGGGAGTGCTTGGGGTGCACTCAACGCAGTCACCTACTACGCAACGCACGAGAAGACGGTGCGAGACACAACCGAGGACGGAGCAACGCTGGCCCGTATCGCTTCAAATATCAGCGGAGACAGCGCCAAGCTGAAGCAGCGTGCTCTGAAGTTGCTCTCCGACACAAAGCCAGAGCTTGCCTCGCTGCTTGCACAGGGGGACGACATGTCCCGTCTGATGCTCAAGGCGGTATGAATCTTTTTACCACCCCAAAGGGGGCATGGCCTAACAAGCATGCTCCCTTTATTTTTGGGAGTTATGCTAATCATGGACAATCACGCAAAACAGCTTCTAGACCAGTGTCGTGATGCGATCAAGGCGGGAGACTGGGCCAAGGCTAATGAGCTGCTGGAGCAGTATGAGTATTGGAGAGCCACAGGGGGCGCCGCCCCGCCAGACGGCGATTACCGGGCGCTGGCTTACCGGATGCAAATCAATATGGGTATGCGGAAGTAGCCACAAAGATATTACGATATATTGTCCAATTGCCGTTGTAGCTATATCTGGGGGAGTTATAGTAGATCCACTACATAGTTTTGTGGAGTTCCTACTAGATGAACGTAACCCCCCCATTCGTAATCTTCAGCGTATCTCGCACGGAATATGCTGACGAGCTGACCGCAGATCGAACGGAGTTCGCCGCACGCCAACTCCAGGCCCGCAACATAGCATACATACGTATTGACGGAGTGTTCTCTGGGATCACTACGCGGGCCTTTCTGGTCTTCACACACGAACGAACGTACGAAGCCCAGGAGATCGAGAGTTTAGCAGCTCGCTACGGACAGAAGAACATTCTGTACGTTGACGCTGCTGGACTCGCTTATACGCGCCCAATGGATGGGGGACCTGACGAGGAGATAGGGCGCTTTAAAGAAGTCAGCTCGTACGATGCCTCGCGGCGCGAGGGGTATCTCTACGTCAATGGCAAGTACTACGCCACAGGGAGTAAGTAGCGATGGATATCTTGCACAGACCAAACGGCTATTTTGATGAACTGTTTACGCAGCCGGCGGAAGTCCTCTCCTATGCAGTCGCGGAGCTGACAGGAAAAGACTTCGATACGATAGTCGGGTCAGGACTATCCGGCACTGTCGCAGCAACACTCATTGCCCATCAGATGGGCAAGAATCTAGTAGTTGTCCGCAAGGCTACCGAAAACTCCCACAGTTCTAACCTTATCGAGGGGAAGCTGGGGAAGCGATGGATATTCATTGACGACTTCATAGCCAGCGGAGCAACGCTGAGTCGCTGTAAGGATGCCGTGCGCGCCACTGCATTAGGGTACGCATTCGATACACAGTACGTCGGCGCCTACCTCTACGCACGTCGCAGTAATACCTACGCGCCTGCTTGGGAAGATGCACCGCTATGAAGGATGTTATCTGGCTAGCCACGCTAGTCCGGCTGTTTGGCTGGGCTGTATCCCTAACCGTTCTAGGACTCATATGGGGGCACCATATATGAGCGAATGTAACCTACCGCCGTATAGGGCCAGTAAGGCTCTAGAAGACTTCATCAAGGTACAAGCCGGCCCTCACTACATCTGTGATGAAGGGACGTGCATGGCTGATCTGGACGCGCTACAGCGCTGGAAAGAGCAGCACGGAGACGAGCGATTCCATACGCCTATCCCGGTGTATCCCTGTGGGTCTGATTCCCCATTCACGCCAGAAGGAGATGCAGCCTATCAGGCGTGGCATGACCGGCTACATGCAGAGGGGGAGTACGAGTTCAACATTGCAGGGGAGCTGAAGCTAGCAGGCGTGCATATGGCGCTAGCCAAGCGCGGGGGACTCTCAGACCATGACGTGATGTTCCTGTATCACTTCATCGTTACCCGCGTGATGTATCACTACTGGCACGATGGAAAAGATCCCCCGGACCGCGCCCGCTTCATCACCGCATGCTTTGTGTACGGTTGCCGAGCTGCGGCCAGGGGAGATCATGAATTGCAATATGCAGACCACTGCAGTTAGGAGCGATTCTTATTAGCCCACGCGCCTAGCAGCTGTGCCAGATCCAGAATCTGAGTGATAGACGGATTACTGCCTGGGACAATCGTCTGTGTGTGATCCAAATTGTCATCTGGAGTGTCATTCCTTGAAACTAACAATTGATCTATCGGAACGTCGGGATTCTTCATAGCCACGGAATAGGCGTACTTACCGAGCCACTGTTCTAGCTGGTAAGTCTGCAGTCCGTACTTAGTCTTGGCAGCTTCGAAAGTGACTTTGCGAGAGAGAACTGCCGCAGCAACTTCATGCTTCTGTTCCGTCGTGAAGTAGTCGCGCGTTCGATGCTCTGGTTTCTTAGTCATGAACAAATGCTCCAGTAATCCACAAGTTGATGGGTTATTGCCTTGATTCTTGGGAACCAAATAATACTTAGCCAAAATTCGAAATCTGTGACGGAAGTCGCATTAGATAAAAGGGATATAGTTATGTCAATAGTTGCTGAGATAAATCAGACTGATGTCGCAGTAGAGCACGTCGCAAAATCGCTACAACCGGAAGCAATCTTAACCCTTGTTAATTCGATCCTCAGTACGCTGTCCAGGCGATATAGCCTGCAATATGCAGACCAAGAGGACCTTAGACAGGCTGGGACCATTGCTGCTCTGCAGATATACGAGGGCTATGATCCAGACGAAGGGACGATAGAAGCCTTCCTAGCCCCCCGCATCCGCTTTGCCATGCTGGATGAGATGGATACGCTCCACGCTGGCGGCATTACAGGCGATTACAGCGGAGATCGGCCTACCAGCCTAGAGACGCGCCAGCCTGATTGGTTCCAGGCTAATAGCGCTTCTCTGGACGATGGGAGCAGCACTCCGTCAGAACCTACGCTAAGGGAATCCCTGGAAGATACAGGCAGCCCGGATCTGGACCGGGAAAAGCTTGCAGACGATGTAGTTGCTGCTTTATCGAGCCTCCCCTACCGGTCTAGCTCCATTCTAGTGCGCTACTACGGACTCAGGGGGGTCACTCCGCACACTATGCGGGAGCTTGCGGGCAAGTACCGGGTAGGAGTGGCGGAGATCCATCGGCGAATTGACCGAGCCCTGAAAGAGCTGAAAGATATAGTCGAATCAACTACATCTAGCTATATCGCCGGACAGAATTTGGAACAAAAACACGAAAACGACTGAATAACAGTGGCCAGGGCTCTGATTTGTGCCCATTTATCAACCCTGGGCCAGTTTCATACCCAAGTATGTGCTGAGGCTAGCTAGGGCTAGCAACCGGAATACACCGGATTCTGTGACTCGGATCTGATCTTAATTGCTCGTCTTTGTTGACTCGCAAGGAAGAAATGAAACGGCCATAGAAAGGGCTAGGTTTTGTCTGAATTTAGGAGATTTGATCAATATGGCTATTGTAAAAGTTGTTCGTGCCGTGCCTGTCATTCCTGTGATCGAGAAAGTTGTACTTGAGCTGACGGAGCAGGAAGCCCATGACTTGCGCTGGATAGTTGGCAGCATTGGTGGACATTACGAGCTTTCCCCGCGCAAGACGCTATCCGACATCTGGAGTGCTCTGGCGGACGCGGGTATCGAAGGTACTGACGGGTTCAAGTTCCGAAACGGAGCTGTAATTGATCGTGAGTGATCGTCACGAGCTTTTCGATGAACTAGACGCCTGTGAAAGGCGCTGGCGCAGTACATACATGACTCTGGCAGAAGCTGCTGCCGGCTGCAGATGCCTAGATCTGTTCGCAGACTACTTAGCCACTCCTGCAGGACTCGCCTACGCCCAGCGTCACGCCAATGTACCGACGTATCTGCAGGATATCCAGAGGGAGCAAGCGCTGGCCAGATCAGCCTCTCTACCTTTCAATCTCCAGACAGTTGGGAGTGTCAAGAATGTATAGGCTGATATTCGGAATACCGGGATGGCTACTGTACTTCATCCTGATGACTACGCTGATGCTGTTAGGAGTTCCACTGATAGCTCTGGCAATCCACTATCAAGCCTATCGAGACCAAAAAGATGATGGGTTTGTTCGTACTCACTGGGTAAATAGTTGGATGTGGCTTTGGGACAATGACGAAGATGGGATAGACGGAGACGCTATTAGCAGTACAGGGGGCTGGAAAAATCTAGATTGGATAAAGGCGACGAACAGGTGGAGCGTAGCTAAGCGGATCTTCATATGGAGTGCATGGCGGAACAGTGTAGGGAATGCCCGATGGACAAGGCTGTTTGGGATGACGGTAGATCCTAGGCAGGTACATGTCTGGTATCCGACAGAAGAGATGAACCTCAAATTAGGTCCGTACCTTGTACGTCAGGGCTGGCGGTACGAGCTGCGATTCCCGTGGGGCAGCAGCAAGTGCTTCTTCTGGATGGGCTGGCGGATAGCTCAGCAGACACAGAAGACAGAGGCAGTAGGGTTTGCATTCCAGCCCTTTGGCAAGCTTTGAGAGCCAAAGTGGTTGTTAACCTTGTTAACTGTCCGTGGGGGAAGTTATGAGTATCCGCTGGCAGGGCACCCCGCAGAAGCCCACACAGCTGAAGCCATTCGAAGGGGCTCTGTATCCACTGGCCGCAGAAGATTTAGCATTCTTCAGAGCGAAATACGAGATAGACACATTATACGCGCACTACCACATACAACGTGGATTTGATAATCGTGTCTGGACTGATCGCTACGTAATGTCTATTTGGAGCCCAGTAGGTAAGCGCAGGGGGCGTGTTAGTCGGGAAGGTTGGGAGGGCAGCCCGTTAGAGGCTGTCAGTCGCGGACGAGTTAAGGCGCTTACTTCACCAGAAGTGCAGGAGCCTCTACAGAGCTGGTATTTAAAAAGGGCTAGTGCAGATAGCTTGATTGTAGTTGAAGATCAGCTATCCGCTATCAAGCTTTATTCCCACGGCTTTAGCGCTGTTGCTCTGCTAGGCGTGCCAGGGGACGGCAACATAGGAGCAGACAGGGTTAGGGAGCTAGCCAGCTGGAGCCGTGGGGAAGTGATCATAGCCTTGGATGCAGATGCTACAGACAAGGCTTTCGAGTTCGCCAGACGCTGGGGGATGGCATTCAGGAAGCTCCGCGTAGCCATCCTAGAACGGGATCTGAAAGATGAACCAGCAGCTAACTTCGGAGAGGTGCTAGGGCTATGAAGATATCGATAAAAGACTTGTCCGGCGATCTATTGGTAATAGAAGGCTGGCACGAAAAAGTTATCCTGACTGCTGCCACAAAAGGGCCTAGAGCCGGTGCAGCAACTATAGCATTTAATCTAGATCATGCCAGGACTGTAGTTGTTGCCTTGAGCAACGCGATTGCGCACGAAGAAGCCAATAAGACCCGTAGGCTGTCAAGGGAGAGTCAATGTCCGGCTATCTAATGCATCTCGGTTGCTGGCTGGGGAGGTTCCCCAGAGCTGTACAACGGATACGGCGCAGACGCGCTGCATGGAGATGGGCATTAACAAGAGGGAGAAGTTTGTAATGCGATTCTGGATTGGAGGGGCACTAGGGACGGCGGTTGCCATGCTCGGCAGCGCAGGTATTACTATAGGGCTGCATTTGGATACTGCCGCAGCGGTCCTAATAGGTATATCACTTGGTACGCTTCTACCCGTTGCTGGAGTTCTTATCGCGGATGCTTGATGCAGAAATCCTAGCGGCAGCAATCGCTAGCAGAGAAGCTTACGACAGGGTAAGCCCGCACATCACCGGGAAGGATCTAACTCCCGATGTCGGATTCTGGTACGACCTAGTAGGAGCATGGTATGAGAGAGATCGCAACGCTAGTAGCGTCGATGTTAACGCTATTCGGGCTCTGGGGGAGTCTCGCATATCTAACCCAAAGCAACGTGAATCTATTCTCGTTGCTATTGGTAATCTCCCTGTTGCTGTTAGTGCTAGCAACGTGGCTCATACAGCGCTGGAGATCAAGAGGCACAATACAGGGCTTGAGCTTGCAGCAGCCATCGCCAAAGGCGACACGAAGCGAACCCAGAGGCTCCACGTGCTTTATGGGGATCTGCTCAAAGCCACGGAGTTAGGCTCTAAGAAGCGGCCAGAGTGGCAGCTAGCCACATCGATTGACGAGCTGTTCAGTAAGGTAGGGAATGCAAACAGAATCCCAATTGCTCCTAACGTCCTTAATCAACGCATTAATGGCGGAGCACTCCCCGGCCATCATATCGTCGTATATGCACGCCCAGAGATGGGGAAAAGCACATTTGCTATTAACTTTGCCGTACAGCTTGCCATCAGAGGGCACAGAGTCCTCTATGTCGGCAACGAGGATCAAATTGATATCCTTAAATCACGATCTGTCAGCAGAGCTACCCAGCTAACAGCCGCAGAGATCGAGCAGGATCTAGCCAAGGCTATCAAGCTCTACAGGGATCGCGGCGTAGAGGATCGCCTTATCTTCGGGCAGCTCAGAGACGGCAATCCCGACACAATCAGGAAGCTTGTTGATGAATACGAACCGCAGATTCTAGTTATTGATCAGATCCGTAACCTTGCCGGCGGGGGGGATGGCCTTGTAGCTAATTTGGAAGCCAACGGGCAGGCCGTCAGACGAATCCTACTCGAATATGGCCTTATCGGCCTTAGCGTCTCTCAGGCTGGCGTAAGCGCTGATTTCAAGCTGTGGCTTGATATGGGGGATCTGGACAGCTCTAAGACTGGGCTGCCGGGGACAGCTGACTTGCTTATCGGCATCGGCGCTACGCAGGAGATGTTAGACCGCAACCAGCGGGCGCTAGCCTTGCCTAAGAACAAGCTCAGCTCTGCCGCCAATGCCCATGAAGGGATCATAGTGGAAATTGACAAGTCACGGAGTCTGTACAAATGAGAGTTATTGTCAGTGGAGGACGGGACTATAAGGACAGAGCCAGCGTATACCAATGGCTAGACCGGCTGTTTATCGAAGTAGACGGCTATGACTGCAATCCTGCTGTTGAGCTGATTGTAGGAGGTGCCAGAGGGGTAGATACGTTTGCAGAACAATGGGCAATAGAGAGGCTCGTAAGCTATGACGTATACAGAGCCGACTGGGAAGCCGACGGCAAGGCTGCGGGACCTATCCGCAACCGCCGGATGCTGGAGGAAGGCAAGCCAGACTTGGTTATAGCTTTCCCTGGGGGCAGAGGTACGGCAAACATGATCGAGATTGCACGTAAGGCCAGGGTAGCTGTATTGGAGATCCCAGAATGAAGATTGAACGGAAGGGGCTGGAGAAGTCTCTGGCAATCGTTGCAGAGATCCTGACGGCGCGTAAGCGCTGGGGGAAGGGGATGCGTAGCCCCTACACCCCAGATCAGCTGTATGACGCGCTAATCGTGCTAGACGAGCATGGCCGGTTCACTGGCACGTCTGACGAGGAAGTGACAAAGCTTCGGCGGCAATTAGCCGCATGCCAGAATAGAGAAAAGGGGCGCAAGTCTGCACTAACTCCAGACGAAATTGTCTACGGCAAGACTTCGCCGGAAGCCCCGTAAATCTAGCACTTTCGCATCAGATTCTGTTCCAGACTTGGAACAAAAGTCCTAAAACGACTGAAGAACATTGGCAAGGGATGAGTTTTTCAAACAACGGAGATTCCAGACGATGTGCGGATTCAAAGGATATGTGAAGGAGCCCGTTCCTTCGGTAGAGATCACGCGAGACTCCCTCTCGTATACCGAGCCGGTCTATGCAATTCGGCATCTGACGAAAGATCAGATTCAGTACGTAATCGGCGCACTTGGTACCACGCTCGCCAATGACACTCCAGTTGGTCAGGCGACGTATGAAGTGCTTTTCGAGGAAGCCATAAAGGCGGATCTCGAAATCAATCCGGTGACGCTGGGATTGCTCAAGGTCTCGGATCTGCCGACAGCTGAGGCTTTCTTTTACGAGACGATTGTCCCGGCTGTGATTGCCAAGTCGAAGGCGAACGCGCGGGCAACGCAGGCAGCCGCAACGGTCTAAGTTGCTCCCAGCATTCCTAGCTAACCTCAATCCCGAAATCTACTTCAGCGATAACTACTTAGTTCTCGATTTCGAGATTGCCACTAATCACGGAGACTATGGAAGCGCGATTCACTCCGACAACCAAATGCTACTGGGCGTTTGGAAGTACAAGGGAGTAACGCGGGCTGTTTGGGGGGACGAGTTCGATCAGGGATGGGAGCAGCTAAGGAAGGATATGGCTAGTGCTGACTTCTTTGTTGCGCACTACGCTAAATACGAGCTGAAGTGGCTGAAGCGGCTAGGAGTGGATCTTAGAACGGTATTCCCGTTCGATACAGGACTTGCGGAGTACGTACTTTTAGGGAATCTGGCAGCAGGGGCGAAGGAATTAGGGATAGCGCCCAGAAGCACAAGTTTGGATATGTGCTGCCGGCGGAGGGGACTCCCTATTAAGGACCCCGTTGTCGATACGCTAATCGGCAATGGGATAAACCCGGTACGTATTCCGCATCCGTGGCTAGAGGGTAGATGTCGGCAGGACGTTGACACAACGGAGCAAGTATTTCTAGACCAGCGGAAGGCTCTCAAGGAACGTGGACTACTTGCGGTGCAATACACCAGATGCCTTCTAACTCCGGTACTGGCTGATATCGAAGGGGAGGGAGTAGCGCTAGATCCGGAGGAAGTTAACAAGGCCTATGCGGACTACAGTGAAAGGCTGGCTAAGCTCCAAGCGGAAATGGATGCTTTCACTGGTGGCATCAACGTTAACTCGACTAAGCAGAAAGCTGAGTTCATTTATGACACGCTGGGATTCAAAGAGCTTACCAACAAGCGAGGACAGCCTAAGCGCAGCAAGCCTACTAAGCTTCATCCGAACGGCTCAAGAAAGACTGACGACAAGACACTGCAACTGCTTAAGGCGACAACTGCACGGCAAAAGAAGTTCATTAAGCTGCGAAAAGAACTTGCGAAAGTCTCTGCAGCGGTATCTAAGAACCTTGCGTTCTTTAAGGGTGTCATAGATGAGTACGGGGGAGTCTTCTTTGCCGAGATACATCAGACAAACACGGCAACACACCGTCTGGCGTCTACTGGGATTCCTCTCGTATTCAAGACGATCAAGACAAAGGATGGTGAGCCTGCAACGAAGTCTGTCCAGTTTCAGAACACTCCCAGGGGGTTTAAGAAGCTATTCCGCGCTAAGCGGAAAGGTTTCAAGATTGCGGAGCCTGACGGATCTGGGCTGGAGTTCCGCATTGCAGTCTTTCTTGGAGATGACGCCCAGGGAAGGGCGGATATCGAAGATAGGACATTCGATCCTCACCGGTTCACCGCTAGCGTAATCAACAACGCGACGATTGACGAAGTAAAGGCGAATGAGAAGGCGTCTGGCGAGAAGAATGTTGATAGCTGGCGGCAGCTGGCGAAGCCGGATACGTTCAAGCCGCTTTACGGCGGTACTAAGGGAACTCCTGAGCAGGAAAGATACTATGCAGCCTTCCGCTTGCGTTATCCGGGTATCGCAGCGGCACAGGAAAGTTGGGTAGATTCGGCTCTGCTTCATAAGTACCTGATCACTCCGTGGGGATTGGTCTACTACTTCCCTACAGCGAGGAGGTCAGAGAGTGGATACGTCAATGTCACCAGTACTGTCTACAACTACCCGATTCAAGCGCTGGCAACAGCAGAGATTATTCCGATTGCGCTGGTCTATCTGTGGCACCGAATTCGAGAGTGTAAGTTGGAAGAACACGTATTCATCGTTAACACAGTGCATGATTCTGCACCTTGTGAAGTACGGGAAGGCAAAGAGCCTGAGTTCATTGATCTGGCTAAGCAGACATTCACTCTGGATGTCTATAACTATCTTGACCGTGTTTACGGTCTGGACTTCAACGTCCCCCTAGGCATTGGCCTGAAAATAGGGACACATTGGGGGACCGGGACTGAAATGGCTTTCAATATCTACAAAGATGGACGTGAGGTAAAGGTAAAATGAGTGTTGTAGTTACAGAGAAGACGGTTAAAACCGTCACGATTGAGATATCCGAGCAGACAGCCAAAAAGATCAACAGCTTGATCGAAGAACATGGCGACATCTTTTCAGAGGGAAGTGTGGATTTGCGAGCCTTGTCCTTGGATCTAGACAGCGCCGAGCTGTTCTCAGATGCAGCCTTGTTCGGAAGTGATGATGACTCAGAGGGTTGCTAATTGAGTCAGTTCAAGGGATTCATTGCCAAGATAGGCACTAAGGAAGGGACTAGCGCCCGTGGCAAGTGGACTGCCTATTCCTTCAAAGTTGAAAAGGATGACGGGAGCGAATATGAAGATTGGGTCAACTTCGGATTCGAGCGCCCCCCGTTCAAGGAAGGCGACTACATCGAGTTTCAGGCCGACCAAAACGAGCGTGGTTTCCTTCAGTACATCAAAGGGACAGGAAAGCCAATCAAGAACCCTCCTGCCAGAGCAAGTGCCAAGCAATCGGGAAATGCTGTATCTGGAAATCCTGCGACAGGAGCAGGTACGGGCACGGCGGGTAGCACTGCAGCGAACGCTGGAGCTGATCGCCAGACGCAAATAGTCCTGCAGCACTCACAGGAGATCGCTATCCGCGTTGTCGCGGTGCTGCTGACTAACGATGCGTTGCCGATGTCGGAGGCTAAGACGAAGGCAGGGACGGCTAAGCGCTTTAACGAG
>WNFR01000620.1_pt1 | contig 43331 bp, 37 predicted proteins | sample 5400221 | NCBI WGS metagenome assembly WNFR01 (sample SAMN13153357, study PRJNA577476) | soil metagenome | isolation source: 40 cm soil under Madrone tree | place: USA:California | collected 2016-06-14 | reverse complement strand
ATGCAATGGAGGATTTCGTCACCGCAGCCGCCGCCGGACGCGCCGTCGCCCCGCTGCGCGCCTTCATGGACCCCATCGCCAGCATTCAAGCCGCGCTCGCGGAAAAAGAGCCTGCCGACTTCATTCGCTTGGTCCTCGATGAAAGCGGCTACATGGCTATGCTCAAGGATCGCAACTCGCCCGAAGACGTCGCCCGCATCGAAAATCTTCAGGAACTCACACGCGCCGTCGCGGAAAGCACCGATGCCGGTGAATCGTTCACCGAATTTCTAGATGCTGCCGCTCTGGTTAGCGACGCCGATTCTTTCGAAGGCAAGCCCGGCGTAACTCTGATCACTTTACACAGCACCAAGGGCCTCGAATTCGATCACGTTTTTCTCACTGGAATGGAAGAAGGCATCTGCCCGCACGGCCGCTCCATCAATGAGGAAAAAGGCGTTGAAGAAGAGCGCCGCCTGGTCTACGTCGGTATGACTCGCGCCCGCAAAACTCTTACCCTCACCCGCGCGGTATATCGCCGCGTTTTCGGTAACGAACAACAACTTCGCGCGTCGGAACATTCCCGCTTCCTGACGGAAATTCCCAGCGAACTGGTAGACACGGTTCGCGGCTCCATGTCAGAAATCGGCCAGACCCGCCGCTACGAACCCGATCCCGAATACTCTTACTCAGCCGACGAATTTCTGCGCCGCGTCCGCAAAGGCCCCATTCTCGCAGCACGCCAACCGCAGCGTTCCAGTTCGCCGCCAAGCTTCGGCCGCCCCGCGATTCGCCGCGGCGCCGACACCAATCCCCTGGTCGGTCAAAAAGTCCGCCATCCGCAATACGGCGTAGGCACCATCATCGGCGTCGAAGGCGACGACGATGACCGCCGCCTCTCTGTCACCTTCCCCGGCCGCGGCACCAAGAAATTCGTAGAACGCTACGCCCAACTCCAACAACTTTAATTCTCCTTTTTGTTTTTTCGCTTTCGTAACGGCCGCCTTCCGAGGCGGGCACTGTTTCGAGTGCGGCAGCCTTTGCTGCCGCTTTTCCTCCTGGCCGTCTCCAATTCACCCCTTCCCCACTCAGTTGCGTCCCCCGCCCGCCTCGCGGTACATTCTCTCTCGCACCTCAATCCCCACACGCGTTTCCGGCCCCAACTCTTCGCCGCCGGATTCGATCGGAGCGCCCGGGTGGCATCACCCCTCTTCCGCCGCAAGAACATTGATCAACTTATTTCTGATTGCGAAGGCGCCGAATTCCGCCTGAAAAAATCTCTGGGCTGGCTCAGTCTTACCTCTCTCGGCATTGGCGCCGTCATCGGTTCCGGCATCTTCACCATCGTCGGCACCGCCATCGCCGGGCAGAAATTCCAAACCTCCTCCATCCTCAACGCACCGCTGCTGCAATACCTCGTTCACCATTCCGCATCCTTCGGCCGTCCCGGCGCGGGCCCGGCCATCGCGCTCTCCTTCGTCTTGGTCGCCATCGCCTGCGGCTTCGCTTCCGTCTGCTACGCCGAACTCGCGGCCATGATTCCCATCGCTGGCAGCGCCTACACCTACACCTATGCCACCATGGGCGAACTCATCGCATGGATCATCGGCTGGGACCTCATCCTCGAATACGCCGTTAGCAACATGGCCGTCAGCGTCGGTTTTTCCGCGCACTTAGTTGACCTTCTCGATTGGTTCGGCGTCCATCCCGACCCGAAATGGATTTCTCCGGCATATCTGCCCAGCGGCCTTGCGGACCTTGCCGGCAACATGATTTACGGCCCCGGTTGGCACTTCGGCTTTAACTGGCCCGCCTTCATCATCGTCATGCTGCTCACGGTGATTCTTGTTCGCGGTATCCGCGAGTCTGCGGAAACCAACAATTTTATGGTGCTGATCAAGATCGTCGCCATTCTTGCTTTCATCACCTTCGCATCCCGCTTCATTCACACCTCCAATTGGCATCCTTTCGCGCCCAACGGCTGGCCCGGCATCCTCACTGGCGGCTCCATCGTTTTTTTCACCTATATCGGCTTCGACTCCGTCTCCACCGCCGCGGAAGAATGCACGAACCCGCAGCGCGACCTGCCCCGCGGCATTATCGCCACTCTCGTCATTTGTACGCTGCTCTATATCGGCGTCGTGGTCGTGCTCACCGGACTCGTCCGCTGGGACACCTTGGTCGATGACGCCGCCCCAGTCGTAAACACCCTCAAGAAACTCCACATTTCCGGATTGCGCCTGGTCGTATTGATCGGCGCGCTCATGGGCATGATCTCTTCCCTGCTCGTTTTCCAGATCGGCCAGGCCCGTGTCTGGTTCGCAATGTCCCGCGACGGCCTCTTCCCAAAAATCTTCAGCCACGTGCATCACCGCTATCTCACGCCGGATTTCTCCACCTGGGTCGCTGGATTCGTCGTGGGAGTTCCCGCTGGTCTGCTCGATATCGGCACCCTGGGCGATCTCGCCAACATCGGCACGCTCTTCGCCTTCGCTCTCGTGGCCGCCGGCGTGCTCATCCTCCGCTATCGCGAACCGAATCGTCCGCGCGCTTTCCGCGCGCCTGGCGGACCCATCGCTCCCGTCATCACCATCCTCACTTGCTTGCTTCTTATGGCTGGCTTGCCCATCATGAACTGGATCCGTTTCTTTGTATGGCTGGCCATCGGACTTGTGATTTACTTTTCCTACAGCCGCAAACGCAGTACGCTACGCTTGAAAGCGTCAAATTAACTCGCGAGGCGCGCGCAGCATGTCCCGACGGTGGCAACTTCAAATCCTCAGCCTGCTCGTGTTTACTCTGGCGTTTTCGACTTGCGTGCCTGCAGCGCGCGCCTGGGGCAACAACGCCAACAAACTCATCGTCAACCGCGCAATCGATACTCTTCCCGCCGACCTGCGTCCGTTCTTTGACGCCAGCCGCGCCGAGCTTCTCAATCACGTAAACGATCCTTTTGTCACCGTTGCAAAAACTCCCGCCGAACGTAAAAACCAATTTCTGCTTTTGGAAAAGTACGGCCGCTTCCCCTTCGAACTACTCCCGCGCAGCTACAAAGCCGCCGTTGCCAAATTCGGCAAATCCAAACTCGAATCCAACGGACTGCTCCCATGGCAAATCGGGGTGTACAGCGCAAAACTCACGGAAGCCATGCAAACCGGAAAATGGGCCGACGCCAAACTCTACGCCGCCGTCCTGGCTAGTTACGTCGCAGCCGCCCACGACCCCTTCAACACGACCGACAACATGGATGGCCACTTCAGCGCGCAAAACGGCATTAACGAACGTTTCGGCACCTCGCTCGTCGATCGCTACTCATCCTTTTTCTTTATGCGCCCCAATGACGCCACCTTCATCGCCGATCCCACCGATCACGCTTTTGAAGCCTGTCTTAGCTCGCACAGTTGGCTCGAAACAATCCTCTATGCCGACCGCGAAGCCCGCCGCAACGTCAACGCCTACACCGACGAATACTACGACCACTTCTACAATCAAGCCGGCGCGGTTCTGATCCGGCAAATTTCCGACGCCGCCACCGACGTAGGCTCTTACTGGCTAACCGCCTGGAAAAACGCTGGCCAGCCCCAACCCCCGCATTGATCGGTCCGCCCCCGCATTCCGCGGTTTGCCAATCTCGGTGGCTCTTAATGTCTCTGCCTGGCTTTTTCGCTGGCGGTCTTGGCGCTGTTCGCTGCTAACTATTCAACTCCCCGTCCAAAGCCGCCGCTGTGCGATACAGCGCCTCCGCCGCGCACAACGCTACGCGCGCGCACCCAAGCAACGTGGGCGCACCGACACTTGAAAAAACCTTCTTATCGATAAATTGTACTTGGCTTCTCGTCGAGGTATCCGGACTCACTCGTCGCAAATTCCGTTTAGTCCACGCTTTCCACGCTGATTTTTCCCGGCGCTTCCTGCCGCACCAGCAGCAGGTTCTTCTTGCTCTTTCCGAATCCCCGCACAGTCTTGGCATCAAGCGCCAAATTTTTCAACTCCCCACCGTCGGCGTTCCAATATGCGATGCCGGCCAGATCCATGCGATAAGCGTCCAGCTCCAGCCCTATCACTTTCATTCCTTCTGGAGCCATCGCCAACACAAAAATCGGATTCCCGCTGTTTCCCGATTTCTTCAGCATTTTGCCGGTGGCGCTCTCGCGCAATTCAATCGTGCCCTCCGCCCCGGCCAACGCAAATGTCTTTCCGTCTGCCGACAAACTCAAGTCGAATGGCTCAAGCAAACCGGCTTCCGCCGTATACAGCAGCCTCCCCTTACGGTCATACGCGCGAACGTGAGTATCGCCGTCTGCAGCAACGATCAGATCGCCGCCGGGGGCAATCCTGATGCCGCTGGTATTGCCAAAATCAGTGGAGCCTGTCCACTGCAGCTTGCCACTCGCTATGTCCCAAAACTGCACCGGCGAGTGAATTGTTGCCGCGGCAAGGAGATCGCCCCTGTGCCGCAAGAATGAGAATGTCCGGTTTCAGCAAAGTAGAAATGTCCGTTTCCTGGTGGCCGAGGCGGGCTGTCCTACCTGCTAAACTATCCCGGTGCGCTCCGATTCTGAAATCAAGCTCTTCCTCCGCCAACTGCCCAAGGCAGAACTCCACCTGCACCTTGAAGGCATGCTCCTGCCTAGCCGCGTAATGTCTTTGGCAAAAAAATATTCGGTGCCTCTGGAACTGGATGAACTCGACTCGCGCTATAACTTGCGCGGTTTTTCCCAGTTCCTGGAACTTTTCAAATGGGCCACATCCTTCCTCCGCGAGCCGGACGACTACGCGCAACTCGCCCAAGACACGGCAACCGCTCTCCACGAACAAGGCGTCGTTTATGCCGAAATCACTCTTTCCGCCGGCGTAATGCTTCTGCGCAAACAAAACGTCGCCGCAAATTTTGCCGCCCTGCGCGAAGTCTTCCGGCGCAATCACGCAGCGGGGACCGGTCCACAGGTCCAATTCATCTTCGACGCCGTCCGCCAGTTCGGCCCCGCCCCCGCCATGGAAGTAGCGCGCCTGGCCGCGGAATTTCGCAGTGAGGGTGTAGTCGCCTTCGGCCTGGGAGGCGATGAATTGTCGCTCTCTCTTTCCGATTTTCGCAAAGCCTACGCATACGCAGCCCAACATGGCCTGCACCTCGTCGCACATGCCGGAGAAACCGGCGGCCCCGAACAAATCCAGGACGCCATCGACCTTCTCGGCGTCGAACGTATCGGACACGGTATCGCCGCCATCCGCAGTCCGGCGCTAATGAACACCCTCGTGACTCGCAACATCACGCTCGAAATTTGTCTCACTAGCAACCTCCGCACCAACGCTCTCAATATCCAATTGAACTCCGCTCATTGCAGAATCGCGCTTCACCCACTTGCCAAATTTTTCCGCCACGGTATCCCCGTCACTCTCTCTACCGACGATCCCGCCATGTTCCGCACAACTCTGCTTGAAGAATTCACGTCCGCCTTGCAAACCGGCCTTTCCCTCAACGATCTACTCGCCATCAATCGCACTGCCTTCGAGCACGCGTTCGTCCCCGACGCCTCCCGCCAGGCGCTCCTCGCTCGAGTCAATTCCATCTCCACGCCTTACTGAATCACCTCATGAATTGATTTTTGATTCTGTGCCCGCCAACCCTCACTTTCTTTCATTCCTCGCGCCACCAGGTCCGTCCTGTGCGGATGCCTCTATCCGCTGCCGCGCACAACATTACGCTTGACAAGTCGCTACCAGGCAGGCTTAAACTCCGGCAAGTTTAATTCGGGCTTGGCCAATCGACGGCGCGGTAGGCTCGGGTTTCTGACACTCTTTGTAGAAATTCTCCTCTTCGACGTCCACCTCGGCTCGTACGATGACCCTGGCCGAATCTGGCTCTCTTATTTTGAATCGCAATCGAATCACTTTGCCTGACCTGCTGATCCCGCAATTGCCAGCGAGTCATCATTTGAAGTGGAGGTTTTTGTGGAAACTGCCATCGGGGTATTTTCCAGTCGTGAAAAAGCCGAAGAAGCCGTAAAGAGTCTGCTGGAGCATCAGGTCCCGGAGGATCGGATCATCTACCTCACTCGGCTGGAGAGCGAAGCGAAAAGCATGGGAAAACAGCTTGGCGCCCGCCCCGACGGCCTGGTCGAAGGTGGCGCAGGCATGCCTGCAGGAGTCGCCGCCGCAACTATCTTCACCATTCCGGGAGTAGGTCCGGTTTTTGTCCTGGGTTCCGGCGCCGCCGCGTTAATGGAAGCAGCCGGCACGGGGACAGGCAGCCCCATAGGAGCCGTTGCCGCCAACGATGCCCAAGCCCCCGCACCAACAGATGCGCGTTTCTCGCAAGAATTAGACCTTTTCCGCAGCGTCCTGAATGAAGGCTACTCTGTCGTGGTTGTCCGCACAGAGTCGTCCCAAATCGCCTCGACCGCCTGCAAAATCCTGGACCAACTCAGCTTAAGTATGAAAAGAGCCGCGACCCCGAAAAGTACAGTCAGTTTGCGCCAAGCGCATGGCGCCGTGGCTGCCGATATTGTTGGCAAGATCGCCCTCGCCGAAGGAACTGGCTTGCTTCGTGCCACGATCCAGAATTTTCTGGAGCACGGGCACAACCGCATCCTGTTGAACCTGGAACGCACCGATTTCATCGACAGCGCTGGGCTAGGCGAACTTGTGCGGAGCCATGCATCCATTCGCAACCGCGGCGGCCAGCTCAAGCTCGTTAATCCAAGCGCCAACGTCCACCACTTGCTGAAGATTACAAAACTGGATCACGTATTCGAAATTGAGCCGGACGAAGAAAGTGCCCTGCGCTCTCTCCGCCAAGCGACTACTGCCAAATCGGTAGGCTGAAGCGCCCGGACAATCTGCGCCTTCCTGTTTCTCGTGAGCCGTACTTCGCGGCAAGCTCCTGCACTTTTGTGTCGAATTGCATTGCGATCTTCCTCGACACCTGCCTGCCTTTCTTTTCTTGCCATCATTCTTTCTGCAATGCGCTTCGCGTCTTTCGCGTCTGGTATCCTTCCTTGGATACGGTTCAGACCGGCTGCTGCAGAGAATAAACACGCTTGTACTCCGGCCGTAAACAAATAACCATGCCTGAAGATCCTCTCCTCGATCCCGTCTGGAACGCTCTGCACACCGTCCACGCGCATTTCGCCTTGCGCAATGGCTCGGCGGTCCGCTATCCCGCTGACGTAGTCCCCTACGCCGCTATGGCCAACCCAGATCATGCTGACCTCTCGCCGCTGGCAGACTTGCTTGCGCCCTCCGAGTGCGTCTATCTAATCGGCGCTCAGCCGCAAGCCACAAAAAATCTCCAGGTCGGCCCGGCGCTCGATTGTTTTCAAATGCTCTTTCCCGCAGCGCCGCACGCAGACTCCGCGGCAACCGACACACCCATCCTGCGCATGACGCCCGAAGACGCGCCCGCAATGGTCGCTCTAACCGATCTCGCATTTCCTGGGTTTTTTCGTCCGCGCACTTACGAAATGGGAACTTATTACGGCATCCGCATCAACCATGAACTCGTCGCCATGGCCGGCGAACGACTCGCCGTCCCTGGCTTCCGCGAAATCAGCGCAGTCGTCACGCGCCCCGGGCACACCGGTCGAGGCTACGCCACACGATTGATGAATCGCCTGCTGCAAGATCACGCCGCCGAAGTCCTGAAATCTTTTCTTCACGTCAGCGAACGCAACTCCCGCGCTGTTGCCATCTACCAACGCATGGGCTTCGCCGTCCTCAGGTCCGTCGCCCTCTGGCCGATCTCCCTAATCCCCTGACGACTCAATTCAGGCATCTGGATTGGTCCCGCCGCTCACCCGTGATTTACAAAGATGCCGTTCACAGTTCAAGTAATCGCGCTTCACAGAGCTTCGGACGCGCTCTATCCGTGGTTCCACACGTACAAGAAACTCGTGTCGCTTGCGGTCATAACTTTGCGCCCGGCTTTCCGCGTCGCGCGATTGAGCGCCGACCGCACTTTTTCCTTGGATTCCGTCAGCTCTGCCAGCGGAACCTTGATCGCCGAGCCAGGATTCAAGTTGTCGAGATCAGAAAGGATCATGGTCACAATTTCTTTATGCTTCCCGTTTCGGCCTTGCGGCAGATCAGCTTGCATCGTGGTTTTAAAATGCGTCAGATGTTTTTTCTCTCGTTTCGTGGCCATGGAAGCTTCCCCCCCTGTGTTTCCGTTCCGCTAGCCTGACGTTATCGTATGTTTGTCCTATAGCTAATGTCAAGCACTCCTCGCAATTCGTTAACCGTGCTTCCCGGTCCGGCATCGCATTCCAGATCGCACGCGCCACTGCCTAACCCATGCCGCCCGCACTCTAAAACCATTTCCTCGAAGCTCCTAAAGATTTCACCCGTATCGCTTCCTTGCTGTTACGTTTTAATTGCCCACGGGAGCATTCGTTATGATTCAACCCAAACCGTTTTTCGGTCAGGTGCCGCTTGCCTCGGTCATCAATCTGTCTAAGACCAAGTCCCAGCCAAAAAAGCCAAACGCTTCCTCGGCCGTTATCAGTAAACCAACTTCCAGGAACGCTGCTAGAATAAACAGGAGCTTTGCGATCCGATGAGCTCTCCCGCCCAGTTATCGGTGCTCCGTTTCTATCAGGATTCAGCTTTGGAGGCTGTAATGCGCCGTCTTTCGGAGCGATCCCTTTGGTATCTCACCAGTCTTACATTGCTTGCTCTTTTGATCGTCGGCGTCGCTACCACCCGCTCCATGTCTCGTTACGCTGACAGCGTATATTGGGTTTCTCACAGTCATCGGGTAGGGACAGCCGTAGAATCCATCCGCGCCGATCTGTACGCGGCCCAAAACGGATGTTTTGATTACGTTTTTGCAGGTCAGCCCGAGGGATTGCAACAATTGCAAAGCGCTGCCGCCGCTCTGCCCAGCCAGATCTCGCAACTTCGCGCTCTCGCGTCAGACGACCCTGCGCAACAATCCCTGCTGGCCGAATTGGAACCATTACTTCATCAACAGATCGCCTTCCTCCGTACTTCGGCAGCCATGAAGGACAAGGGCGGCAGCCCCGAACTGCTGCAAGAATTTGCCGCGCAAATCCAAACTCTGTCGCAACCGGCTTTCGCAAAACTGGAATCCATGCGTGCCGAGGAGCAACGCCTGCTCGGCATGAGAACTTTCGTTTCCGATAAAACTTACGCCGCCCAGAAACTGGTTCTTTCCATTTCTTTTGTGGTCGTGCTTCTGTTCACGATTATGAATTTCATCGAGTTGATGGTGCAGCTGCGCGAACGCCGCAACGCCGAACAAGTCGTTCGTCGCTTAAGCGGCAAAATTCTTCAGGTCCAGGACGAAGAGCGTCGCAAGCTTGCCCGTGACTTGCATGACGGCATTGGCCAGATATTCGCTGCCCTGAAAATGGAACTCGCTCAGCTGGCACGGTCGGATTCCCACTCCGAAATTCTCGCCAACGCGATCGAACTGGTGGACGAAGGCCTCAACCAGTCCCGCACCATCTCTTATCTCCTGCATCCTCCCATGCTCGACGAAGTAGGTTTCAGCGCCGCCGCCAGATGGCTGGTCGACGGCTTCTCGCAACGCAGCAAAATCGCCGTCACTCTCGACGTTCCCGATGACCTCAAGCTGCCAAAGGAATTGGAACTCACTCTTTTCCGCGTTCTGCAAGAAGGACTCACCAATATTCACCGCCATTCCGGCAGCGACAGAGCCGAAGTCGTGGTCGCCGCCACTTCTCGAACCATCGTCATGACGCTCACCGATCACGGCAAAGGAATTCCGGCTTCCGTGCTGGAAAATTTCAAAACCAGCAAATCTCCCGCTGGGGTCGGTCTTGCCGGCATGCGCGGCCGTCTCGCCGATGTTGACGGAAAATTGGAACTGGAATGCACCGACCAGGGCACCGTCCTGCGCGTGACCATTGCACACACACATATTTCTCAAGCCCCCCGATCTTCTTCGACCCCGCCCTCACTCGACGGCGTTCAGCCTCCGTCAACGCCGCCCAAGGAAGTGCGCCGCTCCGCTTCACTCAACTTCCGCGCCTTCAACCCGCTCGCCTAGACTCCCTTTTCGCCGCCCAATCGACAACAAGCCCTTGAATACGGTCTACCCTATTCCCAGTATTGCCCCCGTATGTAGGCCAGCCTACCGTTGAACCTGGCCCGCAATGGCCTTGCAGATTCCGAGGTGACCGATGAATAAGCGAGTACTGGTCGTGGACGATAACGAAGTCATTCGCCTGATCGTCAGGTCTGCGCTCGAGATGCACACGCCGTTCGTCATTCACGAAGCCGTGGACGGCATTGACGCACTCGAAAAAGCCGACACTCTCAATCCCGACCTGGTCGTCATGGACCTCTCCATGCCCCGCATGAGCGGCCTGGACGCCAGCCGTACCTTGAAGCAGGCGCATCCTCCCATCCAGGTGGTGCTCTTCACACTGCACAAAGACTCCGTCACTGACGCCGACGCCCATCGCGCTGGCGTCTCCGCCGTAGTCGCAAAATCCGAAGGCCTCGAAACTCTCCTCGACGAAGTGCAACACCTGCTGCCAGCCACACATTGAGCCTCCTAGGAATCCGCTACCCCCTTCGCCTCCCCAACATCATTTACCGCGTCACGCCTCCTGCTATACTTTGTGCATGAAAGCTCACGTTTGGGTCATGCCAAAGCGCACCGTTCTCGATCCACAGGGTCAAACCATTCACCATGCTCTTTCCGGGCTCGGCTACGCCGCGATTACCGACGTACGCCAGGGCAAATTCTTCGTCCTCAACCTCGATGGCTGGTCGCGCGACGAAGCGCAGCAGCAGCTCGAGAAAATTTCCAAGGACGTGCTCACCAATCCGGTCATCGAGGAGTACCGCTTCGAGATCGTGGACTAGGCAGCTTCTCCGCCTCCTACTCCGTCCTCTGATTCGTCTCCCGCTCCGCCCTCTGCTTGGTCCCCTGCTCCCGACCTCTTCTCCGGCGCCCGGCTCGGTCTCCTTCTTCGTTCTCTTCTCCTTGTCCGTCATTTCGAGCGCAGCGAGGAATCTCTCTTCCTCTTTTTTCTCCGCACAATTTCCGATTTTGCATCAACCTGCCTTGCAAACTTCCGGCCTCTTTGACTCGCATGCTACGCTTCTAGAAAGACCTTTTAGGAGAGCTGCCGCATGTGCGGAATCGTGGGCTACATCGGGCCCAAAAAAGTTGTTCCGGTCATCATCGAAGGGCTGCGCAAACTGGAATACCGCGGCTATGACTCCGCCGGTATCGCCGTCGTGGACGCCGCGGGCAAACTGGAAATTCGCCGCGCCTCCGGCAAGCTTCGCAACCTGGAAGAAGTCATTCAGAAATCTCCAATTGATGGAACGTACGGCATCGGCCACACCCGCTGGGCCACGCACGGACGTCCGACGGAAGAAAACGCGCACCCGCATCGCGATTGCACCGGACAAGTCGTCGTGGTGCACAATGGCATCATCGAAAATTATCTGGAGCTCAAGGAACAGCTGCAGCGCGAAGGCCACCAATTCGTCACTGAAACCGACACTGAAATCGTGGCGCACCTCGTCGAAAACAATCTGCAAAGCAGTGGCGGCACGAGAATCCCTCTGGAAGAGGCCGTTCGCAAATCGCTCAAACAGCTGCGCGGAATCTACGCGCTGGTTTTTCTTTCCACGACTGATCCGGACAAAATTGTCGCCGCGCGCCTCGGCCCGCCCGCCGTTGTCGGCCTCGGCGAAGGCGAATATTTTGTCGCCAGCGATATTCCCGCCCTGCTCGAACACACCCGCAACGTGTTTTTCCTCGCCGATGGCGATATCGCCGTGCTCACCAAGAACGGCGTCCGCGTCATGGACCACGATGGCAAGCCGGTCGAGCGCAAGCCGCATCACGTCGCCTGGGATCCCATCATGGCGGAAAAAGGCGGATACAAGCACTACATGCAGAAGGAGATTTTCGAGCAGCCGCGCGCCGTGCGCGACACTTTTATCGGACGCATTTCGCAGGACAGCGGAAAAATCTATCTTGGTGAAATGGGGCTCACCGAGCTGCAATTTCGCGATTTTAAAACTGTGCGCATCGTGGCATGCGGCACCAGTTGGCATGCCGCCTTAGCCGGAAAATTCATGATCGAGCGGCTCGCGCGCTTGCCGGTGGAAGTGGATTACGGCAGTGAATTCCGCTACCGCGATCCGATTCTGGATGGGAAAACTTTAACCGTGTGCATCAGCCAATCAGGAGAAACCGCCGACACCATCGCCGCACAGCGCGAAGCAAAACAAAAAGGCTCGCCAACGCTCGCGATCTGCAACGTTCTCGGCTCCATGATTACGCGCGAAGCCGCCGGATCGGTTCTGACGCACGCCGGCCCGGAAATTGGCGTCGCTTCAACAAAAGCATTTACGGCACAGCTCACCGCACTGCTTTTGCTCGCTGCGTATCTTGGAGAAGTTCGCGGAGCGCTCACCCGCGGCGCCGCGAAAAATCTTTTGCAGGAATTCATCACTATTCCGCACAAGATTGAAACGATTCTGCAAGCCGATCGCTCCGGCTTCTACGAACATCTCGCGCGGCAATTTTTTCGCTGCTCCGATTTTCTCTATCTCGGACGCGGCATTCATTATCCAATTGCGCTCGAAGGCGCGCTCAAGCTAAAAGAAATTTCCTACATCCACGCGGAAGGCTATCCGGCAGGCGAAATGAAACACGGCCCCAACGCGCTCATCGACGAAAATCTTCCCGTCGTAGTGCTGGCCACGCGCGACGACAACGATCCCGCCTCGGTCACGCTGTACGAAAAAAGCGTGTCGAACATCAAGGAGGTGAAAGCAAGAGATGGAATTGTGATTTCCATTGTTACTCAGAATGATCATCTGGCCCGCGAAGCTTCCGATCATTTAATCGAATTGCCGCCCGCGCCAGAACTTCTGGTGCCGCTCCTCGAAATCATTCCTCTACAATTGCTCGCATATCACATCGCTGTGAGGCGCGGCTGCGACGTGGACCAGCCCCGCAATCTTGCTAAATCAGTTACTGTAGAGTAATAACAGTTCGATCATGCTTAAGATCACTTATTCCGCACAATCGGCTACTGACCTCGGATATCTGTTGCACAAGAATCCGTTGCGAATTCATACCTCGGAGTTGGCTTTTGGCAACGCGCATGTTTTCTATCCGGAGGCAACCACCGACCGTTGCACCGCCGCGCTGGTTATGGAGATTGATCCGATCGGACTGGTGCGCAATCGCCGCGGTCCCAGCGGTGAAGGGCACGCTCTCGATCAGTATGTGAATGACCGGCCGTATACCGCATCTTCGATCCTAAGTGTTGCGATTGCCCGAACGTTCAGCACAGCAATGGCGGGCAAAAGCAAAGACCGGCAGGCGTTGGCCGACTCGGCGATTCCTCTGGCAGCGCACCTCGCGGTAGTTCCCTGCCGGGGCGGCGAAGTTCTGCTGCGCAAATTGTTCGAGCCGTTGGGCTACGAAGTGTCTACGTTACAACTACAGCTGGACGAAAAGTTTCCCGAGTGGGGCGCGAGCAGATACTTTACTGTGACGCTTAAGGCCAAGGTTCGGCTGAAGGATCTGCTTACGCACCTGTACGTTTTGCTGCCAGTGTTGGACGACGACAAGCATTATTGGGTCGGCGACGACGAAGTGGAGAAGCTTTTGCGCCGCGGCGAAGACTGGCTGCAGGGACATCCCGAACGCGAACTGATCGCACGGCGTTACTTGAGACACCAGAAACATCTGGTCAACGATGCGATGGAGCAGTTGTTGGGAGAAGAAGAACCAGCAGTGGACGAGATCGCCGAAGCGCGCGCACGCGAAGAAGAACAAATTGAAAAATCCATAAGTCTGGCCGTGCAACGCGTTGGCAGCGTAATCGCCGTGCTACGCAGCGCTGGCGCAAAGCGTGTTCTCGATCTCGGATGCGGAGAGGGCCGTCTCCTGCGCGAACTTTTGCAGGATAGACAATTCACGGAGATCGTCGGGATGGATGTATCGCACCGCAGCCTGGAAATTGCATCGCGAAAACTGCGCATGGACCATCTCCCAGCCATGCAAAAGGATCGCATCAGGCTGATGCATGGATCGCTGACCTATAGGGACAAGCGGCTCGCCGGGTACGACGCGGCCACAGTGGTGGAGGTGATTGAACACCAGGATCCGCCGCGGCTTGCGGCATTCGAGCGAGTGTTATTTGAATTTGCACAGCCACGAACGGTGGTGGTAACGACGCCAAACGTTGCGTGCAACGTGAAATTCGAGACTCTCGCCGCCGGCAGTATGCGGCATAAGGATCACCGATTCGAGTGGACGCGCACGGAATTTCAAGCGTGGGCCGCCTCCATATGCCGTCGTTTTGGATATGCGGCACGTTTTCTACCGATTGGTCCGGAAGACGCTGTTGTGGGAAGTCCCACGCAAATGGCGATATTCAGCCGCCCATGAAACTACCGATTCCAGAACTTGCTGTCGTGGCGCTGATCGGACCATCCGGGTCCGGGAAGTCTACCTTCGCGCGCAAACAATTTCGCGCCACCGAAATTCTGTCGTCGGATTTCTGTCGCGGACTGGTTTCGGACGATGAGAACAGTCAGGCGGCCACCAACGATGCGTTCGAAGTGCTGCATTTCATCGCAGCGAAGCGACTTGCGGCAGGCAAGCTGGTGGTTATTGATGCGACGAATGTACAAAGCGAGGCCCGCAAGCCGATCATCGATTTGGCCCGAGAATATCACTGTCTGCCGGTCGCAATTGTTTTCGATATGCCGGAGCGACTTTGCCAGGACCGTAATCGCGAACGAACCGATCGCAATTTTGGGCCGCACGTCGTGCGTCTACATTCGCAACAATTGCGGCGTTCGCTTCGCGGGCTGGAGCGTGAAGGCTTTCGCAAGGTCCACATTCTGCGGAGCCCGGAAGAAGCGGATGCTGCCGAAATTGTGCGAGAGCCGCTCTGGAATAATCTGAAGCAGGAGCATGGGCCGTTCGACATCATCGGCGATGTTCACGGTTGCCTCGATGAATTGGTAGAACTGTTTGCGCAACTTGGATATTCCGTTGCGACATCATCTGACGGTGGGAATCCCAAGGAATACACGGTTTCACCGCCCGACGGCAGGAAGGCAATTTTCCTCGGGGATCTGGTTGATCGCGGTCCACGGATTGCGGAGACGCTTCGCCTTGTGATGAGCATGGTGAAAGCCGGAACGGCACTATGTGTGCCCGGCAATCATGACATCAAGCTGGCGCGGAAACTTCGCGGCCGCGACGTCCAGATTACGCATGGACTTGCCAACTCCCTGGAACAGCTCGAAAAGGAGTCGCCGGAATTCCGCAACGAAGTTTCTGGATTCTTGCACGATCTTGTGAGCCACTACGTTCTGGATGGCGGAAAACTCGTGGTGGCGCACGCGGGAATGAAAGAGCAAATGCAGGGCCGCGCATCTGGAAAGGTGCGCGACTTTGCTATGTATGGCGAAACCACCGGCGAGACCGACGAATTCGGTTTGCCGGTTCGGTATAACTGGGCGGCTGAATATCGCGGGAAGGCAATGGTGGTTTACGGTCACACGCCTGTTCCTCAGCCGGACTGGCTCAACCGGACGATTAACATCGATACCGGCTGCGTGTTTGGCGGTAGCCTGACCGCTTTGCGCTATCCAGAAAAGGAATTGATTTCAGTGCGTGCGCACGCCACCTATGCACAGCCCGCGAAACCGCTTGCTCCCGTCGCCGGCGCCGCGCTCGAGCTCAGTTCACAGCAAGCTTATGACGATTTACTCGAGATCGAAGATGTGATCGGGAAACGAATCGTCACAACACGGTTGCATCACAACGTTACGGTGCGCGAAGAAAATGCGCTCGCAGCTCTGGAGGTGATGAGCCGTTTCGCCGCGAATCCCAAGTGGCTAATTTATTTGCCGCCGACGATGTCGCCGACGGAAACGTCCACTCACGCGGAGTTTCTTGAGCACCCTGCAGAGGCTTTCGCATACTTCCGACGAGAAGGAATTGCACGGGTTGTGTGCGAGGAAAAACATATGGGCTCGCGCGCAGTTGTGATCGTTTGCAAGAACGAAGACACCGCGCGAACGCGCTTTGGCGTTTTGGAAGAAGCGATCGGAATCTGCTACACGCGAACCGGCAGGCAGTTTTTTAATGATCCGATAGTGGAAAAGGAATTTTTGCAGCGTGTCGCAAGTTCGCTGAAGGCAGCGGAAATCTGGGAAACATTCCAGACTGATTGGGTTTGCCTGGACGCCGAATTGATGCCCTGGTCCGCCAAAGCGCAGGAGCTAGTTCGGCAACAGTATGCCTCCGTGGGAGCGGCCGCACGCGCATCTCTGACTGAGGCCGTATGGTCATCGGAAACGCTCTCGGCTGAGATAGACGGCGCCAAGGAGCTGACCAAACGACTCAGGCAGCGTCTGCATGCCGCAGATCTCTACGTCGATTCGTACCGGCGATACTGCTGGCCGGTAAATTCGCTAGACGATTTAAAGCTCGCTCCTTTTCACCTGCTGGCCACAGAAGGACGGGTCCACGTGAATCGTGACCATGTATGGCATATGGAGACGCTCGCGGGAATCTGTAAGGAAAGCAAGGGGTTACTGCTAGCAACTCGCTACAAGCACGTGGACGTAACGGACACCTCGAGCACGGAACCGGCTAGCGAGTGGTGGCAGGAACTAACGGGCGCGGGCGGCGAAGGAATGGTCGTGAAACCATTTGAATTCCTTGCGCGCGGCCGACGTGGACTTGTTCAACCGGCCATCAAGTGCCGCGGCCGCGAGTATCTGAGAATCATTTACGGTCCGGAATACCTGTTGCCCGGGAACCTTGAGCGCTTGCGTTCGCGAGCTGTTTCGACCAAGCGGTCAGTCGCACTGCGTGAGTTTGCGCTGGGGGTTGAAGCGCTGGAACGCTTTGTGAGGAGAGAGCCGCTGCGCCGCGTTCATGAGTGTGTTTTTGGAGTGCTGGCTCTGGAGAGCGAGCCCGTTGATCCGCGGCTTTAGCTCCCAGCGCGGGCCGTTCTGATTGAGATAGAGAGAGCGGCTTTTCGGTAGAATGCAGGTATGCGCAACCGGCTGACAATGCGACTACATTTTCTCCTGTTTTTCATTCTGGCGAGCATCTTAGGATCTGCAATTCAGGCGCAAACGACGGGGAGTGGGACGGCGGAGTTGCGGGAAGTGAAGAGTGATGGGCAGAAGAAATTGACGGAGGCGCAGATTGCGGCACTGACTGGGTTGCAGACCGGCACGCAGGTGGGGCGGGAGGATTTGCAGAAGGCGGCGGACAAACTAGTTGCAACCGGATTGTTCGCTACCGTGAAGTACGACTTTAAAAGTCGTGCCGAAGGACTAACGCTTAGTTTTCATGTGACCGAGGCGCCGCGGGTTCCGGCTTATTACGATAATTTTCCGTGGTTTGGGGATTCGGAATTGAATGATGCGATTCGCGGGCAACTTCCCGTTTTTGATGGGACGCTGCCGGAGGGCGGGAACGTCGTGGACATTGCGGCCGACGCGATTCGCGGCCTTCTCGTCGCGCACAAATTGGATTTGCCGGTGCAGCATCAAGTAGTTGCCAATCCGCTGGCGGAGGGAAATATTCAGCAATTTACCGTGGAAGGCGCCGGGCTGAAAATTGCGAATTTGAGTTTTAGCGATGCGGCGCTGGCGGCAAATCCTGTGGTACAGCAGCACCTTTCGGAAATTAATGGCAAGCCCTATTCGCGGACGACGATTGACGTTTTTCTGGCAGAGCAGATTCGTCCGGTTTATTTGCGGCAGGGATATTTGAAGGCCAAGCTGGGGCCGCCGGAAGTGCGGCTTTCCGGACCGCCAACCGGGAAGTTGCCGGAAGAGCTTCCGGTTTACGTTCCCGTGGCTGCCGGGGATCTGTACCACTTTGGCGACGCCCAGTGGTCCGGGAACAATGTGATTTCGTCCCTCGCGCTGGCTTCGTATTTAGGATTGAAAACGGGCGCTGTCGCCAATGGAATGGAAATGGAAGCGGCGCTGGAGCAGATTCGCGAGGAGTACGGGAGACGCGGATATCTGGATGCGACGGTACAGCCCGAGACTTCCTTCGACGAGGCGACGCACACAGTTTCGTACAAGATTGCGATCGCCGAAGGCAAGCAGTATCACATGGGCGGCTGGGTGATTACTGGAGTTTCCACGAACGGTGAATCGCGGGTGCGCACAGCATTTCCGATCGCTGCGGGCGACGTTTTTGACAAGATAAAATATGAGGATTTTCTGGTGCAATTGCAGAGTCATTCGAGAGACATTTTCGGTGAGCTGCCGGTTCACTACGACAGCGTGGGGCATTGGCTGCGCGCGGATGCGGCGCGAGGGATTGTCGACGTGCTGCTAGATTTTAAGTAGGCGGAAGAGGGTAAGCGCCGAAAGTTGAGGGCCGCAAGGAAGGATGCAACCCGCAATCGGGGAATTCGGCCGAACACGCAAGTTCGAAAGTTGAGATCCGGCGACGATCCTTATCGGCTGGTCAGAGGACGACAAGTGTTTTTAAGCTTGCACCATGGGGTGGACGTGCTGTTGTTGCTTGATTTTAAGAAGGGTTTGAATAGAACGAATGCTGTACACGAGTAATCCATCACGTACGATATACTTCCGACGATGAGTTCCCTGGTACAAATCCGCAAACAAGAATCGGGAGAAACCGACGCAACGCGCAAAGAAGCGCAGTTGCTGACGCGGCTGGCGGAGCTTCCTTCCCTGGTGATTGCAGTTTCCGGGGGAGCGGACTCGGCGTACCTGGCATGGGCTGCGCATCGGGCGCTTGGCACACGCGCGCTTTCGGTGACGGCAATTTCGCCAAGCTATTCGGCCTACGATCGCGCCGAGCTGGAAAACTTTGTTGCGCACACTGGTGTGCGGCACGAATTTGTCGAGACGCATGAGATGCAAAATCCCGCGTATCGAGCGAATGCCGGCGACCGCTGCTATTACTGCAAGGACGAACTTTTTAATGTCCTTGATGAATTAGCCAAAGCGCGGGGACTCGCTGCGGTTGCTTACGGCGTGAATGCGGACGACACGAGCGATTTTCGCCCCGGGCAGCGCGCGGCCGCGGAACATCAAGTTCTTGCGCCGCTGCTGGATGCGAACATGAGCAAAGCGGATGTTCGCGCACTTTCGCAGCGTGCGGGATTGCCGACGTGGGATCGCCCGGCGTCGGCGTGCCTTTCATCGCGGTTGCCCTATGGAACCGAAGTAACGCCAGAACGGCTGTTGCTGGTGGAAACTGGCGAAGCCATTTTGCGCGAATTGGGATTCCGGCAATTTCGTGTGCGGCTGCATGACAAGCTGGCGCGCATCGAAGTCGCTGCCGAGGAATTACCGCTGGCGATGACGCCAGAAATGGGAGCGGCGATTTCACAGCGGTTCAAAGCGGCGGGTTTTCTTTATGTTGCGCTGGACTTGGAGGGTTACCGGCAGGGGTCGCTGAATGCGGCGTTGCGAAAGCGGTAGCCGTCGGGAGCCCGGGGAACATCGCGGGCATTCGGCTCGTATCTTATGGCGAGGGGCCATTTGCCGTTCTTGGGTCGTGGGTCGTAATGCTGGCTTTAGGCGCAGCGGGAATAAGAGAGTTTTGACAAGAGTTAATTGGGCCAAACTCGAAGGAACGAGGGCTGGAATCAGACGCCCGGACAATCTGGGTGCAGCATGCTGCGCTCTTACATGGAAGGCTAGCGCCATTGTGGGCGGAGGAAGAATGATTCGCGGACGCAGTTTGAATCTTATGGGGCCAGTTTTTGCAACGGCATTGTTGATTGCTGGATGCGGGGCGGGTGCGGCCTCAAACGGTTCGTTCGACCGAACTTACACGGTGACCGGTCCAATTCGCCTGGATCTTTCCAATGCCAGCGGGCAAATTCACGTTACGGGAACTTCGGGCAACACAGTTCATATTCATGGCGACGTGCACACGCGAGGATTTCTTTTCAACAATCCAGAAAAACAGGCTCGGGAGCTTTCGGCAAATCCGCCGATCGAAAAGAAACCGGACATCATCCGAGTGGGCAGGAATTTGAGCGATCTTAACGGTGTCTCGGTCGACTACACCATCGAATTGCCGCGTAACGCGGAGGTCTCGACAAAGGTTGCGTCCGGCTCACAGACGATCAGCAATTTACAGGGGCCGGTGAAGATTGATTCGGCTTCGGGGACGATCGAAGTGAGCAAGATCGAGCGCGCGGTACAGGTGAATTCAGCGAGCGGCTCGATTCGGGCGCAGGATTTGGGCGACGACCTGCATGCCACGACAGCTTCAGGGAATATCAGCGTTGCGAATGTGAAAGGCGACATACGCATCCACGGAATTTCGAGTTCGATGAATATTTCGGGGCCTGGCGCACGGGTGGAAGCGGCCACAACCAGCGGCAGTGTTGAGATTTCAGGCGCGGGCAGCGATGTGACCGCCAGTTCGGTAGCCGGTCGCGTTTCGGTGCACGGAAATCCCTCCGGAAACAGTTATTGGAATTTGAAAACAACTTCTGGAACGGTCGAAGTGGGGGTGCCGCCCACGGCGAATTTCCATCTTTCGGCGCAAGCGGTGTCTGGAGATATCAAGGCGGGAATTCCCATCGTGATTGAAGACCAGGACAAACATAGCTTACGCGCGCGAGTGGGCAATGCCGGCGGGCGAGTCGAAATTCACACCGTCTCTGGCGGAATCAGGGTCGAGCCCGCTTCCTAATTTTCCGGATCGCGATACAATCCAGCCCATGAGCAGCCGGTGCATCATCGTCGCAGCCGTATTGTGGTTCGGCTGCGCGATGTTTGCCACGCGGTCGGCTGCGCAATCGTCTGCCAACACGCCAAGAACCAGCGGCAAGCAAACCGCGGGGGACAAGAAAGCGGCGCAAAAACAGGCTGCCGCAAAGCCGCTGTCGCCTGCCGAGGAACTACAGAAAGCCATCAGCGACGCGGGAAACGACCGCGCAGCGCTGGTGAAAAACCTGCAAGGATACCTGGATAAATATCCCGAAGCTCCGCAGCGCCCGCAGATTTATCGTGCGCTGGTGGAAGCGTGCATGCAATTTCACGACGATGGGTGCGCGACCAATTATGCGGAGCGAATTGTTTCGTTAACGCCTGATGACAATTCGATGGCACTGCTGGCGATCCAATTGCTCGAACGGGCTGGAGATACCGAGTCGGTGCGGCGCGCGGTGACCTATGCCACGCGCGTGTACGAATCGGTGAAGAGTTCTCCGATCGCGGACAAATCGCCGCGGGTGTCAGTGGAGGAGTGGGAAAGCCAGAAGAAACGGGACGAATCAGCGATGTTGGCACTGCGTGGGAGACTCGAAGCCAAATTGCAGAACAACATCACGGCGAGAAAGGATTTCCAAAGCAGTTATGCGCTGCTGCCAAATGCCAGCGCAGCGCTGCGGCTTGGCGAATTCGACGAACTAGCAAAGGACTATCAGGGCGCTGCCACGGAGTATGCTCGCGCTTTCGCGTTGTCGGACACGGCAACGAAATCGGGAAACCGGCGCGAAATACGCGAAAAACTGGGAAATGCGTGGCGACTGGCGCACGGAAGTGATGCAGGATTGGGGGATTTTCTGCTGAAAACCACTGATGATGTTATCGCGTCGGCGGCTGCGCCGCGCATTAAACGCAATGCGGGGGCGAAAGATGTATTTGCATTTGTGCTGCGCCGTGCGCCGGATGGAGCGACATATCCGGTGGCGGCGCAAAAAGGAAAAGTGCTGGTGATCAATTTCTGGGCCACGTGGTGCGGGCCGTGCCATGCGCTGGAACCAATTTATGAAAAGCTGGCGGGACGCTACGCGGGGAACGCGGACGTGGTGTTTCTTTCCGCGAATTGCGACGAGGACGAATCGCTGGTGGCGCCGTATTTGGCTGAACGGAAACCGCGTTCGAACGAAGTGTTTGCCGATGGGTTGGATGAATTGTTTGCGGTCGAGTCGTTTCCGACGGTGTTGATTGTGGATCACGCGAAGAAAGTGGTGTTTCGCGCGAACGGATTCGATCCGGAGACGATCGAGCAGGAGCTGGTCGAGGCGATTCAGCAGGCGGCACACTAACGCTAAGAACAAGCGAAGAAGATGGAAGATAATGCGGAGACACAGAGTAGGCAGAGCAGCGCGGAGAATAGTTCCCTGGCGGCAAGAATGGTGTTGGCGTGGATGCGGACGGTGTCTTCTACGCGGCGGGCGTAGCCGCCGGCTAGAGTCGTCGCGACCGGAATGTTGAGGGATCTGGCGGCCTGGAATACTGATTTGTCGCGGGATTTTAGACCGGATTTTGTCAGGCGCAGGCCACCTAGTTGATCTTCGCAGAAGGGGTCGGCGCCGCCTACGTAGAAAAGAATGTCGGGGCGAAAATCGTCGAGGGATTTTTCGACCGCGGGTAAAAGTACGCCGAGATATTCTTCGTCTTCTACGCCGTCGTCTAGATTCAAATCCAGATCTGAGGGCGGCTTGTCGGCTGGGTAGTTGTGTTGCTGGTGGACGGAAAGAGTGAAGACGGACTGGTCGTTGCGGAAAATGTGAGCGGTGCCGTTGCCGTGATGAACGTCGGTGTCCACGACGATGGCTTTCTTGATGAGGTTGTCGTGTTGCAGGCGGCGGATGGCGATCGCGACATCGTTCAATGCGCAGAAGCCTTCGCCGTGATTGGCGTAGGCGTGGTGGAAGCCGCCGGTGAGGTTGCTGGCGAAAGCGTCGCGTAGCGCGAGTTGTCCAGCGAGAATGGTGCCGCCTGCGGCAAGCCAGACGGCTTCGGCTAATTCCGGCGAATACGGAACTTCCAACTTCATCACTTCACTGGGGGTGAGGGTGCCGTTTTTTAATTTGCCGACCCACTCTGGAGTGTGAACGCGGAGGAGATCTTCGTCGGACGCGCGATCCGGCTGAACGATGTCGGCGGGAGCGGCAATTTTTTCGCGGAGGAGAAGTTCGTAGAGCAGACGGAATTTTTGCGATGGGAAAACGTGTGCGCCGAGGTTGAGATCGTAGCGGGGATGATAGACGAGCTTGAACGGGAGCATGGAATGAGTCGCCGGAACCCATCTTATGAACGCTCCCGGTGCGGGTGCAAGGGTGACCTCAGGAATTCTAACCCCTCCAATCCGCCGTGCCTTCTATGGCACAACTGAAGTCGTCCCGTATATTTTTCATCGTCGCTCAGCGACCCCGGAAAGGGCCGTTCGCCATCATCATTCGTGGCGGCAGTGAGGAATATCGTAAATGGATAAATCGAAGAGGAAGAGAGATTTCTCGCTGCGCTCGGAATGAGCGGCGTAAGCCGGTACTTGGTATGGAGTCGGACGTCAGGCTGGCGGATTGAAGGCAGCTTCTTAGTTTTCGCGATCTAGGATGAAATCAGGGAGCGTTAAAAGGGCGCGGGCGTACTCGGAGTCTGCGCTGCCGCGGATACAGGCTTTAGCGCGGCGAGCGTAGTCGTGGGCGAGTTTACGTGCGCGGTCGAGAGCGCCGGATTCACGAACGAGAGAGACGATAGTCTCGGGCTTGACGCTGATAAAGTCTTTTTCTTCGAGAACGCGGGCGACGAGTGCACGGGCGTCGCGATGGCCGTTTTCCATGGCGTAGATCAGCGGCATGGTGACTTTGCCTTCTTTCAAGTCACTGAGGACCGGCTTGCCAAGCTGTTCGGCGGACGCCGTGAAATCCAGCAGGTCGTCCACCATTTGGAATGCGAGGCCGGAATAGCGTCCGTAATCTGCGAGTGATTCTTCTTCATCGCCACTGAGTCCACCGAGGACTGCGCCGAGGCGCGCGCAACCGCTGAAAAGACAAGCGGTCTTGTAGGTCGCCAATTTCAGGGCGTCTTCTTCGTTGACGTCAATGCGGCCGATTTTGGCGAGCTGGATGAGCTCGCCTTCGACCATTTTTTGCGTGAGGTCGATCAGAATGTCGAGGATACGGAAATTGCGTTCTTCGAGCGCCATCTGGAAAGACTGCATGTACAACCAGTCTCCTGCGAGTACGCTGCGATGATTGCCCCAGCGGGAATTGGCGGAGGGGCGGCCGCGGCGGGTGTCTGCGCTGTCGATGACGTCATCGTGGATGAGGGTGGCGCTGTGAAGAAGTTCGACTACGGCGGCGAGGCGAATTGCTCCGGGACGATTTTCGCCGGCGTAAGCGTTGGCGAGCAGGAGCAGCGCGGGGCGCAGGCGCTTGCCGCCTCCACCGAGGAGATAGCTGGTGATTTCGCCGACCGGTTGATAGGCGGCGGCGCTCTGGCGCGAGAGCTCCTGTTCGACGAGAATGAGGTCGTCGCGAACCAGATCGAAAATTTCTTTGACCGTCAGAAGCGCGATGCCACTTCTCCCTGGGCGGGCCTTGCGGCCTGCGAGTTTGCGCTGATGGGACTCAATGGCCTAAGAAACGTCCGGCCGGGCGATGCGGAAGAGTCGCCTGAAATTGGCCGCGGTGGCGGCAGCGAATTCTTCTGGAGCTAAGTTTCTCACAGCGGCGAGGGTTTTGGCCACTTCCGCCACGTAGGCGGGCTCGTTGCGTTTGCCGCGGTACGGCTGGGGCGCAAGGTAGGGGGAGTCGGTTTCAATGAGCAGGCGGTCGAGGGGAATTTCTTTTGCTACGTCGCGGAGATGTTGCGTTTTGGGATAGGTGGAGTTGCCGGCGAAAGAAATGTGGAAGCCCATGTCGAGGCCGCGCTTGGCGTGATCGATTGTGCCGGTGAAGCAATGAAGGATGCCGCCGAGGCCGGTGGGTTTCCAATGTAGCTCGAGTTGGGCGAGGCAGTCGTCCCAGGCGTCGCGGCAATGGATGATGATGGGGAGTTTTGCGGCGCGAGCCAGTTCCATTTGCGAGCGGAACACAGTGGCTTGCGTGTCGCGCGGGGAGTGATCGTAGAAATAATCGAGGCCGATTTCGCCCCAGGCGATGACTTTGGGATATTGCGCGAGGCGGGCGAGTTCCGCGAGGTGACGCTGGGTGACTTCTTTGGCTTCGTGCGGGTGAATGCCGATGCTGGTGTAGATCCAGTCGTATTGTTCGGCGAACGGGAGTGCGGCGTCTAATTTTTCTGGGCCCGGGCCGGTGCCGATGGCCAGCAGTGTTGAGATGCCTGCGGCGCGGGCGCGTTGCAGCATGGCTTCGCGGTCGTCCGCGAATTGCGGGAAGTCAATGTGCGCGTGGGAATCGATGAGCTCCATAAGAACAGTTTTACGTCATGAGCACTAAGTTTTCGCTAAAAACTCTTATTTCATTTGACCGGCAGCGTTTCTACCTAGCCTCGCGGCCGATTCTGACTTAATAGTCAAAACTTCAAATTTATTACTTATTTCAGTCGGGCGCCGACTTCTACGTCTTCGAGAAAGCCGGCGAGAACCGGGCGGCCTTCAGGGCCGACGGAAGCGGCGACGATCATGCCGTTGGATTCAACGCCGCGAAGCTTACGCGGAGCTAGATTGGTGACTACAGCGACTTTGCGTCCGATGAGCGAATCAGGTTCGTAGAATTGCGCGATGCCGGCGCAGATCTGACGGATTTCCGTGCCGATGTCGACGGTGAGCTTGAGAAGTTTGTCGGCGCCTACGATGCGTTCGGCGGTTTTGATTTGGCCTACGCGCATTTCGACTTTGGCGAAGTCTTCGATGGCGATTTTCTCACTGGCTGCGGGCGCGGCAGCGGCCGCTGCACCTGTGGTTGCGCCGGGAGCTACTGCCGGAGCAGCTGTCGGCGGTGCGGTTGGATTCAGTTCTTCGTTGGCCATGGATTCGATCCTCTCGATTGCTTCAGATTTTTCTAAACGTGGAAATAAAGTATGCGGTTTGCCGAGCGGCACGCCGGCCGCTAATTGGCCCCAGCGCAAGCCGTCCAGTTCGACGGCGGAGACTGAACCGGGCTGGCCGAGGAGCTTCCAGATTTTTGCAGTGCTGTCCGGGAGAACGGGATGCGCGAGAACAGTGACGATGCGGAGAAGTTCCGCGGTGGTGGCAAGGACTGTGGCTTTGCGCTGCAGGTCAAGTTCGGAGTCGCCGAGTGACCAGGGCTTTTCGGTGGTGAGATATTTATCGGCTGTGGCGATGACGCTCCAGAGGGATTCCAGAGCGCGGGCAAAATTCAGTTTTTCAAAATAGTCGAGGACATTGCCGATAGCGGTTTGTGTTTCGCGTGCGAGGGTTTCGTCCTGCGGCTGAAGCTTCCCGGTTTTCGGAATTATGCCGCCGAAATTCTTTTCGATCATCGCGGCGGTGCGGCTGGCTAGATTGCCGAGGCCGTTGGCGAGGTCGCTGTTGTAGCGAGTGACGAGGGCGTCGTAACTGAAATTGCCGTCCTGGCCGAAAACGACTTCGCGCAACAGGAAATAACGCAAGGCGTCCATGCCAAGCATATTGGCGATGGGACGCGGTAGAACTACATTGCCTTTGGATTTGGACATTTTGCTTGCGTCCATCAGAAACCAGCCGTGCGCCCAAACTTGTTTGGGAATTGGAAGCATAGCGGCCATCAGGAATGCGGGCCAGTAAACGGTGTGGAAGCGGATGATGTCTTTGCCGACGAGATGCAAATCCGCCGGCCACATGCCGCGTTTTTCGTAATCAGGACCGCCGACGGCGCTCAGATATGCGGTGAGAGCGTCAAACCAGACGTAGAAGACGTGCGGCTCTTCGCCGGGAACGGGAATACCCCAGCGGATGGTGGTGCGGGTGATGCTGAGATCTTTCAAGCCGCCTTCGACGAAGGTGAGGATTTCATTTTTGCGGCTTTCCGGTTGGATGAAGTCGGGATTCTTTTTGTAAAAATCGAGCAGCGGTTTTTGGAATGCGGAAAGTTTGAAGAAATAATTTTCTTCAGTGAGGGTTTCCGTGGGACGGCCGCAGTCGGGACAATTGTCGCCAGGCTTGGCGTCGTTCACAAAAGCGTTGTCGTAAATGCAGTATTGGCCGGTGTAGTGGCCTTTGTACACATAGCCGTTTTCGCGGCAAAGTTTGAAAAGCCACTGCACGGTACGCACGTGTTGGAGATCGGTGGTGCGTACGAATTCGTCGGCAGAAATACCCAGTTCAAGCCACAATGCGCGCCAGGCGTCGGCCATTTTGGCTACGAATTCGGATTCCGGGATGCCGGCGTTTTTTGCGGCGCGTTCGACGTTCACGCCGTGTTCGTCGGTGCCGGTAGTCATAACGACTTCGTAGCCGCGCATGCGTTTATAACGGCGAATGACGTCGGCGACCACGGTAGTGTAGGTGTGACCGATGTGCGGCAGGCCGTTGGTGTAGTAGATCGGCGTGGTCAGGTAGAATTTTGGTTTAGCGGGCATTTTGGGCGTTTGTTTTTCCGTTTTTCCGCGAGCGCTTCGAAATAAAAACGCGACTTTAACTCATAGAATTCTTGCCAAGCTGCGGCGCAGCATGATGCGCCCCTACAAATGCAAATTATGAAGCGCCCTCGAATGCGCGCACTGCTTCGCCGATGATTTGTTGAAGCGGTACGTTATTTTCAACAGCTAGTCTGCGGCAGTCTTCGAATTCGGGTGCGACGTGCTGGATGTGGCCGTTGACGCGCGACAGTTTGATGCGGACGTCGCCGTATTGTGTGTGCACCGTTAGGGATTCTCGCGGCAGCGTGCGGCGCTGCGCGGAGTAAGTTCGCGCGCCGAAAGTGGTGGTTTCGGCGAAGATGAGCGACATCAGGGCATTGGTATCTTGCGGTTTGCAAAGTAACGTGAGCAGCGTGCCCGGGCGATTTTTTTTCATTTGTACTGGCGTGGTGTAGACATCGAGTGCACCTGCGGCTAAGGCCTTTTCCTGGAAATAGCCATATATTTGCGGGTTCATGTCATCGAGATTGGCTTCGATTACGGAAATTTCTTCGTTGCAGCCGGGGACCACTTTTTCGGCGGCTTCGCCGACCATAATTCGAACCACGTTGGGCTGGCCTTCGAGATCGGCGGCGCCGGCGCCATAACCAATGGAAGATACGCTCATGGCAGGTTGGGGGCCGAAGGTATCGCAGAGTGTCGCGACGATCGCGGCACCGGTTGGAGTGACCAATTCCCTTTGCACGCCGTTCGAATAGGTTGGCTTGCCTTGCAATAATTTTGCGGTGGCAGGAGCGGGCACCGGCAAAACACCGTGAGCCATCTTTGCGGTGCCGCCGCCGACGTTGAGCGGCGAGCAAGCGAATTTTTCGATGCCCAAGGCTTCGAACCCGACGCAGGCGCCGACAATATCCACGATGGCGTCTACTGCGCCAACTTCATGAAAATGGATTTTCTCGAGCGGAACGTCGTGGACGGAGGCCTCGGCTTCGCCGAGTTTACGGAAAATGGCGGAGGCGTTCCTTCTGACAGAATCAGACAGTTGGGATTTATCGAAAATTTCAAGAATTGCCGAGAGGCTGCGGTGCTTGGTCTGGTCTTCAGTTGTAACGCGGACGAACGTGGCGGACATGCCGTTTTTCCAGACTTTTTCGGAGGCCATGCTCCAGCCAGGGACTTGCAGGGCCTGCAGTCCAGAGCGCAAGAGTGCAAGGTCGCAGCCGGCGTCGACGAGTGCGCCGAGCGCCATGTCTCCGCTGATCCCGCTGAAACAATCGAAGTAGGCAAGTTTCATCAGTCTTCACAAACCAGAAACGAATCGTTCCTTGTTGATACTATCGGCGGCAGAAAACAGTGTCAAACCGCCTGGAAAGCGAAGCGCTGGAGGTGCCGCGTTTTGACCGCTCGTTGCGCATTCCCTATACTGGCCTTTTCTTATCCACTTGAAAATTGAGGCGACGTGTACCTAGTTCTACTGCAAAGGCTGAAGCAAACGCTGGCCGGACATATCCGCGAAAAGTATGCCGTGGAGATTGCGATTGCGCTGGAGAAGCCGCCGAAATTGGAAATGGGGGAAGCGGCATCGCCGGTTTGTTTTGAATTGGCGAAGCGGCTGAAGCGTGCCCCGCGGCAGATTGCGCAAGAGATTGCTAACGGTTTGCCAGCAGTGGCCGGAGTTTCGCGGATTGAAGTGGCCGGAGCTGGATATTTGAACGTGTTTTTCGATCGTGGGGCGTTTTGGGTGGGCGCACAAGACCAAGAGAACCAAGAGAAAGGACAACGCCGAGACGCAGAGAACACCGAGGCGCGCGGAGAAACCCCGACGAACGCGAAAGTCATCGTCGAGCACACCAGCATTAATCCGAATAAAGCGGCGCACATTGGGCACCTGCGGAATGCGGTGCTGGGGGATACGATTGCGCGGATTTTGCGCGACGCGGGCGAGCGAGTGCAGGTGCAGAACTACATCGACAATACTGGCGTGCAAGTGGCGGATGTTGTGATCGGTTTTCTGCACATGGAGAAAAAGAATGTTGCCGAAGTGCGCGCGATGTCGGCGCAGCCGGGATTTGACTATTTGTGCTGGGACCTTTATGCGCGGGTGACACAGTTTTATGAGCAGGACCAGGCACAGAGCGCGGCACTGCGCGCCTCGACGCTGCGAGCGATTGAGGAGGGACACGGCGAAGCGGCAGAGATGGGTGCGGTTATTGCGGACGCGATTGTTGGTTTTCATTTGCGGACGATGAAGCGGATCGGAATCTCGTATGAATTGCTGGCACGGGAAAGCGAGATTTTGCACTTGAAGTTTTGGGAAGCGGCGTTTGCGAAATTGCAAGCGGCAGGAGTGATTCATCTGGCGGCCAGCGGGAAAATGGCCGGCTGCTGGATCATGCCGGCGGAGAAAGAGGAAAAGATCAACACGGAGGCCGCAGAGAAGAGCGCGGAGGACCCAGAGAAGACTGACGACGAAGAAAATATGCCGGACAAGATTATCGTGCGTTCGAACGGAACGGTGACGTACGTCGGGAAGGATATCGCTTACCAGCTTTGGAAATTTGGACTGTTGGGGAAGGATTTTCACTATAAGCGGTGGATGAATGCGCCTGCTGGTGAGACGGTGTGGACCACGACCACGGACGCCGATGATCCTGCTGCGCCGCACTTTGGGGAGCCTGCCGCGCGCGTTTACAACGTGATTGATACGCGGCAATCGTATTTGCAGGACGTGGTGGCGCAGGGATTGCGCGGACTGGGGCATGCAGAAGCTGCGACAAATTCGATTCATTTTTCTTACGAGATTGTGGCGCTGACGCCGCGCTGTGCCGCTGAACTTGGGTACGATTTGAATGCAGATGATGCCAAGAAGCCATATGTGGAAGTGAGTGGGCGCAAGGGATTCGGTGTGAAGGCAGATGACCTAATCACCAAATTGCAAGAAGCTACGCTGGCGGAAGTGACCAAGCGGCACGCGGAGATGTCTGATGCCGAGCAGAAAGCTACGGCGCATGCGATCGCCGTGGGGGCATTGCGATTTTTTCTGCTGAAGTTTACGCGCAATACAATTATTGCGTTTGATTTTGAGGATGCTTTGAGTTTTGAGGGGGAAACTGGACCGTATTGCCAGTATGCAGTGGTACGGATCCGCGGAATCCGGCGCAAAGGGACCGAAGCGGAAGGCGGCAGGATGAATGCGGAAGCTGCCGCGAAATTCCTGACTGGTGCGGAGGGCTCCGGGTTGTGGGAATTGTTGCTGCAAGCCGGAATGCTGGATTATGCGAGCGACGCGGCAATTGGCGCACAGGAGCCGGCGTTTGTGGCGAAGTACGCGTTTCAGCTGGCGCAGGCGTTTAATAACTTTTACCACAAGCATCATATTTTGTCGGAGAGCGACGCAGAGAAGCGCGGATTTTTGCTGGGGCTCACGGAAGTAGTCGAGGGTCAATTGCTCAAAGCGCTTTCGCTGCTGGGAATTGAAGCGCCGCAAAGAATGTAGCCGGTATATCGTCAAGCTGTTGGTATTTGCTCAAGCCCGGCTGCTTTATAAGTGGGTTCCACACGGCAATGTGTTGATGTCCTGAAGCCTGTCTCATACGTGTCCGTCCTTGCTAACCCCTGAAACAAAACCGCGTCGAAGCTGGCGCGGAGTCAGAAAATTAGTTTACGGAACATGGTCTGGCGCGATGCGATGCCCAGGGTCTTCAAAACACTAAAGCTCATTTGCGCGTTCACCGTCAGCGCGAGTTACGTTTTTGCAGCAACAACGTCGCCACCCAAACCGCTCGGCAGACTCGTGGATCTAGGCGGACACCGGCTGCATGTGCATTGTACCGGGCAAGGCAGTCCCACAGTCGTTGTAGAGAATGGATTAGGGGATTTCTCCTTCGACTGGACGCTGGTGCAAGCTCGCGTTTCTGGCTTTACGCGCATCTGCACTTACGATCGTGCGGGATATGCATGGAGCGACCATGGTCCCAAACCACGAACGTTTTCACAATTGAATCTTGAGCTGCGAGATGCCCTCTCCAAGCTCGGTGAGCGCGGCCCGTTTGTGCTCGTGGGACACTCCTACGGTGGCCCGGTGATGAGAAATTTTGCTGCTACCTATCCGCACGAGGTGGCAGGAATGGTTCTGGTGGACGCAGCGCACGAAGGTCTGCGAGTCGGCATCGGCCGAAAGAAGACGATTCGCCTGGGTGATGGGGCGAAGGGCATAAGTATTCCTGCGCCACGAGAGCAGTTAGGTGAGTCGGACAAGCCGACGGTGCGGGCAGAAGACCTACCAGAAGAACTTAAGATTCTCGATCCGCTGTATAAGATCCTTCCTCCGGATAGGCAGAAAATGCATCTCTGGGCGCAGTCATTGCCAGCCGTTTACGATGCCGAAAACAGCGAAACCGAGTGGTCCGGGGAGTATTTTGCGAAGTGGCTGGCCACGCCACAGGCAGGAACATTGGGAACGATTCCTCTCCTTGTCCTTTCACGGGCGGATGGCGGATATAACGATGCTGATTCCGATATTCCCGCCGCGCAAATGGAGAAAGAACGAATAGCGGGTCAAGCTAAACTCGTTCTGCTCTCAAGTAACAGCAGACAGGTCATTATCGACAGCGGACACAACATGAACCTTGAGGCGCCTGAGGATGTAACGAAAGCGATCCACGAAGTCGTTGAGGCGGTCCGACGTAACGGAAAAGTGTAGCGTCTCGTCCACGATTTGCTCGATTACCAGAACCGCCTCATCTCAACTGTCGCAATCAAAGTGGATCGAAACGCCAGGATGTCGACCACTCGCTGCTTAGAGCGATTGGACTAAGTGGACTAGCGTGCGGAGGGCTACTCCGGTGGGGCCTTTGGCTAGCCAGGGCTTGGCGTCGTCGTTCCAGGCAGTGCCTGCGATGTCGAGATGAATCCAGGGCGTATCGCCGGCGAATTCGCGAATGAACCAGGCACCGGTGATGGAGCCGCCGCCTTTGCCGCTGCCGATATTTTGAATGTCGGCGAAGCTGCCTTTGATGAATTCACGATATTCGTCGTCCATCGGGAGCTGCCACATTTTTTCGCCGACGGCTTTGGCGCTGGCGAGCAGCTTGTCGGTCCAGGCCTGATCGGAGCCAAAAACGCCGACGTTGATGTTGGCAAGAGCAACGACGATGGCTCCGGTCAAAGTTGCGGCATCAACGATGTGCGTTACTCCGAGTTGTTTGGCGTAGTGGATTGCATCGGCAAGGATGAGACGGCCTTCGGCGTCGGTGTTCAACACCTCGATGGTTTTACCGGACATCGCTGTTTGGATGTCACCGGGTTTTTGCGCTTTGCCGCCGGGCATGTTTTCCGTGGATGGCACGACGCAGATCACTTTCACGTTAGGCTTCAGTGCGGCGAGGGCGCGGATCACGCCGAGCATGGTGGCACCACCAGCCATGTCGTACTTCATTTTTTCCATGCCTTCGGCGGGCTTGATGGAGATGCCGCCGGTATCGAATGTCACGGCCTTGCCGACCAGACCGATCACCGGAGCCCCGGGCTTGGCGTTTGCAGGCGTATAGCTAACGGCAATGACGCGAGGCGGTTCGACGCTGCCCTGTGACACGCTGAGTATTGCGCCCATTTTCAAGTCGGCGATTTTCTTTTCGTCGAGAATTTCAACCGCGAGGCCGGCTTCTTTGGCCATGGCTTCAGCCCGCTCAGCCAAAATCTTTGGCGTCAGCTTATTGGAAGGCTCATTGACCAGGTCGCGCGCAAAGTTTTGCGATTCGCCGATGACTTTTCCGGTAGCCAGGCCTTTTTCGCCGGCCGCTTTTTCAGATTCGGAATAGCCGGCGATTCGAACGAATTCAATTTCCTTGCCGTTCTTCTTTTCGGTCTTGTATTTGTCGGTTTCGAAGTTGGCGGTGATAAAACCTTCGGCGAGTGCCTGCGCGGTATCGGCATTGGCCGCGTCTTCACGCACGAGAAACGAGAAATTCCTGATAGAGCGGGACTTAAGATAACGCAGCGCCGCTCCGGCAACTTTGCGCAGAGTGGCGCCGGTAAATTGTGTGCGCTTGCCTGCTCCGACCAGCAATAAGCGAGTGGCCTTTAGTCCAGCGGGCGCATGGATCAGAGTAAATTCCAGTGTTTTGCCGGTGGCTTCGCCGCTGCCGGCAATTTTCTTCAACAACCCCCCGGTGGCAGCATCAATTTCGCAAACGCGTCCCTGGATGGGGTCGGTTTCCTCGAAGATGTAGGTGACGAGCCCGTCGGTTTCGAGCGCTGCGAACGGCTTGGTTTCAAGACTGACTTGCATGACCGTTTTTTCCATGATTAAGCTATCGCCTCCGGTTGCGATACATTGCTGTTTCCGCTTCCCTGCGGGCTTCCTTGTTGCGTTCGTCCTGGCGGCGGTCCCACACTTTTTTGCCTTGCGCCAGGGCGATTTCACATTTGGCAATGCCGTCGCGGAAGTAAATCCGCAAGGGAATGACGGTTAAACCTTTGGATTGGGTGCGGCCAGCCCATTTGTGGATTTCATTCTTGTGCAGCAGCAGTTTGCGGTTGCCGAGGGGTTCGTGGTTCCAGGGTCCGCCTGCCAGATATTGGGCAATATGGGCATTGACGAGCCAGGGGCCACTAGGCTTAAAATCCACGAACGCATCGCGAATGTTGGCTTTCCCCTCGCGCAGGGCCTTCACTTCGGTGCCATGAAGGACGATCCCCGCCTCCATACGCTCCAACAGGTGATAGTTGTAGCTGGCGGCGCGATTTTGCGCGACGACCAGTTCACCTGCTTTATTGGCGGATTGCACGGGTTTTTTAACGGGCTTGGCCACAGACTTCAACTATAGCATTAGATTAAAAGTCGTTACTGATTGCAGGGCAGCCAACCCAAGACTTCTTGTTCGGCCTCTAAGCCGATGTTAGAGTAAAGGCCGGTTTCGTCGAGGTTCGGACACATCACGGAGAGTGCATGCGGAGTTGGTGGAAACTAATTTTGTGCGTCGGGACGTGCCTGCTGGCCGCGGGCTGCCCAAAAACCACCCAGCAATATAGTGCCGGCCAAAAAGCGGAAAATATTCAGGACTACGACACGGCATTTGAGTACTACCAGAAGGCGCTGGCTGCAAATCCCCGTAACGCGACGATCCGGATCAAGGCAGACCAGATGCGGTTCGAAGCGGGCGAATCGCACATCAAGAAGGGTTTGGCGCTGCGGGAAAAGGGCGATTTACAGGGCGCAGCCGCGGAATTTCAGCACGCCTCGACGATTGATCCTTCGAGCCCGATTGCTTTGCAGGAATTTCGCCGGACGGTGGATCAAATCAATGAGCTTGCGCACAAGCAGGACGAGCAGGCCAGAGACATGGAAGAGGGTGGCGGCGAATTGGCTTCGGCACCGCCTGAGCTCAAACCACTTCCAAATACCTCGATCAGCCTGAAAATGACCAACGACGTCAAGATCATTTTTGACACCATTGGTAAACTGGCTGGAATTACGATTACTTACGACCCGGATCTTCCGGCGCGGCGTATTCCTGTGGATTTGAACAACCTTACGCTGCAGCAGGCGCTGGACATCGTCTGCCTGCAAAGCAAAACGTTTTGGAAGCCGGTCACCGAGAATATTATCTTCATCGCGCAAGATACGACGCAGAAGCACAAGGACTACGACGAACAACTGGTGGAAACGTTCTACCTGGCAAATACCGTGCAGTCGCAGGACTTGACGGAAATCACCAACGGATTGCGGCAGGTGTTGAATCTGACCAAAGTGCAGCAATTGAATTCGCAGAACGCGATCATCGTGCGTGACACAGCCGACAAGCTGGCAATTGCGCGCAAGCTGCTGAAGGACATCGACAAGGCCAAGCCGGAAGTTGTGGTTCAAGTGGAAGTGCTCTCTGCCAGCACCGACCGCCTGAGGGACCTGGGAATATTGCCGGGCCAGTCGGCGTCGATAAACTTTCAAACGCCTGGGACTACGCCGACGACAACCCCAGGCAGCACGACAACCACGACCACCACTACTCCCAACTCAATTCCGCTCAAGGGTTTTCACTTTGGAGCTGCCGACTATAACGTGACGTTGCCAGGCGCTACAGCAAACTTCCTTCTGACCGACTCGGCCACCAAGATTATTCAAAACCCGGAAATCCGGTCCATCGATGGGCAGCCTGCGAAGTTGAACGTAGGTAGTCGCGTGCCGATCGCAACCGGAAGCTTCCAGGCCGGCGTGGGCGTAGGAACCACATCGGTGAACCCGTTGGTGAATACGCAATTTACGTATCTGGACGTCGGCGTAAACGTGAATATCACGCCGCGCGTGCATCCGAACCACGAAGTCAGCCTGAAAGTGTCTATCGAAGTTTCGCAGGTGAACAGTTTCCAGACCATTGGCGGCATTCAGCAGCCGGTGATCGGGCAGCGCAAGATTGAACACGACATTCGTTTGCGTGAAGGCGAAGTGAATATCCTCGGCGGATTGTTTGAAAAAATTGACAGCAGAACCGTGAACGGGTGGCCCGGATTTGCGCAGATCCCATTCATCAAGTACCTGACCGCTGACAACAACAACCACCAGACTGAAAACGATGTATTGATCGTGCTGATCCCACGCATCGTGCGCATGCCGGACTGGACGCGGGCGAATCTGCGGGCCATTTCCACCGGCGTCGAGCAAAATATTACTACGCGGCGGGAGAGCGATATTCGCACTCCTAGTGCGGCTCCAGCGCAGCAAACTCCGGCGCAGCAGCCTCCCGCAGCGCAAGCGCCGGTACAGCAACATTCCGATGATTCTGCAATTCGATCCAACCGTGATCACCGTGCAGGACATTCAGCACGGCGGATTCTTATCCAGCGGCAATCAGGAAATTGCGATCGTCAAGGGTGGCGATGAGTCCAAGGGGCAGTTGATGATCGCGGCAACCCGCCAGCCAAATACTCCCGGAGTCAGCGGCAGTGGCACGCTTCTGGGAATAGTAGTGAAAGCGCTGAAGCCCGGCGCGACGCAGCTTTCGATCGTGCAAGTGAATGCCAAGGACTCCCAGCAAAAGCCGTTGCCACTCCTGACGGGCGAAGCTACGATTCAAGTGAAGTAGTAAGCTAGCTTGGCGTCGCAGGGTTCCGGAAACTCGGAAGAAACAACGATGAACAAAAGAAAACGTAAAAGGGCGCGGCGAAACCCAGAAGCCGGAATGACGCTTCTGGAGCTGATTATCGCTTGCTCCATCTTGATTATTTTGGCTTCGGCAGCCTTGCCAGTGGCCCGGTATTCGATCATTCGCGGCAAGGAAATCGAATTGCGGCGGGACCTGCGTGAGATGAAGGACGCGATCGACCGCTACAAAGATGCTGCTGACAAGCAACAGATCCGAGTGGAAGTTAGCAGCGAAGGATATCCTCCAGACCTGGAAACGCTGGTGAAGGGCGTGCAACTCGGCGCTAGCAGCGACAAGAAGATCCGTTTTTTGCGGAAGATCCCCGTAGATCCAATGACCGGTCAAGCGGATTGGGGATTGCGGGCCGTGCAGGACGATCCCGATTCGACGAGTTGGGGCGGGAAAAATGTTTTCGACGTTTATTCGAAGTCGCAGGCTACGGCACTCGACGGTACCAAGTATTCGGATTGGTGAGGCATGAACAGAAACACAAATCGCAGTTCCCTTTTGGGGTTGGCGGCACGGAGCAAGTCGCGCACTCGCGAATGCGGCTTTACGCTCATCGAATTGATGATCGTGATGGCGATCATTTTGATTCTGATCGGCATTGCTGCTGGAAATTATCAGCGGTCGGTGTTGCGCAGCAGAGAAGCCGTGCTGAAACAAGACTTGCAGGAAATGCGCAAGGCCATCGACAACTTCACCATGGACAAGCAGGCCGCGCCGCAGTCATTGGACGATCTGGCGCCGCAATATTTACACATAATCCCTACTGATCCGATCACCAATGCAAAAGACTGGGTGCCGGTGGTGGATTCGGTGGTCTTGACTCCCGATCAGCAAAGTTCGGGGATCACTGACGTACATTCGGCGTCCGACAAAGAATCGCCGTTTGAACATACGGCGTATAACACCTGGTAGTTTGTCCTTACTTTTAGAGACGACAATAGAATGGAATGACCGGAAGCTAGTGATCGATGAGCGTGCCGTTGCGCTGGTCAAGAGTAACCGAGTTGGGCCCGGCTTTGATTTGCACTTTTAGATTCCACATGAGTGCCTTGCCTTCGTATTTTCCAATGCCAAAAAGATAGTAGACGCCGGGCGGCACAGGCGGCATGGTCGCTTTTCCATCGGCATCCGTTTTCACGGCTGTGGCGCTGTCCGCAATGATGGACGCAACTGCGGTTTTGCACTCTTGTGTGTTTTTGCCGCACTCTGAATTCATCGCCCTCAGGATTGGCGTACCTTGCGGCGCGCGAAAACCGCCCTTGGCGAATGCAATTTCGGCATCGTCTTTTAGTAGATAAAATCCGTGATTTCCCGCAGGATTCGGGACGCCGGGTTGAGTTGTAAAGCCCGGGACAATCGTGAGCGCCGCGGTGTGTCCGGGTGGCGCGTCAGAGGTTGCAATGGCTGCGGCGGCTTCGGGCGAAGCCTTCGCAAGCAACTTCATTTCGGCACATTTGCTCCAACCAGTGAATCCTGATCCGGAAGAGTCAATCTCGCAATAGGCGCCGTTTGTTTTCAAAATTCGGCCGGTGATGACGATTGAGCCGTTCGAACGGCGGACAGTATCGCCTACGCCGTATTTTGATGGGCCACCAGTTCCCGCCCTTTGCACCACCTTCATGTACTGGACTTCCAGATACTTGCCGACATTGTTCTGGCCAAGATTCAGGTCAGCCAGGTTCCCGTAAGAGCGGAGAACTTCGCCGGTCACCGGTTGATAGTTCATATTCGTCTCGACGATATCGCCGGGAGAGACCGAACCTCCCGTCTGCGGCGTCGCCGCCGCAACCGACACGATCAAGAGCGTCGCGCCGAGTAAGCCGTAAGCAGAAACAATAGTCCATCGATTCATGGCAATTCACCTAAACAAGATCTGGCTGACCAAATTTCAAGGCTTTTAGCAAAATCGAAATTTTAGGATTTGGACTTACGCATAACGCCAACCATGGTCGGGCCGGTAAGGGACCCATCGTCGTGAATGCCGAAATCCATGGAGTCGCCGCCGCAGGTAACAGTGACTTTTTGGCTGTCCGACTTCCAGCCGCAATTCTGAGTCTCTCCGTTAAGTGTCAGGGCGGCCTTACCGCCCGAGCGAAGTTCCAACGTCACGTTGCCCGCGACATTGCTGTAGGTGCCTTCGAGTTTTCCTCCGCACGCCACATTCGCGATGGACAGGAGAATTAGTAACGTCGCAAGAACCAGCTTCTGGTATGTTCTTCCTCTCAATGGATCCTCCGTAGATTGATTTAAAAAACTGGCCTGGAAATTTGTTAGCGCACGTTCCCGGCAACCAGTCAGAGCTCCGCCTATTAACAAATTCTTCCTGTGGCTCTGGGTGCTGCTGGACCTGGGTTCTGCGTTTACTGCACGTCGGCGACTCTGCCCCTTAGAAATACAACCTTCATGTCCTTGTAAATGTAGATTTGCTTGACGCCCAGATTGACGACCTTAGTGGGCGTCCCGAGCAGATTCGTGACGTCATCGATGGTCTGGCCGAGTTGAATTGTCGGCGGGGGTTGTGCTGGTGATTCAGGTTGTTGCAGCTGTTGCGCTTGTTGCTGACCCTGCTGCGCGTCCTGTGGCTGATCTTGCTGTGCGGCTTCCTCGGGTTGTATTTCAAGAACTTGGCTGATCACGTCAGAGATCTGCCCGCCATCCGCTCCGGCTAAATAATCTTTCGGGAACTGAAAGACTACCTGGGCTTTTCGTTGCGAAGCATCCTGCACTGAGTTGCACGAATCGCACTCGATGATGGCCATCGAAACTTTGGAGTCCTTGCGATTGATGTCGATCTTTGAGACATAAACCTTTTCCCCGATCGTCAAAAACTTGGTTTCCGCGGTCGTCGAGCCCGTCGGGTCAGAAACATTTTTCCATTTTAGAAGTTTGCTGACCCCTTGCATGGCGTTCCCATTGGCGCTGTGAACTTGGCCGTCTTTTACGTAGCTGGGGATGACCACCATGTTGGTAGAGGTCACGCTAAGGATTCCGCCCTTCTTAATAACCAGCACCGTGCCGGGATCGGTGACCGAAATCCCAGTGGAGTCCTGGCCTACCTTCGCCACCTTATACTTCGCAGCGAGCTGGCTTTCCAGAGAATCGGCTCCGCCATTTTGCGCGATTGCCACCGGAACCAAGCCCAAGAGAATCACTGCAACTCCCTTTACAGTTCTGCAAGCTTTCCCATTCATTGCAAACTCCTTCCTTCCAATGTCTTTACCGTGCGAATAAAAACTCTCCTAAAAAACTCTGTTCCAGTCGTATCCAACTTCGAATCGGACGCGGGGAACGAGAGCCAAGTCGGTTGACGTTCTCCTGCGGCGCTCGTTTTTTTGACATTAATCGCTGCCGCCGTCGGAAGCGGCTTCCTGCACTTCCTTCTCGGCTTGACCTGCTTCGCCCTCTTGCGTTTTCAGGTCATTTCCAACCGTAAGGTCGGGCTGAGCCTGTCCGGCTGGATTGGGCTTGGAAGCGGCCGGCGGACCTTTGGGTATGCCATTCTTCCCCTGATTTTCAGCGAGCTTCCCGAGGCCTTCCGTGATTTTGGCTCGGAAGTCGTTGTGCATGTCTTGAAGGTCCTGAATGCCTACGGGAACTTGTGACCCGGCAGCGCAGTCATTCTTCTGACTGCTGGCGACCAGCACCTTGACGTTGTTGTCGTCATCCGCCGTGTCATCAACTCTGGAAAGAATATCGCCCGGGCTGAGCGAGCATTCGGTGCCATCGGGATTGGATGAACTCACCACCTGCGACACGACAAAAATGCGGTTATTGGGATCCAGCGCGGCTGGCGTTTCGTCGGGACCAGTCTGTTCGCCACTTGGAGGTGTGCTGCTGACTGCCCCTCCGGGGTCGGGATGTGCAGCGGCTTCTTTTTCAGCCGCAATCTGCATTTTTATTTCTTGCGCAATCTTCTCTTTGAGTTCGGGAGTCAGAGTCGTCGGAGCTTCATCTCCACCGCCACCATAAGCGGGCTGATTGTCCGATGCAGGCGGCACGTTCAGCGCTCCAGCGGCAGCTTGCGCTTCATACGCCGCTTGAAGATTCGCGGCTAACAGATAGTCGGTCAGCCACAAAGCCGGATATGGGTAAACCGGAGCCGGCGCAAAGTAACCGCCATAGTATCCGTACCAGGGAGATCCGCCCCAGCCCCAGCCATAAGCGACGGGAGCGGGCCACGGGTTATAAGCCCAACCGTAGTAGGCGGGACCGTAATAAACGGAAGGAACGTAGCCGTAATAGGGATTTCCGCGATAGTAATATCCGCGATAGGCATAGGCGTAACTGTGGCCGCCGTAGTAGTAAGTGCGGCGCATGTAAGGATGTCCACCACGGTAGTAACCGCGTTCAGCGTAACCACGGCCGTGTCCGTAACCAACTACTCGGGTACCATCGTGGCGGCGAGTCTCGAAGCGGCGCTCGCCGTGCGCGCCGTGATTGATGGTCATACCGCTCTTGGTGTGAATGGTGCTCACACGACCGCTGCGGTCGAGATTTGCTCGGGTGCCACTCTTGGTCTCGACGCTAACTTTCTTACCACTAGCGTTGAAGTTGTGTGTGTTTCCTTTGGGAGAGACCTTGGAAGTACCACCGGCGGGACGTCCCGCGGTTTTGCTGGCTGCTGCTCCACCGGGTTTTCCACCCGCAGCGGCGGTTCCTGGCCGTCCTCCGGCCTCACCGCCAGCTTTGGCGTTGGCGGTTGCGCTGCCCTTGGCTGTAGTGGCTGTTTCACCCTTGGCGCCCGTGGCTACTCCTGGCTTGGCTCCGGCCGCACCACCAGCTTTGGTGTTCGTGATTGTTCCGCCCTTGGCTCCGGTCGCGACAGCGCCACCTGGCTTAGCAGCAGCCGAAGTTCCCGGTCTGGCTCCCGCAGACGTACCTGGCTTGGAAGCAGCGGCAGTTCCCGGTTTCGCCGCATTTGTCGCGCCCGGCCTACTGGCAGCTGCAGCTCCGGGCTTGGCCGCACCGGGTGCGCCACTTGGTCGCGCAGCGCTAGGCGCAGGTCGAGCTGCCGCGGCAGCAGGACGCGCCGGCGCCGGTTTAGCGGCCGCCGCGGGCCTGGGAGCGGCGGCCGGTTTCGGGGCGGGCGCAGCGGCTTGCTTAGACGGCTTCTGCTGAGCTGCTGCGAGCCCCGAGATCAAAAACAAAGTGATTAAGAGGAAAATGCTTCTGGTCCGGCTCTGATGTCCGTATGTATGTTCCATTGCCAGCCTCCTGGGAAAGACTCGCCACGTTGTCCAAATGCAAAAACGGTCAAAATCCAAAACGGCGAAAACCCAAAACGCACTATTTCACAGTGAATACTGGGGACGTACGTGAGTAATCATGTTCGTTGTCTGGGCATTCCGTGAGTGATACCCTACCCCCCGCTGGCGATGCGCCAAGCGCCCGATGCCGTGAGGGCACACGCGATTCGCCTATCTACTACGCATTGCGTGAAAGCGTAAGAAAAACCGTCATGGGACCACGAAATACTCGCGGGGCAGCGCGAACTGATCTGGATCGAGACGGGACGCGCCTTGCGGATCAGGCCGACCGGCAGGCCTTAGATCAATTGTTTAGCGTAACTTACGAGGAACTGCGCCGTCTGGCATCCACGGTGCGACGCGGTGATCCAAGCGCGACGCTAAGTCCAACGGCGCTTGTCAACGAAGCCTGGCTGAAATTGGCAGACTCTCATCGGCTAGCCACGACTTCGAAACTGCACTTCAAACGGATCGCCGCCCGCGCCATGCGCCAACTGCTGGTAGAAGCGGCACGCCGCCGCAAAGCTGGGAAACGTGGCGGAGGCGTCGAGGTTACGGTTACGTTTGACGAATCACTGCGGAAGCCGACGAGTGGTAGCCAGGATCTCCTACACCTCGACAGAGCTTTGGATGATTTAGCCCGCATGAACCCGCGCCAGGCGGTGATGGTGGAGAGTCGATTTTTTGGAGGGCTGGATATACCCGAGATTGCGAGTTTGCTGAGCGTTTCGGAAGCGACGGTACTGCGCGATTGGCGAGCGGCGAAAGCCTGGTTAGCCCACGAACTTTTGCAAGCGTGAGGAAGTGACGATGGACAGCGCGCGCTGGCAAACAATCCAATTACTTTTTCACGAGGTAGCCGACCTGCCTGCGAGTGAGCAGCGCATCTGCCTGAAGAGCCGCTGCGGTGATGACGAAACTCTGATCAATGAAGTGCTGGCTCTGCTGCAGGAAGATGCTGCAAGTGCTTCCATGCTGGACCGCGACGTCGCTCACGTGGTGCACGAAATTCTTCAAGATGAAGATCAGACTTCACTTCCATTTAGAGAGTTTGGACCCTACCGGCTGATGAAAGTGCTTGGCCACGGCGGTATGGGAGTTGTCTACCTTGCAGAGCGCGAGGATCTCGAAAATCTGGTGGCCATTAAGATTCTGCGCGATGCCTGGCTGTCTCCAGCGCGGCGGGAGCGATTTGCCGTCGAAGAGCGAACGCTCGCGCAGCTGAATCATCCGTTTATTGCGCGCTTGTACGACGCGGACACAACGCCAGACGGAACTCCATTTTTTGTGATGGAGTACGTGGAGGGCGTGCCGCTCGTGGAATATTGCAATGCGCATGGGTGCTCGAATGAGGCGCGGCTGCGCCTTTTTCGCGCGGTGTGCGAGGCAGTGGTCTATGCGCACCAGCACGCCGTGATTCATCGCGATCTGAAGCCTTCCAACATTCTTGTAAAAAACGATGGAACGGTTCGCCTGCTGGATTTTGGAATCGCGAAACACCTCGAGACTCTGGGCGAAGCCGTGGACCAGACCTTGACCGGCCTGCGGCTGATGACGCCGGCGTACGCATCGCCTGAACAAATCCGCGGAGAGCAAGTTGGCATTCAGACTGACGTGTACTCGCTGGGAGTAATCCTTTATGAGCTGCTCGCCGGTAAACTGCCATTTG
>WNFR01000413.1_pt1 | contig 43355 bp, 41 predicted proteins | sample 5400221 | NCBI WGS metagenome assembly WNFR01 (sample SAMN13153357, study PRJNA577476) | soil metagenome | isolation source: 40 cm soil under Madrone tree | place: USA:California | collected 2016-06-14 | reverse complement strand
GATAGGCCGGTGCGGCAATGACAACCCAGCGAATATCGGCGGACAGGCGCTGCGCGATCATATCTTCCGGCACGCTCCCACCGTAGCGAATGCCGGCATCGAAGCCGCTGTCGATGACATCGATCAGACGATTGCTGACTGAGATTTCCAACTCCACGTCGGGATAGCGCTCTGTGAAAGTGGCAAGGACTGGACCCACGAGGAGTTCGGCGGCTTCTGTCGGGACACTCAGTCGAATTCGACCGACCGGCGCATCTCGAAACTTGTTGACGACCTCGACGGCGTTGCCAATGTCATCGAAGGGCTTCAAAATCGCGGTTTGAAGTTCCTCCCCCGCTGCCGTGAGCGTCACACTGCGGCTCGTTCGGTTCAGCAGCCGAACGCCCAGACGTTCTTCCAAACTTCTCAACGCATGACTTAACGCCGAGGCGCTGATCCCAAGTTCGGCCCCGGCGCGGCGGAAGCTGCGGTGTTTCGCCACTTCCAGGAAGTAAGCGAGATCTGCCAAATCCGCACGTCGAAATTGCATGAGCTATTCCCGTTGCCGATCGAGGATCGATTTCCGTCCCTTTCTTCGTGCGCGAGTCACACGTAGGGCGCAGGCAGTTGCCGTGCAAGACTCTTCGCGGCGCCCGTGTCTTTTTCACGTTTGGCTCAGGAGCATGCGTCTGACATCGCGCTGAGGAGGGGCGCCAAACAGGCGGCTGTACTCGCGGCTGAACTGAGAGGCGCTCTCATAACCCACAAGTCCCCCGGCGTTGCCCGCGTCGAGACTTTGGTTGAGCATCAATTGCCGCGCTTCCTGCAATCGCAATTGCTTCTGGAATTGCAACGGGCTCATGCCTGTCATGGTGCGGAAATGCTGTCGGAAGGTCGACAGACTCATGTGCGTGCGAGCTGCTAGGTCGCCCACGTGCAGCGCCTTCGTAAAGTTTTGTTTGAGCCAGGCGACCGCCTTGGCGATCTGCTGGCTCGGCGATCCGACGGCGACGAGCTGCCGCAGTTGCGGTCCATAGCGGCCGGTCAGCAGGCGGATGGTGATTTCCTGCTGGATCAGCGGTGCCAGCCGGGGAACCAGTGCCGGCTCGTCCAGAAGTTCGACGAGCCGGACTAGGGAATCGAGCAGTGCTTCGTCGAGCCTTTCAATGGAGACAGGCCGAAAGGCGCGCTGCCTCGAGGGCGGCGGCAAATCTAGCTCTGAAGCAAATTGTACAATCTGGCGGGCATCCAGCGTCAGTAACAGGCCCAAAAACGGTTTTCGGGTACTGGCCTGAGCGACGTGAGACACGACCGGCATATCGATAGTCGTGAGCATCGATCGACCGGGGCTGTAGCCGATCACCTGATCCCCGAGCATGACCTGTTTACTGCCCTGTGCGATCACGCCCAGGCCCAGGGTGTAGATGCAGTGCAGCGGTTGGGTTGGCGCACTCCGTCGGTGGAGCGTGAGCGCCGGAACGGCTGTGGTGTAGTCGCCATCGGTTTGGGCAACTGTGCCGATGGCGCGGCCCAAGGCGCTCGTCGCTGTTGCCTCGGTAGATTCCGTAGCTGTTTCCCTGTGCATAGTGGCTCCGGCCTCATCAGTACGCCCGGCGCGAAGTCTATCACCTAACCGGTAGCAATCATTCTCACTTGCGACACCGAAACGTTGTTTTAGGCAATAACATCGGCAGATCTGGCAAACGGTTTTGGGGCTATCCAGCGACACTGGCGCATCGCCAACGATCTCGTCAGGAGTGCAACCCATGAAACACATCTCGATCGGCGGACTCGACGTCTCCCGCATAGGACTCGGCTGCATGTCCATGTCCGGCTACTACGACATCGGGGCAGGTAGCGACGCCGAGTCTATCCGCACCATCCATCGAGCGCTCGACATGGGCGTCACCAACATTGACACTGCCGAGATCTACGGTCCCTTCGCCAACGAGGAACTAGTCGGTCGAGCCATCAACGGCCGCCGCGACCAAGTAGTGTTAGCGACGAAATTCGGCATCGTCTCGCACTCCGGTGGCGGCCCCGGGGTGCTCGACAGCAGCCCGGCGAACATCCGCGACGCCGTCGAGGGCTCGCTGAAGCGGCTCGGCACGGACCACATCGACTTGTACTACCAACACCGGGTCGATCCGAAAACACCCATCGAGGACACCATCGGCGCTTTGGCAAAGCTGGTCGCCGACGGCAAGGTTCGATACATCGGCCTATCGGAGGCTGGCCCCGCAACTATCCGCCGCGCCCACGCGGCTCATCCCATAGCCGCCCTGCAGACTGAGTATTCCCTGTGGAGCCGCGATCCGGAGGCTGAGCTGCTGCCCCTCTTGCGCGAGCTGGGCATCGGCTTCGTTCCCTACTCCCCGCTCGGCCACGGCTTCCTCACCGGGGAGATTCGCTCCCCCGACCAGCTCTCCAACGACGATTGGCGCAAGACCAATCCGCGCTTCACCGGCGCGAACTTCCAACGCAATCTGCGCATCGTCGATGAGGTGAAGGCCGTTGCCGCCGAGGCGGGCGCAACCCCGGCACAGATTGCTCTGGCCTGGTTGCTCGCGCAGGGCGACGACATCGCTCCGATTCCGGGCACGAAGCGGGTCGCCCGTGTCGAGGAGAACACCGCCGCCGATCGCATCGCTCTGAGCGCCGAGCAGATTGCACGGCTGAATAACCTCACGCCGGCCGCAGGGGAGCGCCACGACGACGGAAACATGGCTGTTATCGACCGCTGACCTCGCCGCGCTTCACCTTGCACTCTGCATCGAATTCGGTACGCCGCCGGTGTAAACCTCCTGGATTCCAAAATCAGAGACGGAGAATTCAAACTCCTTTTGCCTTATCGCTTACCGCTCATTCTGGGCAACGATGTGGCGGGAGTCGTCGTTCGGGTCGGATCGGCAGTACAGCGATTCAAGCCGGGCGATGAGGTCTATGCGCGACCAGATAAGGATCGAATCGGTACATTCGCGGAATTCATCGCGATAAATGAAGATGCCGTGGCGATCAAGCCCAAAGCACTCACTATGGAAGAAGCGGCCTCCATCTCTCTGGTAGGCTTGACCGCGTGGCAAGTGTTGATCGAACGAGCGAATTTGAAGAAGGGACAAAAAGTCCTGATCCACGCGGGCTCCGGCGGAGTAGGGACATTTGCGATCCAGTTGGCGAAGCACGTGGGAGCGGTCGTCGCTACGACAACGAGTACGGCGAATCTCGATTGGGTCAAAGCCCTCGGGGCAGATATCGTCATCGATTACCGCAAGGACGATTTCGCAACCATCCTTCGGGACTACGATGTGGTTCTCAATAGTCTCGGGGGAGAGGTGCTCGAAAAATCACTCCAAGTGCTGAAGCCGGGTGGAAAGCTCATCTCGATCTCCGGCCCGCCGGATCGCGATTTCGCGAAAGACATGGGATCGTCCTGGATCTTGAGACAGGTCATGCGACTATTGAGCTATCGAATCCGAAAGAAAGCCAAACGTCATCGCGTGAGCTATTCATTTCTTTTCATGAAAGCAAGCGGAGACCAGCTGCGCGAGATCGGTCTCCTCATCGATTCCGGGATTATTCGGCCAGTTGTGGATCGGGTCTTTCCATTCGAGTCAACTAACGAGGCGATGGCATACGTCGAAAGTGGGCGTGCAAAAGGCAAGGTTGTCGTCAAGGTGAGTTAGAAAGAAATTCCCTATCGGCATCTATTGCTCACTATCGCCAGACAGCGAAACTTGCTGACGGTATCGCGGACGGTATCGTGAGCAGTGCCCTCCTGAAATTTACATTGCATCAACGAGTTACGACGCCAGGAGATTATTGAGTGGGTCCAATCCGAAAACGGGACAATTAGCTCAAATATTGTCGCGGGAACAAAATACGAATTGTCGTGCCTTCATCTTTGATGGACTGCATTTCAATCTTTGCGTCAAGCATCTCGCACAGGCGCTTGACGATCGACAAACCGATGCCCTCGCCGATTTCGCCGCGGAATGAACGAGTGCCCTCCGTGCCGGCGACCGATGGGCTACCGAGCACACTGGCCGTTCCCCCGTGCAGTGGAGTCGTCTGTGAGGATGACGGGTCGCGCTTAGGATCGAGCACAGTGGCGAGCGGCTGCCCGGAATCGGTGTGAAACCCAGGGCCGGTATCCTGAACGGTCAGGAGCCAGCGTTTCGGATCCCCCACGGTACTGTCACCCCAGGTTACGGTAATACCGCCTTGACGGGTGTATTTCACCGCATTGAGCACCAAGTTTTGTGCAATGCGGCGAATCTTCACCGCATCCCCATCGACCGCCAACCCGGCTGGTCCGTCGCACTTGAGGTACAGACCCCGTTGCTTAGCCAGTGGACGAATCCCTTCGCCCAAGGGCTCCAGGATCGCCGTCACATCGATGGGCTCGATCTGGCGCTTCTCGCGGCCCGCCTGCAAGCGGGCGAGACTGGTCACATCGTCGAGCAAGTGATGCAACGAGGTGACGTTGCGTACCAAAATCCGCACGAAATCCTCGCGCGCGGCGCCACGCTGTCCATGACGTGTAAGGCCGACCGCCACGTTGGCAACGACCCCTAAATTGCCCCGCAAGTCGTGTGCCGCTTCTCGCCACTGGTCGCCGCGTTGTTGTTCGAGTTCCCGGATTTGCTCGAGCGCGCCCTCGAGATCCTTGACGTGGCCCGCGGCCTCCCGCTGCTGCAGGGTAAAATACTGAGTAACACTTTCCTCGATGGCGGTGCCGCACAAAGTGGTCCACACGTCGCGCGCGCGGGACATGGCATCGAGCGACATCCCGGGATGGGCCTTCGCATAGCGATCCAACTCTAAGACGACGCATTTATTGAGCTGGCCTAATTCGCGCGTGACCTCCCGCAAATCATAGCCCTGCTGCCAGCGCTGCAAGCCATGCGCCGCGGCCGGCTCCTCTGCGATGCTGGCCGCCGTTTCTACAGGGGCCGCGGAGTGGCGCAGGCTCCGTTCGAAGGCGGTGAGCAATGCGGGAATGTGATCGTACAACTCGGCTCGCGGCAGCGAATCCCCGTTGGTGAGATCAGGATCGCGCTTCACGGCGCGATGCCATTCGAGCAAGATCGCCTCCCGCTCATCCCTCACGTGGTCCGCCAGCGTGAGGAGTTCCCCCTGGATGTCTTGCAACTCTTGTTCTCCGAAAGATAGGCGACCGTCATGCCACCGGCATCCCGTCCAGCGATCGGCGCCTCTGAAGTTCGCGACTCAGGAATGACCGATAGGGCACTTATACCGGGTTTCCCCTTGAAAGCGAGATAAAAAACTGTCCTGCTACAGGAATGGCCTAGTGTGGCGTATCGAGGGTGTGCCCATTTTCAATCGGGGGGCTGCCACCGTCGCCGTCAGCGCGTCGCAAGGGTAAGTTGGTGAGCAGCAGCTCGATCATGGATATATCCACTGGCTTCGTTAAATGCTCGTCAAATCCGGCCTGTTTCGAGCGCAGCCAGTCCTCGGGTCCGCCCCAGCCCGTGACGGCGACCAGGACCGGGCGGCCCAATTCCGGCATGCGGCGGATCGCGCGCGCCACCTCATAGCCGTCCATGCCGGGAAGCCCAAGATCGAGCAACACGATGTCGGGTTTGAACTCGGCCACGGCTTTGAGCGCCTCCGGACCGTCGTGCGCGAGACAGGTGGTATGCCCCGCCAACTGCAGCAGTAGGCTCAAGGTGACCGCCGCATCGAAGTTGTCATCGAAAGGTCTGGGCCGTCGGGCGATTGTCATATCGCGCTGCAACATCCGGTGACGCCGAAAACGCGATGTGCGAGGGCGGTAAAACGGTGCGGAGAGGGCGTGTTGCGGTACCCTGCGTTTCCCGCGGACGAGTGGGTGGACATGAAGGCGGGAATCTTGATTCTCACCGACACCGGCGCGTTGGCGCATTGCGAAGACCCGGCGGAGCCAATGTTTCTTACGAGGGAACTACAGAAATAGAATGTCCCTCGGTGCTCGAATTGCAGCGTCAAGGTGAACGTGGCACATTGATCTGGTGTCACGCATTGGAGAGGTGGTCTGTTCAGCATGACCGTGTCTCTCGTGGATAGAGGAAGGCTTATCCTTACGAGGGGCATTCGTGTCGACGCGGCAACCGATTCAAATTCGACGCTGCATAGTCAACTATCAATGCCCTGGATAGATGGCATTCTGCAATGGTGGTTAGCCCACGTGACTGGTGCCTGTCTGTTCGGTCCACCCCTCATTTTGTTCAGCTCGAAGGCTGAATTCCGATGGGTCCATGTTCAGCGTGAATGGCACACCGGGGTTGGCGCGCACGGAGTTCTTTACCGTCGAACGACATTTCTGATCGGTCATCTGCGAGTGATCCACCTCTGCTCTCCACAACGCGAGATTGCCTGACCGACCCACAGTCGCAAGGCCATTACCGGGGGGTATTGATGCTGCTGTAGCGACGCCCGACATCAGTCAACTCATAGTGATGGCGCCGATCGACGCAGGAGCGCGTGAACAAACCCTCGCCACTATCGTCGCTGAACTCGCCAAGCTGGGCCTCGACGTCGTGGTGGCTGCAACAGCGCAGCGATCGATCCAAGCGTTGGTAACGGGTTGGGCGACACTCAGGATGAGGGCAGGCAGGCAAGAGAACTCCTCGGAGAAGGGGTTCCTTCAAAAGCTTAGATGCGCTAATCGATGGTTGGACGATCCGGGCAAACCCGCATTGCAAAGCCGTTCTGCTCACAAAGGGCCCAATTAGCCGCCACAAAACATGATTGTCAGCAGGTCGTTCAGATAGTTCGCTGAACGGGACATCGATGCGCCGGTAACGTCGATCGCAGGCAGCTCTATACGACCTCCGGTTCCGGCAGGGTCGCATCTGCGGCATTAACTCAATACCCAGCAGGTACGCCAAGCGAAACACAGCCGCGAATTGACTGTGGGAATCGGCATGTAAGCGCAACGACAGCTGACTAGCGGAAACGGTTCCAGTGGTAGTGGCCTGCAACGGCAGTGTATCGGCGGTGGCGGCGGTCTTACGAGGCGTTAGTCGCAAGCCAGTCATGCGCTCTTTCGATTGGCCAAATATAAAAATGCCATTTCTCTTTTGTACCCAACGCGGGCTACCGTCCCCTTCAAGTGGAGCGGACAAGCCGGCCGAGACAGGCCGGCACTGGGGCAATCAAGGGACGGGGGCGTTCGTGAATTTCGTCAAGAATATTTGGTACGTGGCGGCCTGGAGCAATGAAGTTCTGGCCGGCCAGCTGTTTCATCGAACCTACCTGGACGAACCGATTCTGATCTTTCGGAAGGCGGACGGAACGGCGGTGGCGTTGGGTGATCGTTGCCCGCATCGATTCGCTCCCTTGCACATGGGGAAGCTCGTCGGAGAGACGGTCGAATGTCCTTATCACGGGCTGACCTTCGATTGTACCGGTGCTTGTGCCTCTAATCCGCACGGCAAAGGCGCGGTGCCCAGGGCAGCGCAGACGCGGTCCTATCCGCTCGTCGAAAGACATAATCTCCTGTGGATCTGGATGGGCAATGCGTCCCTGGCCGATCCGCTCACGATCCCGGATTTCAGCTTCATGACGGATACGACGCATTGGACGACCGTTCATGGGTACTTGAATCTCCAGGCCAATTACGAAATCGTCGTCGACAATTTGACCGATCTCAGCCACGCGCCTTTCGTCCATGACGGATTGCTCGAGAGCCGCGACGTCTGCAAGGGCGAGTTCAAGACCGTTCGAACCGGCGAGCGGGTCGAGACCCTCAATTGGTGCCCGGGAATTGCTCCGCCCCCTTTCTTCAATCATCTGAAGGGTACGGCCGCGCTGCTCGATCCGGCAGGCCTCATCGACCACTGGCAGGACATGAGGTACGAGCCGCCGGGATGCATGATTACTTACTACGGCATCACCCCTCGCGGGCGAACTCGGGCGGAAGGAATCGACACCTACAACCCCAATTTCGTCACGCCGGAGACTGCGACAACGACGCACTACTTTTGGGCCGGATCACGGAATTTCGACCTCAACGACAGCGTCGTGAACGAGATGTTCAGGAACGGCTACGAGTATGCCTTCGAGCACCAAGACCGACCCATTCTCGAGGGGCAGCAAAAAATGCTGGGGACCGCGGATTTGATGAGCATGGGCCCCGTGATGCTCATCAACGACGGCGGCTCCGTGCATGCGCGGCGGGTCATGAAAAAACGGCTCGACGCTGAGCGTGCCGCGCTGGACCGCACTCCGGAGGGTCTCGACGTGCAGGATGAGCCCGACGCCGTGCGGTCCTGACGGAGCGGATCGAGCGGGCCTGCGCGGCGATCACCGCCAACAAGGAAATCGGCGCCACCGTGGTGACGGGAGCCGGCAAGGCGTTTTGTGCCGGCGGCGACATCAAGCAGATGCTCGCCCGCGCCGAGGACCCGGACCATCAGCCAATCAACGATCGGTATCACTATAAAGAAGGCATCCATCGAATTCCCTTGGCGCTGTATTATTTGGAGGTACCTACGATCGCCGCCGTCAACGGTCCGGCCATCGGTGCCGGCCTCGATCTCGCGTGCATGTGTGATTTACGAGTCGCCGCCCAGAGCGCGCGCTTTGCGGAGAGCTTCGTCAAGCTCGGGATCATTCCGGGCGACGGCGGCGCGTTTCTGTTGCCTCGCATCGTGGGGCTGGCGAAGGCCTCCGAGATGACATTTACCGGGGAGACGATCGATGCTCAAGCGGCCTTCGCGTGCGGGCTCGTCAGCGCCGTCGTACCCGACGCCTCGCTGATGTCGCACGCCTTCGAACTCGCCGAGCGCATCGCCGTCAATCCTGCCCATACCTTGCGCATGGCTAAGCGTCTGTTGCGGGAGAGTCAGCATTCGCGCCTCGAAACGGTACTCGAGCTGTCCGCGGCCTTCCAAGCGCTGGCGCATTCGACGCAGGATCATAAACATCTCATCCGACAAGCGGTGGACGGTCTCAAGAGCAAAACATCATGAGTCCGTCAGCCGCCAAGGAGACCCACGTGAAAACCCGCACCTTCCACATTCCGATGCGCGACGGAGGCGCCATGAGCGGCTACCTTGCGATTCCGGACCGTACACCGGCGGGTGTCGTGATTGCCATCATGGAGATCTGGGGCGTGAACGACACCATGCGAGCGCATGCCCACGAATTTGCCGAGGCGGGCTACGTCTGCCTGGTGCCGGATTTGTTTTGGCGGCAGGAGCCCGGCGTGGAACTCTCGGATCGTCGACCCGCCGACGTACAAAAGGGCTTTGACCTCTACTACGACTTTGACTACGACCTGGGCGTGAGGGACATGGAGGATGCCGCGCAGGCTCTGCGCCTCATTCCGGAAAGCAACGGCAAAGTCGGCGCCGTCGGCTACTGTCTGGGCGGAAAACTCTGTTACCTGCTGTGCTGCCGATCCAACATCGACTGTGCGGTGGCGTACTACGGTACGTATATCGAACATAATATTCGTGAGGTCAAGAACCTGAGCCGCCCCTTCCTGTTGCATATGGCGATGAAGGATCGGTGGGTTCAGGCTGAGGTCAACGAGTTGTTGGAACGAAAACTGACGCCGAATCCCCTGGTCACGATCTTGAAGTACCCTGACGCGGACCATGCCTTTGCGCGAAAGGGCGGCGTTCCCTACCGCGAGGCCGATGCGCAATTGGCGTTCGCGAGGTCGCGTGATTTTTTCGACCGCTATTTACATGGTTAGGGTGAACGTATGAACCGGGGATTACGGACGACGATCGTCGGCTCTTGGTGGCCTCAGCCCGACGCGGGGGACAGCCTCCATGCTATGCACCGAGGTCGGCTGACGGCAGAGGAAGGGGAGAACTTGCTGCGGCGTTGCGCTGAGCAGGCCATTCGCGAGCAGCGTGATCTGGGTCTGACCGAATGGACGGGTGGTGAATATTTCACCGATGAGTTCTTGAATCACATGCCGAAGGTGCTGACCGGCATCGTGATCGATCGACCCAGCAAGGAGGAGTTGTTCGACTACGACGATTTTGCGCATGCAAAAATCGAAGGCACCATTTCTGCGCCGAATGGGCTGGGGTACCTCAACGGCTACCTGCGCGAGTGCTGCCTCGGCGCTGGGTGCGACCGGAAGAGATATAGACGCGAAGCGCACGACGCCATGAGCAGCCGTGCCGATACGCCCGCGCCTGACGTTCTAATAATTGAATACCGTTCGCTTTTTGAGGCACATCGACTATACTTGGGCTTGGACGACCGAAGAGGGAGTTGGCGATGAATGACCATTCCGAGCGCGGCTTGAAGGTGTTCGGCGAGATCATGGGAGAGGATAACGCCAAGGCCTTGCGTGCGGCGGCGGAAGGTTCGGGTTTCGCGTCCGGCATTGCACGACTCGCAGTCGACTATGCCTTTGCGGACGTCTGGGGACGCGACGGTTTGGAGCGCAAGCAGCGCAGTCTCGTCACGATTGCGGTCCTTATCGCGACGCGGCAAAACCACGAACTCAAGAATCACGTTCGCATTGCCGTGCGCAACGGTTTGACCGTGCGCGAGTTGGAGGAGGTGCTGTTCCAATGTCTGCCCTATCTCGGCTTTCCGGCCGTGGCGACCGCGACTACTCAAATGCTGGAAGCGCTGCGCGAGTTGGGGCTGGAGACTGAGTCCAAGACCTCCGAGGAGCAGGGCTTACTGTAGGGCTCGAACTTGCGCCCGCAGCATTGAAGCGCTCACATCCATGCCGGAACCCACCAAGTACCACGAACGCCTGCTCGGTCGTATCGCCATCGTCACCGGCGCCGGGACCGAAGGCGACGGTATAGGCATCGGTCGCGCGATCTCCTCCGTTCTGGCCGGCGAGGGCGCCCGAGTCTGCCTTGTGGATCGGGAGGCTGAGCGGGCGGAGGCCACCCGCAAGCGCATCGTTGCCGGCGGCGGCGAATGCTTCATCGTGGCGGGCGACGTCACCAACAGCCACGACTGTGAACGCTTCGTCGCCGCCACCATCGAGCGCTATGGGCGACTCGACATCCTCGTGAACAACGTGGGCGTGTCCAACCCCCTGCGGCTCGATACGATTGCCGAGTCCGATTGGAATCGCGTCTTCGACGTTAATTTGAAGAGCGCGATGTTGATGAGCAAGTATGCCGTCGCTGCCATGGCACGCACCGGCGGCGGTTCAATCACGAACATCGCTTCGATCGCTGGAATACGAGCGCATGGGGCGATCGCCTATGGCCCGTCGAAGGCCGCCATGGCGGCCTTGGCGCGCGAGATCGCCGTGGCGCACGGACGCGACGGTATTCGGGCGAACACAGTCGCCCCCGGGCACATTCTGACTCCGCACGCGAGCCACGTATTGCCGCCCGATGCGCGCACTTCGCGGCGCAAGGTAGGTCCGCTCGGAATCGAGGGCGATGCTTGGGACGTGGCTTTGGCCGTGTTGTATCTCGCGAGCGACGACGCGCGGTTCATTACCGGGGTACTGTTGCCCGTCGACGGCGGCGTGACCGAGATCGGTCCGCTGGCGGCGCACGCGCTCCTAAGTGAGGGCGAGCCGAATTAGCGCAAAGGATTCGAATGGACAAGATTGATTTTACTGGCCGCGTCGCGGTCGTCACCGGCGCCGGCGGCGGCCTCGGTCGCGAGTACTGCCTCGCACTCGCCGCGCGCGGCGCCGCAGTCGTCGTCAACGATTTGGGGGGGAGCACCACCGGCGAAGGCGGCTCGACAGAGTATGCGGACCGCGTCGTGGATGAAATCCGGGCCGCAGGCGGCAAGGCGCTGGCCAACTACGACAGCGTGGCCACGGCTGCCGGCGGGGAGGCCATCATCCGTGCCGCTACGGACAGCTTTGGACGCGTCGACGCTGTCATCAGCAACGCGGGTAATCAGCGCAACGCGCGCTTCGGGGAGTTCACCGAGAGCGACATCGATGCGGTGTATTCGGTACACGTCAAAGGTGCTTTTTTCGTCACTCAGCCCGCGTACCGGGTGATGGTGCGGCAGGGCTACGGCCGCATCATCCTCGTCAGCTCGCAATCGGGCATTTTCGGGAACCCCATCCGCAGCAACTACGGTGCCGCCAAGACGGCAATGATCGGTCTTATGAACGTGATTGCCCAGGAAGCTCCCGCAGGCGTCGTAGTCAACTGTCTGTTTCCGAACGCCGTTGGCGGCCGGCTCGGCGGCAAGCCGGGCGATGTTCGACCCGACGCGGAATTCCTGGCCGCGGCCGCGACCAAGGTTCCACACTACATAGAGGGAATGCATCCTTCTTTCGTCGCAGCGCTCGCCACCTATCTGGCGAGCGAGCGTTGCACGACGTCGCAAAACATGTACTCGGTGCTCGGCGGCAAATATTCGCGCATCTTTGCGGGTCTCACCGAGGGCTGGTACCACCCGGGCAGCACCGCGCCCAGCGCGGAGGAGGTTGCCGCGCACATTCCGCAAATCGACGATAGGAGCCGCTACGATGTCCCGCGCAGCGGCCTTGAGGAGATGGACACCGTGATTGCGCTGCAGAAGCGGCTTGCATCGCGGAATTGACCGTATCGGTTTGCTGATATAATCTGAACGACGTTCACATACCAGAATGACCGGTTTTTAAGGTCATGAGCAGAGAGTCTACTTGAAGTTCGAATTCAGTCCGGACGACGAAGCGTTTCGCCTTGAAGTGCGCGAATTTCTGCGCGCGAGCGTGCCGACGGACATCGCGGAGGAGATCCGCCGTTGGACTAATCCCACGGTCGCGAGTTTTCGCCGCTGGCAGGCGATCCTCGCGAAAAAAGGCTGGGGTGCACCGCATTGGCCGGTCGAATGGGGTGGGACCGGGTGGAGCGCCATCCGTAAACATCTCTTCATGGAAGAGCTTTACCGCGCTGATGCGCCCGATTTCTTCTGGCAAGGGCTCCACATGCTCGCACCGGTGCTCATCGCGTTCGGCAGCCAGGAACAGAAGCAGAGGTTCTTGCCGCGAATCTTGACGGGCGAGGACTGCTGGTGCCAGGGTTTCTCGGAGCCCAATGCGGGTTCCGATCTCGCCACTCTGCGCACCACGGCGATCCCCGGCGGCGATGACTATGTCGTCAACGGCCAGAAAATCTGGACCAGCGACGCCGCAGACGCGGATTGGGGATTCTTTCTCGTACGCACCGATGCGACGGTGAAGCCGCAGCGGGGACTCTCGTTCCTGATGCTCAAGATGGATTCACCGGGCATCACCGTGCGGCCGATCCGCTCCATCGACGGCCGGCAAGAGATCACCGAAGTGTTCTTGGACAATGTGCGTGTGCCGCTCGATCAACTCGTCGGGGAAGCAGGTCAGGGTTGGACCTACGCGAAGTATCTTCTGGAAAAGGAACGCACGGCCAGCGCGTATCTGTACTTCAACAAGCGCCACCTCGAGAAGGCGAAAAGCATCGCGCGCCAAACCCGCGTCGATGGCTTCCGGCTGATTGACACGCCTCAATTCGGCGAGAGGTTGGCGCGTGTGGAGGCCGACTTGTTTGCGCTCGAGTGGTCGGTGCTTCGAATCCTGGCGCAGGACTCGTATCGATACGACATGAATGCCGTGGTATCGGCCTTGAAGATTCGCGGGTCGGAAATGCAGCAGCGCGTGACGGAATTGCAGATCGACGCGTTGGGTCCATTGTCGCTGCGGCGTTACACGCGCGACGATGCGGATATCGATCAGCCGGAGACCTCTACGGGTAAACCTCCTTACACGATAGGCGCTTCAAGTCAGTTTCTGTTCCAACGGGCGGCGACCATTTACGGCGGGGCCAGAGAAGTGCAGAAGAACATCATCGCGAAAACCGCGTTCAGAATCTGACGGTCATGGACTTCGCGCTGTCGGAAGAGCAGATCATGTTGCGGGACGGTGCGGCGCGCTACCTTGCGGAGCACTATTCGTTCGACCAACGCCGCAGACTGCTCGAACGCGAGGCCGGTTTCAGCGAGTCGCAATGGCGGCAATTCGCGGATATGGGGTGGCTGGCGCTGCCGGTCCCTGAGGATTGCGGCGGACTCGGCGGGTCTCTGATCGACATCAGTTTGATCCTGGAATCAATGGGTAGATTTTTGGTCGTGGAGCCATTCGCGACCACCACGATTCTATGTGCGCACTTGATCGATGCTTGCGGCGACACCCGGCGGCGCGCGGAACTTTTAGGGGCGATTACATCGGGCGAGTTACGAGTGGCGCTGGCCCACGGTGAGGACGGCACACGCTATGACCTTGACCGGACATCCGTGCGCGCGCGCGCCTCATCCCAGGGATTTGCATTGACGGGGCGAAAAATATCCGTCTGGGACGCGCCCTCGGCACATTATTTGATCGTCTCGGCAGCCGTCGACGGCGGACAGAGCCTTTCCCTGTTTTTGGTCGCCCGCGATGCTCCCGGATTGACGCGTCATGACTATCGCCTGATCGACGGCACGCAGTGTGCGGATATCGATATGCAATCCGTAGCGGCGACATTGCTGTTGTCCGGGCGCCAGGCAGCGGAGCGGCTGGATGAGGCGGCTGACCGGCTGGCGCTGGTGCGGGTCGCGGAGGCACTCGGCATCATGGAGCAGGTACTCGACCTCACGGCCGATTATTTGCGAAACCGCTCGCAGTTCGGCCAACCGCTGGCGCGTTTTCAGGCACTTCAGCATCGTTTGGCGGAAATGTTCGTCGAAGTACAGGAAGTGCGCTCCGTATTGTATCGAGGTCTCGCCTATATCGAAGCGCCCGCGCCTACCCGCCAGGCCGCGGTTTCCGCCGCGAAGGTGGTCGCGAACTCGGCAAGCCGTCTGGTGGGCGCACTAGGTATCCAATTGCACGGCGGCGTCGGAATGACGGATGAGTACGTAGTCGGGCACTATTTCAAGCGGCTGATCGCCATTGAGAAGGCGTTTGGCGATACGGATTATCACCTGAAGCGACTGGCGCGCACATACCTGAATAGTCACGATCAAACTTAAGTCGAGCGCCGGTTGCCGACGCCGGTGAAGGGGCAAGCACATGGATTTCTCACGGTATTCCGCGATTTCACTGCGGCGGGACGGCAAGGTACTGCACGCGACCCTGAACCGGCCCGAGACCTTGAATGCGGTCGACGAGACCATGGAGACCGAACTGGGAAGGTTGTTTGGCGACGTCGCACAGGATACGGGCTCCAACGTGCTGGTTCTGACGGGTGCGGGACGCGCATTCAGCGCCGGGGGGGATGTCGAACAGATGCAGCGGGCCATCGACAATCCACGACTGTTTACCGATGGGTTACCGCGGGCCAAGCACTTGGTTCATTCGATTCTCGATTGCCCGAAACCGACGATTGCGAAAGTGAATGGGGCGGCGATGGGCTTGGGGGCGACGCTGGCCTTGTTTTGCGACATCATTTTTGCCGCCAATCACGCCAAGATCGCGGATCCGCACGTGAAAGTAGGATTCGTCGCGGGCGACGGCGGGGCCGTCATATGGCCGCAATTGATCGGCTATGCCCGCGCCAAGGAATATCTGTTCACCGGTGACCCGCTGACCGGTGCACAAGCGGCACAGATCGGTCTCATCAATCATGCCGTGCCGGCCGAGGATCTCGACAAAGAGGTCGATCAATTTGCCCAGCGCCTGGCGGCAGGCGCATCGCGCGCCATACAGTGGACCAAGCTGTCGGTGAACATCGGGCTCAAGGCGCTGGCAACCAGCATACTGGATGCATCGATCGCCTATGAAGCGCTGTCGAATCATACCAAGGATCACCAAGAAGCAGTGAATGCGTTCCGCGAAAAGCGTCCCCCCCGGTTCACCGGCGAGTGAGCGCACCCATGTCAACGTCAGCGCGCCCGGTATATCGATACGCGGAACTCGATCGTGTGCTCAATCCGCGCACGATCGCCATCGTCGGTGCATCGGCGAAGGCGGGCTCCTTCGGCGAGCGTGTGCTGGGAAATTTGAGTGAATATTCCGGCGAGATCTATCTGGTCAATGCGAAATACGATCGGCTGGGCGAACGCCGCTGCTATCCATCTGTCGCATCATTGCCGGTGGTCCCGGACTGCGTGGCCGTGACCGTGCCGCGTGAAGCCGTCGAGGAAATCGTTCTCGAAGCCGCACGGATAGGCGCCGGCGGCGTCATTCTATATGCATCAGGCTACGCTGAAACTCAACTGCCGGAACGCCTTCTGCTGCAACAGCGTTTGAGCGCCATCGCGCGTGACAGTGGATTGAAGATTCTAGGGCCCAACTGCTTAGGGATCGCCAACTACCTGCGCCGCGCGCGCATCACGTTTGCGGACTATCCCGCCTCGCGGGAATTGCGGCGGGTTTCCGTCGGAATTGCCAGCCAATCCGGCGCATTGTCGCAATCCCTGGCCCAGGCCATCGAATGCGGCGCCTCCGTCAGTCATGTCTTCTCCGCGGGCAATCAAGCCGACGTCGACGTCGCGGACTTGGTTGCCTATCTGGCCGACGAGCCCGCCTGTCATGCCATTGCCTGTGCGTTCGAAGGGATGACGCGCCCAGAGCGCCTGCTCGCGGCAGCGCACATTGCGTGGCTCAATCGAAAGCCCTTGCTGATAAACAAAATCGCGACCGGCAATCTCGGCGCTCAAGCGGCCGTGTCGCACACCGGTACTTTGGCAGGATCGGATACGGCGTACCGTGCGGCATTCGAACGTGCCGGCGCGGTGGTGGTCGAGGATTTTGAGGGGCTGATGGAGGCGGCAGCCTTCTTTGCCAAGGCGCCGGCGCCGAAGGCGCGTGGGGTGGCGGTCCTCGCCACTTCCGGCGGGGCCGCCATCATGGCTGCCGACAAGGCCGAGTTGCACGGGGTGGAGTTGCCGCAACCCAGCGAGCCGGTGCGCAAGATATTGGAGTCGCACATCCCGGATTTTGGCTCTGCCCGTAATCCCTGCGACGTCACCGCTCAAGTGGTCAATAACCCGCAGTCGCTGTGGGCATGCGGCGAGGCGCTGCTGTCCGATTCTGCGTATGGGGCTTTGGTCGTCCCTCAACCGGTCGCCTTCGATTTGCACCGGGCGCGTATCCCCGCGCTGAGCGCCTTGTCGCAGCAGAGCGGGAAGATCACCTGCAATGTGCTGATTTCAGGCTGGCTTCAGGGTCCCGGCACGAATGAAGCCGAAATAGATCCGCATGTGGCGCTGTTTCGCTCCATGGATCGATGCTTCCGCTCGATTGCCGCATGGCACTCGCGCGCCGATCGCCAAACGCGGGGAGAGCGCCGGTTGGAGCGCCGGTCCGATCCCGCGGCGGCCGTACACGCGGCCCGGCTCATCGCTGACGCGCCGCACGCCAGCCTGACCGAACACGAATCGAAGGCGATTCTGGGGCTATACGGAATTCCCACGGTGCGTGAAATTCGTGCCGCGAGTACGAGTTCGGCCGTGACGGCCGCTGCGAGCTTGGGTTATCCGGTGGTTCTCAAGGTCGAATCACCGGACATCGCGCACAAGACCGAAGCCGGTGTCGTCGCCTTGAACGTGAGTTCCGCGATCGAATTGAGCCAGTGCTACGAGCGCATCATGGCAAACGCCAGGAGCTACGCACCCATGGCCGCAATTCACGGCGTCATCGTGCAATCCATGGTGCCGAGTGGAGTTGAGATCGTGGTGGGGGCGCGCGTCGACCCCTCGCTGGGGCCGTTGATCGTCGTCGGATTCGGCGGGATCCTGGTGGAGCTCATCAAGGACTCCGCGGTCGAGTTGGCGCCGATAAATCGCGACGAGGCGCTGCGCATGCTGACGAAGCTCAAGGGATCTACGTTGCTCACCGGCTTTCGCGGCAGCGCGCCGGTCGACCTCGAGCGCCTCGCCGACATCATCGTGCGGCTTTCCGAATTCGTGGCGGACCAGCAGGAAGTCGTCGCTGAAGTCGATGTGAACCCCATCATTTGCGGAGAGCGCAGCATGCTCGCCGTCGACGCCCTGATCGTGCGCTGCACGCCTCAAACCACCACCTAAGGAGCGCAACCATGACTGATCGATACGCACGCTACGAGCAATTACAATTCGATCGGCCGCATCCGCGCGTGCTTCGCATCACGATTGCGTCGCCGCTGAAAATGAATGCGATGACCGCGACTTTGCATCGTGAATGCTCGGAGATTTGGAAGGATGTGGAAGCGGATCCCGGCGTGTCCGCGGCCATCATTTGCGGCTCGGACAAGGCCTTTTCCGCCGGCGGCGATCTGGCGCACGAACGCAAAGTGTGCGACGACTATGAGTTGCGCATGACTGCCATGAAAGAATCACGCGATCTCGTGTACAACATGATCAATTGCTCCAAACCCATCGTGAGCGCCGTGCGCGGATGGGCCGTTGGCGCAGGCATTGCATTGGCGTTGCTCGCCGACATCTCGATCGCAGCGAAGGACGCCAAGTTCTCCGACGGCCATGCCAAGATCGGCGTGGCGGCGGGCGATCACGCAACGATTTTGTGGCCGCTGCTCTGCGGCATGGCACGAGCCAAATACTACCTACTGCTCTCCGAACCGTTCAGCGGCGAGGAGGCGGCGGCCATGGGCCTGGTGTCGCTCGCAGTGGAGAGCCAAGCGCTGGATGCCAAGGCAGTGGAAATTGCGGGTCGCCTGGCGGAACAGGCGCCCGCCGCGACGCGTTGGACCAAGTACACCTTGAATCATTGGCTGCGACAGGCTGCTCCCATCTTTGACGCCTCGCTGGCGCTGGAATTCATCGGATTCGCGGGCCCCGAGGGACGCGAGGGGATCGATGCGTTCCTGCAGAAACGGGCCGCTGTGTTTCCGACCGCAACGAACGCCTGACATGAGACACATGCGAGGGTAGAAATGCCGGAGTCGTTCACCGCGATGCTTACCATGCGTGATTTGCTCGATCGCAACGCGCATTTGCATGGCGCGGAACCGCATCTAAAATTCGCCGGCGTCACCTCGACGTTTGCCGAGTTTCGCGTGCGGGCGCTCAAGCTCGCGAACGCATTTCATGGACTCGGCCTCAAAGTACAGGATCGAGTGGCGATCCTCGGCATGAATTGCCGGGAGTATTTTGAAGCGTACGGCATGGCGGAATCCTCGGCCTACATCGTCGCACCCATCAATTTCCGCCTCGCCGCACCGGAGATGCAGTTCGTGATCGGCGATGTGCAGCCGCGCGCGCTGATTTTCGAGCGGCAATATGCCGAGGCGATCGACGCGATACGCGGGAACCTGTCCACGGTGCAGCATTTTATCTGCATCGGCGACCAGCCGCCGCCCTGGGCTCTTGCCTACGAGCAGTTGGTGGCGTCGGCGGGCTCCGAGGGATCGCCGCACAGGCCTCTGCCGCAGCATATTCTATCGATTTTATACACGAGCGGCACCACGGGGCGCCCAAAGGGTGCAATGATTACGCATCAGGTGATGCTCGCCCTGGGCGCGGCGTGGTCCATGGAATTAGCCGCGGATCTCGGCGATCGCGTGCTCGTCTCCATGCCGATGTTTCATATCGGCGCGCGCTCCCAAAGCGCCGCGCTCACGCACGTCGGCGGCACGGTGGTGATGTTGCGAGCCTTCGAGGCCGCCACGGTGGTCAAGACGATACAGGACGAACGGATCACCCAACTGCATTTGGCGCCGACGCTAGTTCAGGCCGTGCTTGACCTGCCGGATCTCGACCGCTACGACATGACTTCGTTGAAAACCATCAATTATGCCGCGGCGCCGATGCCGCTGACGATCTTGAAGCGCGCCTTGCAACGCTTCGGCCCGATCATGATCAACGGTTTTGGCCAGACTGAGGGCGGCGGAACGACGCTGCGAAAGGCCTATCACCGTCCGAATGGCGACTTCAAGGACCTCAAGCGACTGACCTCGGTCGGTCAGCCGCTGTGCGATACCCGCGTGTGCATCGTGGATGAACAGGAGCGCGAGGTCGGAGTCGGTACCATCGGCGAGATCTGCTTCAAATCGCCGCAAAACATGCTTGGCTATTGGAACAATTCGGCGGCGACTATCGAGACCATGCGCAACGGCTGGCTGCATACCGGCGACATGGGATATGTGGATGAGGACGGTTTCGTCTATCTCGCGGACCGCAAGAAGGACATGATCGTGAGCGGCGGCGAAAACGTGTACAGCTGCGAAGTCGAGGAAGCGCTGATGTCCCATGCCGGAGTCGCGGATGCCGCCGTGATCGGCGTGCCCGATTCGCGCTGGGGCGAGGCGGTCAAAGCCGTGGTGGTCGGCAAGCAGGGGGTGCCGATCGAAGCCGCCGAGCTCATAGCCCACTGCCGGCAATTCATCGCCGGCTACAAATGTCCGAAGAGCGTCGATTTCGTTACCGAGTTGCCGCGCCTGCCGAGCGGCAAAATCAACAAGGTCAATTTGAGGTCCCGCTACGCGTCATGATCAGGAATCGTGTCACCGCGATGCTCGGCATTCGCTATCCCATCATTCAGGGCGGCATGCAGTGGGTGGGAAGGGCGGAACTTGTGGCAGCCGTCTCGAACGCCGGGGGATTGGGCGTGCTCACGGGTTTGACGCAACCGACACCGGAAAAATTGCGCGAGGAGATCGAACGGACGCGGTCGATGACGGACAAGCCGTTCGGCGTCAATCTCACCATTCTGCCTGCCGTCAACCCGCCACCCTACGATCAGTACATGGATGCCATCGTCGACTCGGGCGTCAAGATCGTGGAGACCGCGGGCAATAATCCCAAACGCTTCGTCTCGCGCCTGAAGGCGAACGGCATCGTCAGCATTCACAAATGCGTCAACGTCCGCCATGCGATTTCCGCGGAAAAGTGCGGCGTCGACATCGTCAGCATTGACGGCTTCGAGTGCGCGGGTCATCCGGGCGAGGACGATGTGCCGGGGCTGGTGCTGATTCCGATCGCGGCGAAACGCCTGAGAATTCCCATCCTCGCTTCGGGCGGGATCGGCGACGGCCGCGGATTGGCCGCCGCGCTGGTACTCGGCGCGGAAGGCATCAACATGGGAACCCGCTTTTGCGCCACGGTGGAGGCGCCCATCCATCACAATATCAAGCGGGCCCTGGTGAACGCCAATGAATGCGATACGCGGCTGATGTTCCGCACGCTGAACAACACGGCGCGCGTCTTCAAGAACGCGATCTCGGAACAGGTGTTTGCGATGGAGCGGCGTCCCGGCGGGGTGGCGTTCGAGGAAATACGTCCGCTGGTGATCGGTGCACGCGGCAGGGACGCCTTGGCCGCCGGCGACGTGGACGGCGGAGTGATAACCGCGGGCCAGGTGATCGGATTGATCGATGATGTGCCCACGTGCGCCGTGCTCATAGAGAGAATCGTGGCCGAGTGCCGGGAGCGCTTGGGTGCTTCATCGGCGGCCTTCGCATGACGCGACAACTACGTCCCTTTACGGTCGACATCGCCCAGCCCAAGCTTGCGCATATCCGCGCGAAGCTGCAGGCGGCGGACTTCAGCTATGCGCCGGACGATGACGCGGGCTGGAAATACGGCGCGGACGTTGCCTATCTGCGAGAGTTCGTCGACTATTGGCTGCATCGATTTGATTGGCCGGCGGCCCAGGCGAGGCTCAATCGATGGCCGCAATTCAAAGCGCAGGTCGATGATATCGACGTGCATTTCTATTGGATCAAGAGCGCGGCGCCGAACGCGCTGCCGTTGATTTTGACGCATGGGTGGCCCGGTTCGGTACTCGAATTCCATAAGATGATCGATGCGCTGAGTACGCCGCATGGACCCGCCGGCGTCGCATTCGATGTGGTCATTCCGTCCCTGCCGGGATACGGCTTTTCATCGCGCCCCGCGCGGCCGATCGGGCCGCGTCGCGTCGCCGCGCTGTGGGCCAGGCTCATGACCGAAGTACTGGGTTACGGGAAATTTGTGGCTCAGGGAGGCGATTGGGGCTCTGCGGTGACGACCTGGCTGGGCCGCGATTTTCCCGACTCGCTGTTCGCCATCCATCTGAATCTTTGCGTGACGCCAATGTCCGGCGAACCGGCGGACGAGGAGGAGCGCCGCTGGCGTGAGAGCTACCGCAAGGTACAGAGCGCCGAATCGGCCTACATGATACAGCACATGACCAAGCCGCAGACCATTGGGATCGCATTGAGCGACAGTCCCCTGGGATTTGCGGCGTGGGTATTGGAGAAGTTTCATCGCTGGGGCGATACGCACGGCAACATCGAATCGCGCTTCAACAAGGATGATTTGATCACCAATCTCCTGCTGTATCTCGCCACGGACACGGTTACTTCGTCCATCTGGCTGTACCACGGCGCCGTTTTGGAAATGACGTCCGGAGCGCAGGCTGCCCCCGCGGTGCGCTGTCCGACCGCGCTCGCTCTATTCCCGGCGGAATTCCTGCCATGGCCGCCGCGCAGGACGATTGAACGGTTTTACAATGTCCAACGATGGACGAAGATGGCGGCGGGCGGGCATTTTGCCGCCCTGGAGGAGCCCGACCTGCTGATGGAGGATTTGCGGCAGTTTTGCGCGGGTTTAGGCGGCTGAGAGGGTGAAAGTACGTTGACCGCAGCATGCCGGTCCGTTTATATTATTGAACATTGTTCATAAATGTGTTTTTAACGTCTGTAGAGGTCTCGTATGGGCAAGTTTTACGGCGCGGCCGACGCGATTGAATTTGCCGTGCATGAGCGCGTGGCCCGCATCACGTTGAATCGGCCGGATAAGCGCAATGCGCTGACGCCGCCCATGATCGCGTCATTGCACGACGCGCTGATCGAGGCGGATGCGCGCAATGACGTGAACGTGATCGTGCTGCAGGGCGCGGGCCGCGATTTTTGCGCGGGCTACGATCTGACCGGGGTGTACGCCGGCATCAAGAGCGAAGCGGAAAAGGCCGCCGCAGGCGATGATTCGGCCGGCGGTCCGGCCATCGATTACCGCTCGAGCACCGGCACCTTCGACAACGATTGCTGGAGTCTGGAGTTCACCCAACGCCAAACGATGGCATTATTCGATTTGCATAAACCGGTGATCGCCAAAGTTCATGGCAACTGTTTGGCCGGCGGTACGGACCTTGCGCTCATGTGCGATATGGTGCTGGCGGCCGACGACGCCAAGATCGGATTTCCGGCGACGCGCGCCAACGGTACTCCGCCGAACCATATGTGGGTCTACCACGTGGGTCCCCAATGGGCGAAGCGCCTGCTGATGACGGGTGACACGCTGAGCGGCCGTGACGCCGCACGGATCGGCCTCGTGCTGGACTCCGTACCCACCGCCGGTCTGGACCACGCCGTCGACGAACTCGCCCGCCGCGTGAGTCACGTCGATGCGGAACTGCTCTCGGCGCACAAGCGCATCGTGAATCTCGCGCTGGAGCTCGCCGGTGCACGCACCTTGCAGCGTCTGGCGGCGGAGAGCGACGCGCGCGCGCACCTCTCGCAGGGTCCGCGCCGCCAGCGATTCAAAGCCGACATGGCGGCGCACGGTCTCAGGGAGGCGATCAAGAATCGTGACGCGCCTTTTGGCGACGGCGTGGTCAAAATCCATCGCTCTGCGGATTGAGCGGCGTGACTCACATCATCGTCGACAATCCGGAGGAGGGCGTCAAACGCATCACTCTCGACAGGCCTCAGCAGTTGAATGCCTTTACGTTCGAGATGTACGCCGAACTCATCGGAATCCTGCGCAGTCTGGAGCGCGACTCGAAGACTCGCGTCGTCATCTTGACGGGCAGTGGCAAAGGCTTTTGTGCCGGACATGATCTTAAGTCCGCGGGCGTGCCGCCGTGGATCGACGATCCGGAGATGGGCAAGGCGTATGCCGGGAAACACTCGATCAGCGAGATTGGGAAGATTCCCTCGCTGATCCGGCATTTGCCGCAGCCGATGATCTGCGCGGTGAACGGCGCAGCGGCGGGAATCGGTTTCGCGCTGGCCCTGGCCGCGGACCTGTGCATTGCGGCGCGATCGGCCAAATTCGTCAACTCCGTGCACAACGCCGGGACCGGGCATGAACTGGGGATCAGCTACATGCTGCCCCGCGCCATCGGTACGCAGCGCGCCGCCGAACTCCTCCTGACCGCCCGCCCGGTGCTCGCCGATGAAGCGGAGCGTATCGGGCTCGTACTCCGAACCGTCGAGGATGCTGCGCTCATGGACAACGCGCTGCAATTGGCGAAGGCCATCATGGTCAATGTACCGATCGGGGTTTGGCTGACCAAGCAATCCCTCTGGCTCAACCAGAATGCGGCCAGCTTGGAAGCGGCGATCGAATTGGAGAATCGCGCCGTGGCGATCGCCCAGTCGACGGCAGATGCGGCGGAAAAGCGCGCCTCGTTTCTGGAAAGGCGCGCGCCTAAATTCTTCAATCGCTGAGCGAACGAATGACCATCGAATTGACGCAACGCGGCCGCATCGCAATCGCAACACTGTCCCGCCCGCCGGTGAATGCCATAGACGATGCCATGATCGTCGAATTCCATGCGATTCTGGACGCCCTTGGGTCGCGCGAGGACTGGCAGATACTGCATATCCGAAGCGCGCAGAAGGTTTTCGCCGCAGGTGCGGATCTCGCGTTGATCCGTTCGTGGAAGGACGCGGGCTCACCGACCGCGGCCCTCCGCGGCTATATCGAGCGGCTGCAGGCATTGTATGAGCGAATCGAGAATTTGCCCCAGGTGAGCGTGTGCGAGATCGGCGGCGCCGCCATGGGCGGCGGCTATGAGCTCGCTTTGAGCTGCGACCTGCGCATCGCTGCCGAGGAGGCGAAGATCGGATTGCCGGAGGTGGGCATCGGTCTCTTACCGGGCGCCGGCGGGACGCAGCGCCTGACGCGGCTGTGCGGCCGCGGGGTGGCGGCGCGAGTCATCCTGAGCGGCGAGCCCATGGACGGTAGGCTCGCGCATTCCTTAGGGCTGGTCGACTGGGTCTTTCCGCGCGCAAGCTTGGAAGATGAGGCGCGGGCCATCGTCGAGCGGATCGCACATCTGCCCGCGCATGCGCAGAGCGCCGCAAAGCGCTGCATCGCGGCCGCCTCCGACCCATCGGGCGCTGGTTTCTCGTTGGAGCGTGATCTCGGCGGTGCGCTGCTGGAATCCGCCCGCACCCAGGCATTAATCACCGCGTTCCTCGAACGTAATGCGGCGCGATCTTGATCAGGCGAGTGTCCATCGTGGAGGAGCGTGAGCATGGTTGAGGCAGTGGAATTGAGTTGGGCACAGGCCACCGATATCAGAGGAAAGCGGGTCGTCGTCACCGGCTGCGCGTCCGGAATTGGGCGCGCGACGGCGAAGCAATTTGCCGGCGCGGGCGCGATCGTGTACGGCGGCGACGTCAACGAGAAGGACGGGTCGGCGGCCGTGGAGGAAATCAAGGCCGCGGGCGGTCAAGCGGAGTTCATTGCGCTCGACCTGTTCAAGCCGGCAACGATTGATGCATTCGTCAACACGGTGAAGGCCAGAAGCGGCGATGCCATCGACATCATCGCGAGTGTCGCTGGCTGGGAGCGCGTCGGACCTTTCCTGGAGAACACGCCGGACTTTTGGGACAAGGTCATCGCAATCAACTACGTGGGTCCGGTGCGTATGATCCACCGTTTCCTGCCCGGCATGATCCAGCGCAATGCCGGCGGCCGCATCATCACCATCGCGAGCGATGCCGGGCGTGTCGGCAGCATGGGCGAGACGTTTTATTCGGGCAGCAAGGGAGCGCTGATCGCCTTTACCAAAGGCCTTGCGCGGGAAGTGGCGCGCTACGGCATCAATTGCAACTGCATCGCTCCGGGTCCGACCGACACGCCCCTGTTCCACGAGGGTATCCAGAATCCCAAGTTGCGTGAGGCCCTGATCAAGGCGATTCCGATGCGCCGCCTGGCGAAGACCACCGAAGTTGCCAACGCGATTTTGTTCTTTGCATCGCCCGCGGCGGGATTCATGACGGGACAAACCGTCAGCGTCAGCGGCGGCCTGACGATGCACGGGTGAACCGATGCCAACCGAGACAGGGCTCATGCACCCCGAGAAAGAGCACTTCGAGTTTTTGGCCAAGGGCGAGTTCATGCTGCAGCGCTGCCGCTCGAGCGGCGTTTTCATCTACTATCCCAGAGTGGCGGCGCCGAAAACCGGCGCGACGGATCTGGAGTGGGTGAAGGCCTCCGGGTTGGGAACGGTGTATTCGACCACCGTCATTCGCCAGAAGCCGCCCAAGCCGGATTACAACCTGGCTCTGATCGACCTGGCGGAAGGACCGCGCATGATGAGCCGCGTCGAAGGCCTGGCGCCGCAGGACGTCAAAATCGGCATGTCGGTGCGGGCAAAGATCGTCAGCGAAGAGGACAGGCCCGTCGTCGTTTTCGAGCCCGCGACGTGATGCGCGCCCACGATTCCAGGCAGGATGCGTTTCCCAGCGGCCGCAGCGCGATTGTGGGCGCCGCAACTTTCGGTATGGGCACCGCGCCGGACTTCAACAACTTCGATTTGGCGGCGCACGCGAGCATCAAGGCGCTGGCTCAAGCCGGCCTGACCCCGAAAGACGTGGACGGCCTGGCGGTCGTGGTGATGGACGAGACGATGAGCGTTCTCAACTTCGCAGAGTATTTGGGCATCCAGCCGCGCTTCGTGGACAACACGCGCACCGGCGGATCGTCGTTTCAGCTGCATGCGGCGGCCGCTGCGCTGGCATTGGAAGCAGGGCAATGCGATGTGGTGTTGATCGCGTACGGCAGCGATCAGCGCAGCGCGGCCGGCAAGCTCATCAGTTCCTCACGACCCTCGCCATGGGAAGCTCCTTATAAGCCGCTACGGCCGATCTCCTCGTACGCAATGGCCGCTGCTCGGCACATGCATCAGTACGGCACCACGAAGCGGCAACTGGGCGAGGTGGCGATCGCCGCGAGAAAATGGGCGCGGCTGAATCCCGATGCGACCATGCGCGACGAGCTGACCATGGAGGACTATCTGGCCGCGCGCATGGTCGCCGATCCGTTCAACGTGCGCGATTGCTGCCTGGTGACCGACGGAGCGGCTGCAGTCGTGATGGTTCGGGCGGAATTCGCACGCGAATTGAACCCGCGTGCGGCGTATGTGTTGGGAGCGGCGCACGAGACCACCCACCGCGAAATTGCCCAGATGCCCGATTTGACGGTAACGGGAACCGCGGAAGCCGCCCGCCGTGCCTTCTTCCAGGCGAAGGTCACGGCCAAGGAGCTCGATGTCGTCGAGCTTTACGATGCGTTCACGATCAACACCATCCTGTTCCTGGAGGATATGGGGTTTTGTCCGCGCGGGGAGGGCGGCCGGTTCGTCGCCGACGGCGCCATAGCCCCCGGCGGGTCGCTGCCGGTGAACACCAACGGCGGCAGCCTGTCGTGCGTGCATCCGGGCATGTACGGCCTCTTCACCATGGTGGAAGCGGCCCAGCAAATCATGGGTGTCTGCGGCGAGCGCCAGGTGGCCGGCGCCGAGCTTGCGCTTTCTCACGGCAATGGCGGCGAACTCTCGAGTGAAGCCGTGTTGATCTTGGGCAGCGCCGCTACCGCGGCGCGTCATTAGTTGTTCAGGTGAGCGCCGAATGCTGAACTATGATGCCGTCAAGAATTGGGACTTTGGATCGATCGTGCAGACCTACACGGAGCGCGATTCCATGTTGTATGCCCTGGGTCTCGGCATCGGCGCCGACGCTGTCGACGGCGGTCAGCTCCAGTATGTATACGAAAAGGATTTGCGAACCGTGCCAACCATGGCGACGGTACTGGGAAGTCCCGGCTTCTGGTGGCGCGACACGCGTACCCGCGTCGACTGGGTGAAACTGGTACACGGCGAGCAGTCGGTCCGGGTGTTCAAACCCCTGCCCACCACCGCCACGGTCGTCGCCCACAATCGTGTGATGTCGATTACCGACAAGGGCACCGGCAAGGGCGCGATTGCGGTCATCAAGCGCGAAATCAGGGATCAGTCGAGCGGGGAACTACTCGCCGAGGTGGTGCATGGCTCGTTCTTGCGGGGTGACGGCGGCTACAGCGCAGCCTCCGGGGGAGGGTCCGCACCGAGCGATCCAAGCCCACCGGCCTTGCCGGCGCCGCCCGACGGCGCACCGCAACTCGAAGTCGAACTCGCAACCCTCGAGCAACAGGCGCTGATCTACCGCTTGAGCGGGGACTACAATCCGCTGCACGCGGATCCCGACGTCGCACGCGCCGCCGGATTCAATAGACCGATTCTGCACGGACTTTGTACCTACGGAATGGCCGCGCACGCGGTTCTGCGCGGCGTGACAGGCTACGATGCGTCGCGTATTCGCTCGTTCGCGGTGCGTTTCACGGCGCCGGTAATCCCCGGGGAGACGATCAGGTTCCAACTCTGGGAGCGCGATTCGAGTTCCTTTCACCTGCGCGCGCGAATCGAAGCGCGCGACATCGTGGTATTGAATAACGGTGTCGTTGAACTCGTTTAACCTTCATGTCTGTAGACACATATACGAACGTCGTACTAATATAGGAACACCACACCGAACAGGCCTCCGTATTATGCCCAAGAATCGAACACCCGCCGTCGTTCAACACGAAGTGACCGGTCCCCGCTCCTTGATGCGCCTGTTGGGACTGTTCGATGCCCTGGCAAAGTCGCCGAAGGACGGCCTGGGTCTCGCCGAGTTGAATACCGTCCTGAATTCCCCAAAGAGCAGTTTGCTCAACCTCTTACGTCCCTTGGTATCCACCGGCTATCTCAATCTGGAGTCCGGAAGGTATCGCCTTGGGCCATCGATATTCCGGCTCGCCGGCACCATCATGTCCGTTTGGAATTTCTCGAACACCGTGCGGCCGTTTCTCGAGGAACTCGCGGTGCGGTCGCGGGAATCGGTATACCTGGGCGTGCTGGATCGCATCGGCAAGGTCATCACCTATGTGGATGCCATTGATAGCCCGCATTCCGTGCGCTATTCGGTGCCGATCGGCGCGGTGCGGCCGCTGTACGCGACGGGCGCCGGCCGGGTGCTGCTTGCCTTTGCCGACAAGCGCTGGCAGGAGGAGTACATCACGACCACGAAGCTCGAGGCGCGCACGCCGCGCACGATTTCCACGCAAAAGGGTCTGCGCGAAGAACTCGAACGCGTGCGAAAGACGCATATCTCGGTCAGCATCGGTGAAATGTTTCCGGAATCGGCGGCGATTTCCGCGCCCGTCTTCGGCGCCGACGGCACCATTGCCGCGGCCATTGCAGTCGGCGGCCCGACGGAACGCCTGCAGCCCAGAATCGCGGAGCTGCGCCCCATCATCGCGGATATCGCGACCCGTGCCTCCGGACGCGGCGGCATGGACTCGCAGGTTGTCGATGAGGCTCCGGAACCGCGGCCGGTCCGCAAACGCGTCGCGGCTGTCTAAGCGCCGGCATGAAGCAAACCGAAGGCTACGAAGAGATTCGCAGCGGTGTCCGTGGTCTGTGCGCCGTGTTTCCCGATGAATATTTTCGCAAGATAGACTCGGAGCGCGGTTATCCGGTCGACTTCGTCGCGGCGCTGACCAAGGCGGGTTGGCTGGCCGCCTTGATCCCGGCTGAATACGGTGGATCCGGACTCAGCCTCACGGAAGCGTCGGTGATCATGGAAGAGATCAACCGCTCGGGCGGCAACTCCGGTGCTTGTCATGGTCAGATGTACGTCATGAACGTCTTGGTTCGTCACGGATCGGAGGCGCAAAAGCAGGAATATCTGACCAAGATCGCCTCGGGCGAACTGCGGCTGCAGTCGATGGCCGTGACCGAGCCGAGCACCGGAACCGATACGACCAAGCTCAAGACCCAGGCGGTCCGGAAAGGCGACCGGTACGTCGTCAACGGTCAAAAGGTCTGGATTTCGCGAGTTCGCCATTCCGAGCTTTTGTTGCTGCTCGCACGAACGACGCCGCTGGCCGATGTGAAGAAAAAATCCGACGGCATGTCGATATTCATCGTCGACCTACGCGATTCCATCGGCAAGGGCATGATATTGCGTTCGATTCCCAACATGGTGAATCACGAGACCAACGAAATATTTTTCGACAACCTGGAGGTGCCCGCCGAGAACCTGATCGGGGAGGAAGGCAAGGGATTCAAGTACATCCTCGACGGCTTGAATGCCGAGCGCGCGCTGATCGCCGCCGAGTGCATCGGCGACGGTTATTGGTTCGTCGAGCGTGCCGTCAAGTATGCAAACGAGCGCGTCGTATTCGACCGGCCGATCGGCCGCAATCAAGGCGTACAGTTTCCCATCGCGGAGTCGTTCATCGAGGTGGAAGCGGCGAGTCTGATGCGCTATAAAGCCTGCGAATTGTACGACGCCCGCAAGCCGTGCGGCGCTGAAGCCAATATGGCGAAGCATTTGGCAGCCAAGGCTTCGTGGGAGGCCGCGAATGTCTGCCTGCAGACCCATGGCGGGTTCGGCTTCGCGAGCGAATACGACATCGAGCGCAAGTTTCGCGAGACGCGTCTTTATCAAGTCGCGCCCATTTCCACGAACCTCATTTTCTCGTACATCGCCGAGCATGTTCTCGGACTCCCGCGCTCCTTTTAAGCCGCCGCGTCCGCTCGACGGCATCACGGTGGTCGCCATCGAGCATGCCATTGCGGCACCGTTTTGCACCCGCCAGCTGGCGGATCTGGGCGCCCGGGTCATCAAGGTGGAGCGCCCGGGCACCGGGGACTTCGCACGTCAATACGATGCCCGCGTCAACGGCATGGCGTCGCATTTCGTATGGACCAACCGCTCCAAGGAAAGCATTGCACTCGATATCAAGAATCCGGAGGCGCGCGCGGTGCTTGGAGAGCTGGTCGCAAGGGCCGACGTTCTGGTACAGAATCTTGCCCCTGGGGCGGCCGAGAGACTGGGTCTCGGCTACGGCGCTCTTGCGGCCATGCACCCGCGGCTGATCGTTTGCGACATTTCCGGGTACGGCAATTCCGGGCCGTATGTCGACAAGAAAGCCTACGATCTGTTGATTCAAAGTGAATCCGGATTCCTTTCGGTAACCGGGACGCCCGATGAGCCCTGCAAGGCAGGGACTTCGATTGCGGATATCTCCGCGGGGATGTATGCCTACAGCAGCATCTTGGCCGCCTTGCTGCAGCGCGAACGCACCGGACGAGGCGCCCACATCGATGTCTCGCTGTTCGAGACCGCGGTTGAATGGATGAGTTTTCCTCTGTACTACGCGTACCAAGGCGCCGCACCGCCGCCGCGAACCGCCGCAGCGCACGCGACGATTTATCCCTACGGTCCGTTCACGGCCGGCGACGGTCGGCAGGTCATGTTGGGCCTGCAGAACGAACGGGAGTGGGTGAGCTTTTGCGAACGGGTCTTGCGCGCGCCACAGCTGGCGCGGCACGAAGAATTCTCCAGCAATGCCCGCCGCGTGGCGTCCCGCAGCCGGCTCGAGTCGATCATCGTCGAAGCCTTTTCAGCGTTGGATTCGAGCGAGGTCGTGGCGCGATTGGATGCGGCGGGCATAGCCAATGCAAGGATCAACACGGTCGCCGATGTTTGGGCGCATCCGCAGCTTGCCGCGCGCGGGCGCTGGTCCGAGGTTGACACCCCGGCGGGGCGCGTGCCGGCGCTGAAGCCCCCGGCCATGCTGGACGGTATCGAGGCTCGAATGGACAAGGTGCCGGCACTGGGCGAACACACAGCGAGTATTTTGCGGGAATTGGGCGTGTCGAATGAGAGCATGGACCGGCTGCGCCGCGACCACGCAGTTCAAATGGAGAACTAGCACTAGCCGGTAACGTCAGCGCCCATCGGCAAGCCGGCGCCCATCCGCGAACCAGGACAATTCATCATGACCCCGCAAGAAATCATCGTCGAAGTCAAGGACCGCATTGCCACGATCACCTTGAATCGCCCGATGCACTTGAATGCCTGGACCGACGTCATGGCGGACGAAGTGCACGGCGCAATGTGGTCGGCCTCGAGTAATGACGAGGTGCGCGTCATCGTCCTCACCGGCGCAGGCCGTGCCTTTTGCGCGGGCGGCGACATTACCGGCTTCAAAAGCAGCAATCCGCGCCAGTTGCTCGACAAGTTGCCGCGCGCGTACGATTTCAGCCGCCGGCCCGACTACCAGAGCCGTGCGGCCTATTTTCCGGCAATCAAGAAGCCGATCATCGCGATGCTGAACGGCGCCACGGCCGGGCTGGGCCTGGTACATGCCCTATTTTGCGACGTGCGCATTGCCGCGGACGATGCCACGCTGACGACCGCTTTTTCACGAATCGGTTTGGCATCGGAATATGGCATGGGGTGGATATTGAATCGCGTGGCGGGACATGCGAATGCGCTCGATCTGCTGCTCTCCGCACGCAAGGTACGCGGAGCCGAAGCGCTGCGCCTGGGTCTCGTCAATCAAATCCATCCCAAAGAGCAGCTGTCGGCGGCGACGTATGCCTATGCCAGGGAACTCGCGGATCAGGTGTCGCCGCGATCGGCGCGCGTCATCAAGCAACAGTTGTGGGAATTGCCCTTCCAATCTCTACATGAGGCGATTGTGACCGACAGCGACGAAATGCTGCGCGCCAATGTGAGCGAGGATTTTGAGGAAGGCAAGCGCGCCTTCATGGAAAAACGCGCGCCGCAGTTTACCGGGCGCTAGCTTTGCGGGTGCTACCATGAATTTAGCCGAGTCGCCCGATGAACTGCAGTTCCGCGAGACGGTCCGCCAATTCCTGCGGCAACATCTGCCGGCCGCGATCCGCGAGGATGTGTTGGCGTTCAAGCATTTGGCGAAGGAACAGTATGTAACCTGGCAGCGGATACTGGCGGCACAGGGCTGGGGCGCGCCGGGGTGGCCGCGCGACTACGGCGGCACGGGATGGAGCGCAGTGCAGCGCTCGATCTTCGAGGACGAGTGCTATAAAGCCGGGGCACCGCGCCAGATGCCCTTCGGATTGTCGATGATCGGCCCGGTGCTGATGAAATTCGGCACACTGGCGCAGCGCGCTCGATTTCTGCCGCGCATCATTACCATGGATGACTGGTGGTGCCAGGGCTATTCGGAACCGGGCGCCGGTTCCGATCTTGCGTCGCTCAAGACCACTGCCCGGCGCGACGGCGGCGACTATGTGATCAACGGACAGAAGACCTGGACGACACTCGCGCAGTTTGCAGACTGGATGTTCTGCCTGGTGCGTACCAACGGCGAGGGCAAGCCCCAAGAGGGCATCTCGTTCGTGATCATCGACATGCGCACGCCCGGTGTGCGAGTGCAGCCGATTCGCACTCTCGATCTTGGGGCGGACGTGAACGAGGTATTCTTGGACGACGTTCGCATTCCCGTCGACAATCTGGTTGGCGAGGAGAATCGCGGCTGGACCATCGCGAAGTACCTGCTCGGCCATGAGCGCACCAATATTGCCGGCATCGGCATGTGCAAGCGGTTGTTGGCGAGTCTCAAGGAATACGCCCGCCGCCAAAACAAGCACGGGCGGCCACTGCTCGCCGATGTGCGCTTTCGCGATCGTATCGTCAAACTCGAGATCGAGCTTACGTCCCACGAATGGTCCCTGATGCGGCTGGTCTCATTGGAGCAGTCTGGTCAGCCGATCGGGATTGAGGCATCGATGTTGAAGATCCGGGGCTCGGAGATCCAACAGGACTTAGCCGAGCTGCTGATGGAAAGTGCCGGCCCGTATGGGCTGCCATTCGTCGCCGCGGCGCTCGATGCAGGCTTCCGCGGGACCACCGCGGGAGGCACGCATCTCAACAGCGTGGCGCCGCAATATTTCGACATCCGAAAGGTGTCAATCTACGGCGGCACGAACGAGGTGCAGAAAAGCCTGATCGCCAAATCGGTGTTGGGAATCTAAGCCGTGGATTTCACCTATAACGACGAGCAGCGCCTGTTGGCCGACAGCGTTGGCCGGTGGCTCGATACCGGCTATCGTTTCGAAGACTTTCGCCGCTTTGCCGCCGACCCCACGCAGGCGCGGACCAATTGGACCCGCATGGCGGAGTTGGGGCTGCTGAACGTCAACATCGCTGAGGCCGATGGCGGCCTGGGCGGCGGCCCGATTGAGACCCTGTTGGTGATGCAGGCCTTTGGCCGCGCTCTCGTGGTCGATCCGTATGTCGGCACCGCGGTCATGGCGGTGGCCCTCATCAACGCGGAGCCATCCAGTGCACGCCGCAGGGACCTCCTGCAGCAGGTAGGCGAGGGAACCTGCCGCATTTCCTTGGCCGCGCTGGAGCCGGAAGGACGCTACGATCTGTCTCACGTGCACACTGCCGCCGTTGCCAACGCCGGCGGATTTGCCCTGAGCGGCAAGAAGGCCGTCGTGTTGCATGGTGACAGTGCGGACCGCTTGATCGTATCGGCGCGTACCGCGGGCGCCTCACCTCAGCGCCACGGGATCTCGCTATTCCTGATCGATGCTCACGCCGCCGGCATCACCATTCGCGGATTTCCCACCATCGATGGACAGCGTGCCGCGGAAATCGAATTCGATGACGTGCGGATCGGCTCCGATGCGTTGCTCGGAGGCTTGCACACCGGCATCGAGGCGCTGGAGTGGGCGGTCGATCGCGGCGTGGCGGCGCTTTGTGCCGAGGCCGTCGGCGCAATGGAAAAATTGCTCGAATTGACGGCCGAGCATTTGCGCACCCGCAAGCAATTCGGACAGCCCATCGGAAGATTTCAAGCGTTGCAGCATCGCATCGCCGACATGGCCATCGCGCTCGAACAAGCCCGTTCGATGGCCTTGCTCGCGGCCGCCAAAATCGATGATCCGAATCAAGTGGAACGGCGCTGTGCGATTTCCGCCGCGAAGGTCATGATAGGCCGTTGCGGCCGGCTCGTGGGTCAGCAGGCGGTGCAGTTGCATGGCGGCATGGGCATGACGGACGAGATGCCCATCGGTTACTTCTTCAAACGACTGACTGCCATCGACATGAGCTGGGGCAATGTCGAGCATCACGTCGAACTCTATGGTGATCTGCTGCTGGACGGAGAGCTGCTGTGAGCGAAGCGCCGCAAGATATTCTTCAGGTCCGCTATCAAGGCGAGATTGCCGTGATGACCATGAACAATCCCAGGCGATTGAACGCGTTCAATTGGGCCATGCGCTCGGCGATGTACGAACGCCTGCTCGAGATCGAGGCAAATGACTCGTGCCGCGCCATCGTGCTGACCGGCGCCGGCGGCAATCTATGCGCGGGCGGCGACATCTCCGAAATGCAGCATCGTGAGATTCTCGAGGGCCGCACCCGTATGGAATTACCGACGCGTATTTTTAAGTTACTGGTCAATGGTCCGAAGCCGTTCATTTGTGCCGTGGAGGGCAATGCGGCGGGCGCAGGCGTGTCCTTCGTCGCCGCGAGCGACTATGCGGTCGCGGCGCGCGACGCGAAATTCGCCTGTGCCTTTATCAAGGTGGGCTTGATGCCGGATGTCGGCGGGATCTGGTCGTTGCCGCGCAAGGTGGGGCACCGCAAAGCCATGGAGTTGTGCGCCTTCGGCGAGAGCTTCGATGCGGCCGAAGCCTTGCGGATTCAACTGATCAACTCGATCTGCGAGCCCGGGCAGGCGCTTTCTGCCGCGCTCGAGGCGGCAGCCAGGTTTGCACGCGCTCCCGCGGTTGCCATGGCGCTGATGAGATCGGCCTTGAACACGGGAAACGATACGGTGGATATGGCGGTCACGACCGAGGTCAACTATCAATCCGTGCTGCAGAACAGCGCTGATTTTGCCGAGGCGGCGGCCGCATTCCGGGAAAAGCGCAAGCCCGTGTTCACCGGCCGCTGAATCAGACCCTCCACAGGAGCCGCCATGCCGTTGCCGCCATCCGTTCCGCGTGAATTTCTGACCCGGCGTACCGTGACCTGCGAAGGGTATGCCCGCGCCGATGGTCTCATGGACATCGAGGGGCATTTGGTCGACGTTCGTGGTTATGACATGAACAATGAATGGCGGGGGCGCCTGAAGGCGGGCGATGCCGCTCACGACATGAGGGTACGCCTGACGATCGACGAGCAATTGACCATCGTCGAGGCGGTGTCCTCCACCGATGGCGCTCCGTATCCCACCTGCGGCGACATCACGCCGCATACGCAGCGCTTGGTGGGTCTCAAGATCGTCGGCGGATTCAAGCGGGAAATGCGCGCCCGTATCGGCAATACCCAAGGCTGCACGCATATCGTCGCACTCATGGAGGAACTGGCCGGCGTCGCCATCCAGACGCTTGCGGGCAGGCGTCGCGACCGTGGTACCCGGGAACAATTATCGACATTCAACGTGCGGGATCCGTCTCGTCCGGCGCTGCTGGATACCTGTCATTCATACGCGTCGGACAGCCCCATTATCGCGCGCCTTTGGCCGATGCACTATCGCCCGCCAAAGTAGAAGACGAACGGTAGAAGACGAACGAAGAGGAGAATGCCATGCCTCGGGAAGCGATTGCCGCCTGCCGCATTTGCGCGGGCAATTGTTCGCTGCGCCTGACGCTGGACGACCTCGGACGCGTCGTCGCCGCCCGCGGCGACCGCGACAACCCGGTTACGCGCGGCTACGCGTGCATCAAGGGTACGCACTTGCACGAGGCGCAGAACAGCCCCGATCGCCTATTGCATCCGCTGAAACGGCGGGCCGACGGCAGTTTCATGGAGATCGCGCTCGACACCGCGTTGGCGGAAATCGCGACGCAGCTGCGGACGCTCATGAAACGGCACGGCGCGGAGGCGATCGCGGCGTTTCGCGGCACCATGAACTATTCAAATCTCACCGCCAATCACATGCTGCCCGCCTTCCTCGAAGCGCTGGGCTCGAACTCCTTCTTCTCCACCATGACCATCGATCAGTCGGCCAAGTGGGTGATGTTCGAGCGTCTGGGCGGCTGGGCTGCGGGCAAGGATCCCTACGCGCTGGCCGATGTGCTGATGTTTGTGGGCACCAACCCGTTGGTATCGTTGTCCGCGTTCAATTTTGCATTGCAGAATCCGGCCAAGCAGATGCATGAGGCGAAGCAGCGCGGCCTCAAGCTCGTGGTGATCGACCCGCGGGCGACCGAGACCGCCCGTCACGCCGACGTCTTCCTGCAACCGCTGCCGGGCGAAGATCCGGCCATCCTGGCCGGACTGCTGGGCATCATCCTGCGCCGCGGCTGGCACGATGCCGAATTCTGCGCGCGCCACGTGAAGGACCTGTCGCGATTGATTCGTGCGGTCGAGCCATTCACGCCAGAATGCGTCGCAGCGCGCGCAGGCGTCACCGTCCTGGGGCTGGAGGCCGCGGCGGCAGCCTTCGCCGAGCCGGTGAAGGAAGGGGGCGGTCTGCGCCGCAAACGTGGGTCGGCCGCTTCGGGCACCGGACCCAATATGGCGCCGCACTCAAACCTGGCTGAACATCTGCTCGAATGCCTCAACGTAGTATGCGGCCGCTTTGCGAGACCGGGCGATGTGGTGCCGAATCCGGGCGTGGTCGCTCCGCGTTACCCGCGCATGGCCGAAGTGATTCCACCGCGCCGTTCGTGGGAGTCGGGCTGGAAGAGCCGCTGCGGCGGCCATGGCATGTTGTTCGGGCAGAAAATGAGCGGCACACTGGCGCAGGAGATCACCACTGCCGGCGAGGGTCAGATCCGGGCGCTGCTGGTTGACGGCGGCAATCCGGTCGATGCCGTGCCTGACCAACGGGGCATCGTCGAGGCGTTGCGCGAGCTGGACCTTCTGGTATGCGTCGAGCCGTTCATGACCAATACCGCGCGGCTGGCGCACTACGTCATTCCACCCAAGCTGATGTTCGAGCGTGCCGACCTGCCCTCCCGCGACTACGAGTCGTACATCATGTTTCAGCCTTATGCACAGTACTCGGCCGCAGTAGCAACGCCGCCGGCGGATTCCGAAGTCGTGGACGACTGGTTCGTTTTCTGGGACCTCGCACGGCGCCTGGGCAAGACCGTCGTGTTCGACGGCGTGCCGCTGGATATGGGTGCCGCGCCCACCACCGACGCATTGCTCGCGATCCTGGCTCGCCATGGCTCGGTCCCGTTCGAAGAGCTGCGGCGCCATCCCGAAGGGAAGATTTTCGAGGTCGCGCGGATGACGGTGCAGCCCGGTAATCCGTCGAGCACGGCACACTTCGACGTGATTCCGGACGACATCGAGCGCGAATTGGCGGAGGTGGTGAACGAAGCCCGAGGGTTGAGCGAGGTCCGAGGTCTGCCCGAAGCCCCAACGCTCAGCGAAGCGCCCGGCATTCCGGCCTTCACGCATCGGTTGGCGGTGCGGCGCGTTCGAGACGTGCAGAACACGATGTACCACCATCTCCCCGCCATCGCCAAGCGCATGCCGTTCAATCCAGCCTTCGTTCATCCGGAGGATCTCGCCGCGCAAGGGCTGGTCGAAGGCCAGAATGTCGCCATCGTCTCGGAGCATGGCCGCATCCGGGCAGTTGTCCAGGCGGATGCCACGCTGCGCCGCGGAGTGGTTTCCATTCCACACGGCTGGGGACCGTTGCCTGATGAAGAACTCGAACCGTATGGCGGCGCCAATCCCAATCAGCTGCTCAGCGCGACCGTGGGAATTGATCCGATCAACGCCATGCCGGTGATGAGTGCGGTGCCGGTACGCATCGAGGCCTGGGGCCGTGCATTCTGACGTGAGCAGCGAATCACTGGGTGCGCCGCGCAGGCAACGACATGCTGCCAATACTGTACGCCGACGTACGTGGATGCTGGAAAGCTGCCTCGCCGGGCATTGCCGACAACGTTCTCGCGCCGCGCGACGGCGGCTTCGTCAACGCGCCGGCAGCAATCGGCGTCCGTTGTCGTACATCACCGCTCGCGCGGTTTCGGGAGGCATCGACGTTAAGGCTTGGGCATAGAAATCACGCGGTTCGGGCACGCCTTCTGCGTGGGGGAAGTCCGATCCCATGACGAGGCAATCGGCGGAGCCGATCTTTTCCGCCACGCCTTTGACATCGTCCTCCGGGTACGCAACCACAAAACAGCTTCTCTTGAAAATGTTGCTGGGACGCTCTTTCAGCTGTCCGCACGGCCAGTAGCCGTTCTTGGCCATGCCGCGCATCTTATCCATTTTTTCCAGGAACCCCGGGAGCCAATTCGATCCGTTCTCTGCGCTGATCATCTTGATGTTGGGGAAGCGCTCGAAGAAGTTGTGGTAGATGATGTTTGCCATGGTCATCTGTACGGGAATTTCGCTGTAACAAAACATCCACTGCCAGGCCGTCTGCCCGGTGCGCCGGGATTGCAGCGGTGTCTCGCCGAAGGCACGGATCAGGGGGTGCATGAAAGTGGCCTCGGACACGTGGAATGCCACGATCACCCCGGCCTCGTTGAGGCGCGACCAGATTGGATCGAAGTACGGGTCGGCCGGCGACTTGTCGTGTGCGGGACCCATCGGCATGGTCACGATCCGCGCACCCTTCTTGATGAGTTCGTCAGCCTCTCGTATCGAGGTCGGCAGATCCCATAGGCTCAACAAAGGCGCCGTGTAGATGCGATTCTGGAAATTATATTTCCATCGCTCGTCCAGATATCGGTTGTAAGCATGCAGGACGGCATTACCGGACTCGTCTTGGTCATAGTAGCCGACGGTCGCAATGAACTCGCCCGGATAGAGGATCGCGCCCTCAACGCCGAATGCGTCGAGCTTCGCCAGGCGCGCATCGCGGTCGTAGATCTCGGGTGTGGGTTTGATCCAACCCTCGACGTTGGACTTGCCTTCCTTCATGGCTCTCAACCATTCCTTGAGCTTGCCGGGGGGCGGCACCAGTCCGTCCTTGTTGGCCTCCGCGTTGTGAACGCGGCGGTCGCCGATGTACAGGCCAAACTCCCCAGTGGGGCCTACTTTGCGCTGCAGGAGCCATTTATCGTGATATTTCTTCGGCAGATATTCCCGGAAGAAATCGAAGTCATGCTCGTGCACGTGACTGTCGCAATCGAAAATCGGGCCTTCATACGCGGCCGCGGGGGAAACGGGTGAAGTCTGTGTGTTCATGACAAGGCCCTCGTCAGTGCGTTGAACCAATAAATTCAAATTCGAGCGGAATCAAGGTTCACTCGACAGTTCGTCGAGCAGTGCCGGATCGCTCTTGTCCCAAAAGGGCTTCCAGCTCGGGAAGAAATGCGGCAGGGACGGTTTGCGGTCGCGCCATTCGTCCCATCGTTGGAAATTGGGACCGGTGGGGCGTTCGAGAATGTCCGTGGAATACCAATGTTTCTCGGAACGCTTCGCAAAAAACCATTGATTCCCGCGCCGCTCGTACGTGTCGAAGTAGCAGACGGCCATCACGATCCACTTGCCCCGCGCTTCATGTTCGGCACGGCAGTACACCTTGCCGGTGGCATGAGCGTCGTCGATAAAGTCGATCGCGTGCCCGCAAATCAGATGTTGAGACCGATAGAAGGTGCGCACGTTGGGATCGATGAAGCGCTTGAGCGCTTCGCGGCCGACTCCGTGCGAGCCGCAGTCCACATCCTCCACGAAAAGCTGCACCCAGGCGTCCAAATCCCGCGAATCCACGGCAAGCGCATAGCGAATCGGGAGCTGCTGTATCGCGAGATGCGATTCGATGCGGTCCATTCGCGACAGAAGAGCCGTATTTTCCGTCATTTCTCCTCCTCCGCGCCCGGGATCGAGCCGGTTGTTTCCAGACAAATTCAACAATGTGTATACTTGAACAGTGTACATCTTTTAGAATGGCGAATAAAGTCGTGGACGAGGGCTGCAGCGGTGGAAACGTGTATTTGGCTGATTACACTGGGTTCCGGCGGATTTGGCCAGGAGCCGGCCGGGGCGCCGGTAAGGCGCGGCACCCGATGATATGTCGAGCGGGCCATTGAGTATCTCCGGTACATCGAGCATGCATGAGCTGCGGATCGACGTGAGTATCAGCGCGCGCGGCGCAGCGCCGCCGCTGCAGATCGCCGCCACGGCGTTCATTCCGTCCTGGCACTCGGATGTGACCCGGGCCACGGCGATATTCGCGGTGCCCGGCGGCGGTTATTCGCGCGGCTATTTCGACATGCACTTCCCGCAGCATGCGGGCTATAGCCAGGCCCGGTACCACCGGAACAATGGATTGATCTTCGTGGCCTGCGACCCGATCGGCGTCGGGGCAAGCTCTCTGCCCGATCCTGCCAGCATTGATTTCGCGATGCTGGGCGACACGTACGACGCGGCGGTACGCGAGATGTGTCAGAGGATCGTCAGTGGGGCGCTCGTCCCGGGCCTGCCGGCCATCGCGTCACTGACTCGCATCGGCATCGGCCAATCAATGGGGGGAAAAGTTACGGTGTTGGCGCAGGGTCGCCGCGGCACTTTTGACGCCATTGGCGTACTCGGCGCGAGCGCCATCCATACCAAGCTGCCGCAGCGCGACGCCGCGGCCCGCGATGCCTCGGTGCAGGGTCATATGCAGGTGCGGGGCAGCGCCGTCGATTCCGAGTCGGTCGCGAGGTCCAGCCGTTCGATCGCTGATTTCATCTATCCATTTCACTGGGAAGATGTGCCGCCGGATATCTTGCAGGCGGATATTGGCGGCGGTTATCCGCTGCGCAGGGCGCCGGTTCCGCCGTTCGGGAGTGCCACGATCCCTCCCTGCGCCGTCACCATGATGTCGCCGGGAGCGATCGCCGCGGAAGCCGCCGCGGTCAGTGTACCGGTGTTCGTCGGGGTCGGGGAGCGGGACGTTTGCCCGGACCCGCGCGGCGAGCCGGGCGCATATGCCAATTCCAGCGACATTACGGTGCATGTCGTGCCGCGTATGGCGCATATGCATAATTTTGCCGGTACCCGCGAGTTGCTGTGGGCACGCCTGGAGCAGTGGACGAGGGGCATTGCCGGATCAGGCGACGAATCTTGACTAAACGAGGGCCGATCATGACGAAGGATCCGGACGGGCAGGTCAATGTGGAGCAGCGAGAACATTTGCTGCTCATCGGAATCGATCGGCCGGAAAAGCGCAACGGCTTTACGCCAAAGATATTCGCCGAGCTCGCAGCCGCCTACACGCGGTTGGAGAATGACTCCGGCTTGCGCTGCGGCGTCCTCCATGCCGAAGGCGATCACTTCACCGCAGGACTCGACATGCCGAAGATCGCGCCGTTGCGCCGCGCCGGCCTGCCCTTGGTTCCGACGGAGGAAGTCGATCCGTTCAACCTTCGGGAACCGCTGCGCACGAAGCCGCTGGTGGTGGCCCTGAAGGGAATCTGTTTCACCGTGGCCATCGAGCTCATGTTGGCGGCGGACATCGCCATTGCGGCTGAGAACTGTCGATTTTCGCAACTGGAGGTGAAGCGCGGCATCATGCCCGGCTGCGGCGCCACATTCCGGATGCGAGAGCGCGCAGGCTGGGGCAACGCCATGAAGATATTGCTGACCGGCGATGAGTTTTCAGCGGCGGACGCGCTGCGTTACAACTTCGTCCAAGAAGTCGTCCCCACCGGACAGGAGCTGCCGCGCGCCATCGAGATCGCCCAGCGCATCGCACGGCAGGCGCCGCTCGCCGTGCAAGCGACCATGGAGAACGGGCGCCTGGCGCTGTCGCAGGGCTGGCGCGCCGCGTTCGCCAATATCGCGGCGACTCAGCAGTGGCTGTACAACAGCGAGGACGCGGCCGAGGGCGTGCGATCTTTCACCGAAAAGCGCGACGCGCGGTTCGTCGGCCGATGAGGTGCCGGTCCTACCTGGCGGGCTATTCGATCACCGCCTGCGGCCTCTACAATCTCATTATCGAATCGACTCCGACGCAGCGGACCAGTGAGGCAATGGGATTTACGTACGTACTGTTCACGGCGTTTTTTGCCGTGGGTGCGCAGATCATTTTCGCGCTGTTGCGCACCAGTCGGATCGTCGAGCCCTTGCACGGTATCGCCGATTTTCCCTCGCAAGCCGCTTTTTCCCTGAGCTTCGGCTACATCGCATTGACCGGACTCGTGGGCGTCGGCGTCGCGCTTGGTTTGCCGGACCGTCAACCGCTCAAGTTATTGGAGGCCGCCGCCTTATGAAGTTCAAGTCGCGAATCACCGAGCTGCTCGGCATCGACTATCCCATTCTGCAGGGCGGCATGCGTTGGGCAGCGCGCGCCGAACTTGCCGCGGCCGTGGGTGAGGCGGGCGGCATGGGATTCATCTCTGCGCATACGCAAGCGACACCGCAGGCCCTCGGCGTGGAGATTGATCGCGCCAGGGCGTTGAGCAAGCGGCCTTTCGGAGTCAATATGACTTTACTGGCCGCGAATACGGGTCTGGACTACGCCGGGTACGCGGCGACGATCATTGAACGCGGCATACCCGCGGTGGAGACGGCCGGCGGCAATCCCGCGGAGTTCATCGAGCAGTTCAAGCGCGCAGGGATCAAGGTCCTGCACAAATGCACGACCGTGCGCCACGCTCTGAAAGCCGAGCAATTGGGCGCCGACGCCGTGTGCATGGACGGCTTCGAGTGTGCCGGCCATCCGGGGGAGGATGATATTCCCGCGCTCGTGCTGATTCCGGCCGC